>Ga0114923_10000044_pt1 | contig 102812 bp, 79 predicted proteins | sample SumtaG_FD_89578 | JGI IMG/M metagenome (GOLD analysis project Ga0114923, IMG submission 89578) | Deep subsurface microbial communities from Indian Ocean to uncover new lineages of life (NeLLi) - Sumatra_00157 metaG | ecosystem: Environmental > Aquatic > Marine > Oceanic > Sediment | place... | reverse complement strand
TTGGGCTGAACAACCGTGGGATGGAGTCCAATACAAGCGCATTGCAGAGGAACTTTGGGATTTGCTTGATGCTTCGAATCTCATGGAAGGACCATATGGCGATTCCGTTACGCTGCTTGAGTCGTGTATTACCGACTCAGCAGAAGGAATAGAAGCAGGTCTGTTTCAGGCTAAGCAGGCAGTAAGCAATCTGAAGAAGCTTATAGAGAATGACGACTTTGTTGAGGGTGCTAAGATTATAGAAGTCTATATCAAGATAAATCCAGTGTGCAGAATATCAAATCTGACGGGTTTGCATAAGTCAGGTAAAGGTCTGCCATTCCCTGAGTGGAATAGAAGGAATACCCTGTTAGTTTCTTTGTCGCTTGTTTCTTGGCTTGTGCTGTATGTGGTGTTAGTAGGCTTTGGGGTATGGGAACCCACGCAGCTTATCACATGGACTATCATCACTGGTGTGTCTGGAGTTTTCTTCTACTTCTTTCGGAGAGGACTCCATAATTTCAGGTTCAGAAGAACGTTTTGGATCGTAGGATTTGGATGTTTCTTCTGTATGCCACTTGCAATTGCTTGGTTATATCTTCTGAGCTGGCTAGCTGCTCCCTTTGTGAGCTGGCTCGCTACTCCCTCACTTCCTCTAGTTCTTCGATTGATGATTTTTGTTCCTGTTTATATCATCCCACCTTTGCTAGGTGGTGGTTTGATTGCAGAGATATTAGGGAAACAGCGTGACTACATGCCTTACATGTGATCCCGCGGGTTGCACGGTTCTAGAATGACCTCTAACCAAGCTTGTACTCATTTATGATTTCCCAGAATGCTCTATGTTGGGCTATCTTTCCAGTCGTCGTTCTACGCAGTCGCTTTTCCATGAGGTCATTCTTGGAGAGAACCCCCTCCTTGTTTAGACTATGGACACCATCCTACCAAATCACAGATTATAGTGCTAAAATATGTGCATCCCAAAGTGTAACACAGTTGAAGGTATGGCAATGCTGGGGGGAAATATCCCTCAAGTAATTTGGCAAATTCCTCATCCATACGATCTAGCTGCTCTTCATAGATACCCACAGCAAACGGCATTAATCCAAATATTCGAGCTCCTTTATTCTTCGACATCCAAGCGCGAATCTGACCTTTCGAATGCATTGTTTCCAAGAGGGTTTCTATTTCATCTGGTGGTCTTTCAAGACGTATTGCTATCGTTTCAGCTGTTTCAGCTTTGAGTTTTAATTTCCTACAGAGTTCTGCTTCTTCAGGAGTGAAAATCCATTCAAGAACTCGCAGATGAGTTCCATCTTCAACTGCAGGATAACCATTCGGGATTGTATCGAGAACAAGCGCTAGTTCTTCGTATGGATTCGTGACTGTCATAACCTGTTGAGCTTTTCAATCTCCTAAAATAACCCTTCCATCATCAAGTTTCATATAGTCTATGGAGATTTCTAACATGTTGACCTCTTTGGAGTTTCTCATTCTAGACAGCTGAGTACGATACCCAGTGGCCTGAGCTCTGAATTCACTCTTTCCACAATCTCAGTGCATTCCAGTCCCTTTCCAATCAGTATGTGAGCTAGGGACATCTGGAAAGGTGGCAGGAATGGTATACTACTTGCTTCTAGGATATTGGCGTACGTGTCTCTCGCGGCTTCATCCGTAAGGTATGATTCCAACTGCTGAAGTGTGGTTCGAGTTTCAAGAAGTATCATTGATATTTTCTTCATGAACGCAGTTTTGGGAACATTGACAGATTCACCGAATAAACGTTTGACATTCTCTTCAAACCAGGTTCTCATTCGTTCTGGACTATAGACTGGAAGAACAATTGCACCCTCGTGTTCATCCTCTGCAGGCATAATTCTGATGAGACCTCGTTTCTCTGCTGACATGACAAAGTCTGAGAATCTACGGTACCCTACTTTTTCAAATTCCAATCCTCTCTCCCTCATCTTAATTCCTAGACTCATTAAGGATGGTGGAGGTCCCTCGTTAAGGTCTTCCTCAGTGATCATAGCAAGGAAATCAAATGCTTCACTAACTTCCTGCGACATCTTGACAGATTGAGGTGTAAGTGTTTTTGGTAGTGCAAGCACAGTGCTTGGTAACTCTCCTTCCTGGTCGATGTATCTCTGTGCTTCTGCCCATTCTAAGAACTCATTCCAACCTGCGAATTCTAGTTCCTTTTCATTGAATTCTGGATTTAGTGAGTTCATTACATGTTTTGCATGACCTACTCCTGGTTTGCTACCTGTTTTCATTATTGTACGAACAACTTCTTGGAGCTGAACTCCAGCAATATGCCTTTGTTTAACTATACTCTGGACTGATTCATCACAGTCTTCGGGACGGACACAATCTAGTGATGGTCTAAATGAAAATATGTCACTGTAAATTGTAGCGAGGTCGGGTAGTTCTGATGCTGTGATTACTGGATTACTGATAAGCCAGAGTTCAACACCTCGCTCTTTGAGAGACCCAACAAGGAGTTTGAAGTCACCATCTCCTGTAATCATTACATATCGAGTAGTTTCAGGGTAGTGGACAAGATGATCCAGAATGTACGAGGCCATCTTGTAGTCACTTGCATTGTCCTTGTTATCCGGCACGTGGATGAGATCATACCCAAGGGAGTAGAGATCTTCAGCCATATCTCGACGAGGATCCCAATCCGCAAAAGCATAGGCTTTCACAATGTGTCCTGACTTGCGTATTTGCTCAGTCATTGCTTTATGGGTTGATGATTCATCTGAAACATTTTCTACGTCCCAGAATATTGCTAATTGTGTTTTTGCCTCTGATGTCATCAGAAACACCTCTCCGGATATATCCCATTGAAGCAAGAGCCTATATGAGCCTACTGAAATTACTATGTCTACATAGAGGAAAGCTCATTACAGTGATATTTCAAGCAAAAACAGTCGCATAGCTCTACCTATTGAGAACCAACTCTCCAAATCAAGAGGAATACTTGAATGCCACAAAAAGAGCGAGTAAACCGAGAAGATTTCCAGTTAGATGAAAAGCACTACAAGGAACTTCTCATATATCTTCCAGAAGGTGTTGGAATAACCGACCTGGATGAAAATCTCGTTTTTGTCAATGATGAATTTGCAGCAATGCTGGGTTATGAATATCAAGAACTACTTGAAATGAGCATATACGATTTAGTCCCTGAGCGCGACAAACCTCTTCTAGAAAGAGAATCTGCAAAACGCGCAGTTGGAGTATCCTCTGGGTATAATATAGTACTAACTAGAAAAGATGGCGGCGAAATAATTGTCCGGGTATCTGGTGTACCGCGTCGTGATGAAGAGGACAATGTAGTAGGTACGATGGCTGTCATCATCGATATTACAGCAGAGCGTGAGCAAGAACTGGAACTTCAAAAGCTATCAAGAGCAATAGAGGCAAGTCCCACTTCTGTTGTAATCACTGATATTGATGGTATAATCGAATATGTGAACCCGATATTTACCGAACTCACGGGATATACGGCTGAGGAAGCACTTGGGAAGAATCCTCGTATTTTGAAATCCGATCGAACTCCTGCTAAAACGTATGATGATTTATGGAATGCACTCACAGCTGGCAAGGTCTGGTACGGTAGATTCATCAATCGAAAGAAGAGTGGTGAGTTATATTGGGAAGAGGCTGCTATCTCTCCAGTTTTCGATTCTGATGGAAAAGCAACTCATTATGTTGCAGTTAAGGAAGACATTACTAGAAATGTAATTGCTGAAGAGAAATTGCATTTTTCCAATCAAGATCTGAAACTCTATACTTCTTTCTTACAGCATGATTTACGAAATGACCTCCAAGTGCTCATGAGCCATGCCGAGGCTGCTCTTATGTTGATGGATGAAGATTCTCGTGCTTCGGAATACATCTCTATTGTACAAGCTGCTTCAGAAAGAATGGTCAGTCTCCTTGACGTATTTGGTCGTCCAGCAGAGATTGATGAGGTTGACATTGTAGGTATTCTTGAAAGATGCAAATCCCAAGCAGAAAAAACCCATTCAAATCTGACTGTGAAGATTGATGTTAATACTAATGAAACCGAGGTTCTGAGTGCGAGACTCATCCCCATGGTCTTTGACAATCTAATGCGTAATTCAGCAGAATACGCAGAAAAAGACGTTACACTCACAATCGAACTTACGAGTGATGACGATTTTGTTTTCATTACAGTGAGTGATGACGGTCCTGGTCTTTCCAAAGAGATAGAGTCTAGGGTATTTGAAAAGGGCGCATCCACTACTGGTGGCGGATTTGGATTATATCTAACAAAGAAGGTTGTCGAAGGATACGGCGGCAAAATTGAATATATCTCAGATAAAAAACGACCAGGGACAACATTCAGGATACAACTCCCCAGCAAACCATCATAATTTCTAGATTCTTTGCGTATCCACTCACATTTATGAGAGTGATTGGTTTTCAGTGAATATAGGATTATGAGAATTCACGTTAGAGGTTGAAACAAATGAAAGAAGATGCATGGAAATGGATTTCAGATAATGAATCGAAAATCATCGAAGCTAGTGATAAGATTTGGAATTTCGCAGAACTGGGACTTGTAGAATACAAATCCTCAGAACTTCTAGCCCATATCCTTGAGGAGAATGGCTTCAAGGTACAGATGGGCGTGTCCGACATGCCGACCGCATTTGTGGCATCTTGGGGATCAGGAGGTCCCATTATCGGAATGCAAGGAGAATATGATGCACTTCCCGGAATATCGCAGAAGGTTTCAACACAAAGGGAACCCTTGGTCGAAGGTGCCCCTGGACACGGGTGTGGACATAATATCCATGGAATGACTGCAGTATCTGCTGCAATCGCAGTAAAGGTTGCAATGGAGAATAGTGGTACAAAAGGGACGATTCGATTCTATGGTACTCCCGCAGAAGAAACATACAGTGGAAAGATGTTCATGGTGCGAGATGGACTGTATGATGATGTCGCAGCTGTACTGAGTCACCATCCTGGAAGTCATAACTACGCAGGGATTGGTAGTAGTCTATCTGTGAATTCAGTGAAGTTTCATTTTCATGGAGTTTCTTCACACGCAGCTTACACACCTTTTCTAGGAAAGAGCGCTTTAGATGCGTTGGAACTTATGAATACGGGAGTCAATTTCATGCGGGAACACATCATCCAAGAAGCTCGGATTCACTATGTCATTGAAGATGGTGGTATGCAACCTAATGTAATTCCCCCTTATGCTCGCAGTTGGTATTTCATCCGCGCTCCAGAACGTGAGCAAGTCATGCAACTATCAAAGTGGATTGGGAAAATAGCAGATGGTGCAGATTTGATGGCTAGAACAACACATGAGATGGAGTTTATTGAGGGATGTTACAATGTACTTCCGAACAAAGCCCTGAGTGACGTTGTGACTTCTAATATGAGAGAAGTTGGTATCCCTGAATATTCTGCTGCTGAACTAAAATTTGCAGAAGAAATGACTGAAACTGTTTCAAAAGATGACAAGATTGAAGAACTTCGATTGACCAAGCGTCCTGGCTGGCAGGATTTAGTAGACAAAACAATTGATACTGATATCATGGATCCGTGGGATGAAGATTTTGTCTGGCCTGGGTCAACTGATGTTGGTGATGTAAGCTGGGTTGCTCCAACTATGGAATTCACCACAGCGACCTTTGTTCTTGGTACAGGAGGCCATTCTTGGCAAGTTGTAGCCTGTAGTGGTTCTAGTATTGGTCACAAATCTCTGTTATTTGCAGCAAGAACTATGGCTGGGTCTGCAATTGACCTTCTAACTAAACCGGACCTACTCAAACGAGCTCAGGAGGAATTTGAAACTCGTATAGCAGGACGAAAATATGTATCACCAGTAGGAAAGGATGTCAAACCACCTCTTGAACTGGCTAAACGAACCGCAGGATTGGAAGATTAATACGATAATTTCGAAAATCATCCTCGAAAATATTTTCGAAAACCTTTACAGGTGATGTTACGGTAGTTTGGCATTGCGTGTAGCCACCGGGGATGATGTTCTTCATGAGAACCTGTGCAAGTTGTGGAAAGGCGAATAATCCCATACGGAAATACTGCACGAGATGTGGGAAATGCCTCATCTCAGTGAAAGATGATGCACCAAGTCCAACTCCAACCAGTGTCATCACTGAAACTCAAATTCCTGATGTACAACCTTCTGTTGATACATCTGAAGAAGGATACACCCGATCAGACACAGTCAAGGCTACGACTGATGATAAATGGGTTCGTCCCAGTCAAGTTGCTCGTGACCGTGTGCGTTCCAAATCTACAAGTAGAGGAAAATCCGAGATGGAAAAGGCCAAGGAAGCATTTGCCAAAGCTGAAGGCGTTGGTATTTATGAACCTGATGGCTCTGGAGTTGTAGAAACACGGATGCTTCGTGCTAGTGAGGTCCGTGAGTTGATGGGTGAAGGAGCAGTCATAACTCAAGAATCTGCCCCAGCTACTCCACCTACAACACAACCAACTCCTGCACCAGCTCCCTCAACTACTCAACCAACACTTCCTCCCCCAGAAGCAGGTCCGAAACCTACACCCGCAGCTCCCCCAGCTACTCAACCAACACTTCCTCCCCCAGAAGCAAGTCCGAAACCTGCAGCTCCCCCTGTAACTCCATCCCAACCTCCAGTAGCAGCGCCCTCACCTCAACCTGCTCCAATTCCAACACCCACTGCACCTGCAACAAATAAGTCTGAATTTGCAGCAAAACCGACACCCCCCGTACAGACTCCTCCTCCTGCGGCACCTGTACGCACATCAGTAAAGCCACCTACTCCTGAACCCACCGTTACTTCTGCGGCTTCCATAAGTCTTGATACAAGAGTTCCCGAGATAGAAGAAATACTATCTCAGGTATCTGAACCAGAAGACCTTCAAGATAGGAAGATCAAAGATCTAATTGCTGGCATGACTACACAGCATGCAGAATTACGTAGAGTGCGAGAAGATATGGCAAACGTAACAGCACGTCTGGATGAATTCGTTCGAACCTGCCAAAATGATGCTGAAGTCAAGAGAATTCATTATGAAAGTCTGTGCGATCAAGAGCGGTTTGCCAAGAAAGAGTACGAATCCGCAAAGAAAGAATTCGAACGAGTTGATAAGAGAAGAAAGAAAGAAATCTCATCTCTTGAAGGTAAGGTAAAATCTGTTGAGAAGAATATCTCCAAGTCCGAAGATGCAGTGAAAAAGCGCATTACAGAACTGGACAAAGTACGGGAGAAAATTGCTCAACTACAAGAACAGGAATCGTGAGCAATCATCAATCGATTCTGTTCAATAACTGAGCGCATAGTATGGACACACTGATACACACATTCCACAGCCTTCGCACTTATCGGCATCAATTGCAAAGATATTTTCTTTCTTGTTTGATGTTATTGCTCCATATACACATGATTTCTCGCAGAGTCCACATATTGTGCACTTGTCCATGTCTACTACCGGTGGTGGATCAAGGTTCACACCCTTCTTGAGATGAGGTAGAGCTATCCCCTGAATGTCCTTTATGGATTCATATCCATGGGAGTCGAGCCATTCATCTGCTTGTCCTGCAATCTTTCCGTAGATGCTATCGCCTTCGAGGATTGCAGCTGTGCAGACCTCTACTGCTGAAGCACCAGCCATCATGAACTCGATGACGTCCCCACCAGATACAACTCCACCAACACCAATCACAGGAAGTTTGACAGCACTTGCAATATCTGCTACACATCTCAGAGCTATTGGTTTCAGAGCAGAACCACTCATCCACCCAGTTCCATTCTCACTACCTAACATTGGTTTTCCAGTTTCAATATCTACCCTAAGACAGGGACCATAGGTATTGATTGCAGCGATGGCATCTACGTGGGATTCTAAGGATTTAGCTACTTCTGCAACGTCCACCTTTGGACTCAATTTTGCGATGATTGGAATATCTACAGCATCTCTCAGAGCTTTTGCAATCTCTACATGACCTCCAACATAATGTGTGCTATACTCGATTGCTTGAACTCCCGCTTTCTCCAGTTTCGGTGCAATTTCTCTCACATTCTCAGGAGTGTACCCAACACTTGCAATCAAAGGTAATCCTGCACTTAGAGCAATTGGATATTCTCTCTCAAGCCAGGTTTCTAGAGGAAGCTCACTCCAAAGTTCAGCATTGAGAATTCCTCTTCTTGATCCAACTCGACCCTCTTTCAATGCTGCCATATTTGGTTTCGGTACATCCGCTGGTTTTACACTGACAGTCTTTGCAACGAGACCTCCCACACCACCTGCAGCGGCATTGAGAAGAGTCATCCCATCTCTTGATGTGGGACCTGCTGCAGTTAGGATAGGATTTCTGAATCTAAGTCCTAATAGTTCAATGCTAAGGTCTGCCATACAGTCAACTGACACGTTCGTCAACATAAACCATGTGTTTCATAGATTACCTTGTCATTCCCTTTGGCTTTAGTTCATCAACTACAAAACCCAGTTGTAGTTCTTTGAGTTTGGCCTCTTTCGGATAACCAGTTTCTCTATCGCATCCTCGGTATTCATAATACTCGTCAAGCATCTCATCTAGGTCCGGAAGTCCTCCCTTTGATGGTCCCGTTGGCATCGGTTCTGACAGAAGTCTTGGTGGTAAGGTCTCTTCCTTTCGAGTCACACCTATTCTGTGATTGAAGGCTCGTCTGAGATGACTGATTCGTTCAGCACTCTGTCTAACATACTTTGGATTGCCCCATTCCTCCATTCCAGTAAGAGCTGGAAGGACATTCACAAAGGTATCAAAGTAGAAGACTGGAGGCCACATGGTTGCGTATTTGCAAATCACTGCTGAGTCAACTAGAGCATATAGATCCTCCATGTCCCACACAACTTCTCCCTTATGTTTTGGAGACATGATGTCAAGGATAGCATCTGTCTTACTATCATCGAATCTCTGTTTCACAATGCTTGGATATCCAAGTTCTTCTAGACTTGATAAACTTCTGAGATGATCTGCACCTCGTACATTTGTGGCATATGTGAGTCCGATACTCTGGTGAGCTCTTGGGTCCTGTCCTGAGGCTTCAAGCCCCTTCACATGGACTGCATATTTCCAGGCATCTCCACCTATCTGCTCTGCAGCTTTTCTGACACCGTTCGCTAGAATCTTACCTATTCCTTCTCGTTTGGCAATCTTTTCCACAAGTTCAACCTGTGCTGCAGCATTACCCCACGAAAGATCCAGACCATCAGTATCTTTCTTGGTCAGGATGCCTTTTTCATAGAGTTCCATTGCAAAACCAATCGTCTTTCCACAAGAGATTGTATCCATTCCAAGGAGGTCACATCTCTTACCCATATGGAACACTGACTCTACATCGTTGTTAAGGCAATTCGAACCAAAGGCCATTAGTGTTTCATATTCTGGGCCACCAATGGGGTCAGTTGGGTATTCGCCTCCCTTCACACGGATAACATACTTGCATCCGACTGCACACCCATGGCATGCTTCTTGGGCAATACGATATTTCTCTGCTATAATTTCTGGACCGATATCTTCTGCATTCTCATAGAATCCAGTCCAGTGATTCTTTGTTGGAAGTCGACCTATCTCATTGATTATTGCGACAAGGTCAGTAGTCCCATATTTTCGCAATGACGCAAGTGAATCCTTCCAGATTGGGTCTTTCAACCTGTCCATCTCTCGAGCATTGGCCTCAAGATATTTCTCCATATCATGCGCTTCTAATCCTAATGAACCTGAAGCTGCAATGCCTTTCAGATTCTTTGAACCCATCACAGTTCCGAGACCGGCTCTTCCTGCAGCACGGTAGAAGTCGACGATAATTGCACCGTAGAGTACTTGATTTTCTCCACCAGGTCCAATGACTGCTGTTTCAATTGAAGGATCCTTGTGGTCCTCTCGGATCATAATTGTTGTTTTGTCGGTTTCTTGACCCCACAAGTGTGATGCATCAAGTAGTTCTGCTTTGCCATCTCTCAAGAACAGATATACTGGCTTTTTGGAGCGTCCATTGATAATGACAAAATCAAAACCTGCATATTTTATCTCTGGACCCATGAACCCACCTACGTGGGATTCCGCCCAGACTCCTGTTAGCGGACCTCGAGCGGCAAACATCATTCTCCCTGAGGGTGAAAACATTACTCCCGTAAGTGGTCCAGTCCCCACAACAAGTACATTTTCTGGAGATAGCGGATCTGTTTTTGCTGTAGTCCTCTCCCAGAGTATCTTGGAGGAAACACCAGCTCCACCAAGGTATAATCTCGCCCACTCTTTCTCCATCTCTTTCTTGTGGACGACTCCTTTAGTGAGGTCAACTTCTAGATAATATCCTGCGTATCCTTTGTATGGAAATGTCACTCTTGAGCCTCCTTGATTTGAATTCCTAATTTTTGAATCGCTGGAGAAACGGCTTTCCTACGTTGGTCGAGTCCTTCTGATTTCATTGATGAAACACTGATTGCACCATAATCACATGCCTTAACGCATGCAGGGTTTCCATCACAGAGGTCGCACTTTATCGCTTTCTTGGTTTGAGGGTCTATAGCGATTCCACCATAAACACAAGCAGTTATACAGTTCATGCACCCAATGCATGTTTCTTGTTTTACGTATAGAATCCCGTGATCTTTCTCAACAATTGCACCATTTGGACAGGCTTCTTGACATAATGGATTTTCACACTGCAAACAAACCATTGGAACAACCAGATTCCTGACTTCGTCTTTCAGAATTTGGATTCTCGACCTCTTTGGGTTGAATGATTGTGTATGAGCAGTAGAACAAGCTAGTTCACAATTTCGACAACCAGTGCACAATTCTAAATCGATAGTAAGGATTTCCTTCACGGGACAGTCGCTCCGAAACTATATGCGCCTCTTTCATTCTTTCTTACCACCTTTAAGTTGTTCCGCTAAGGAATAGAATATACGTCCTACAAAGCTATTTGTAACGAACTCGTTCGATTTCAGCTACTGGTTTGCCCTAGTGCTGTTGCGTTGCCACATGAGTAGAGAAGTGGGACTATGACCATATCCTACGAGCGAAAGCCATCCCCGGATAGAACTGAATTCCGCAGAGTAGCAGATACTATGCTAATCCCTGTAGTGGAATTTGACTTAGAGTTGTCACTATTATATGCAAATCCAGCAGCTCTTTCGATGCTAAAATTTTGTGATGAGCGACTATCTGAAGGTCTGAAAGTCAAAGATCTGCTTATTCCAGAGCAACATGCTCTAGTAAATGAGGCTCTCGGATTGCTAGATGGTGATGTTGAACCAACATCTCTCTCACTCAGGATAGTAACCGGAAGTGGAGTTGCTATTCCTTGTCAAGTATATGCTGACAGGATTTTCAACGATGGTAAACCCATAGGCTTTGCAGTATATGTTGTAGATCTCTCTCGTAGAGAAGCAACTGAAGAAAAGATACTCTCACGTAAAGAAATTCTAGAGTTCATGGTTGATTATTACAGTTTTAGCGGAATCATCATTGTCGATGATCAATTCAAGTTTGAGTATGTAAATGATAAACTATGCGACATTATAGGAAGACGAAGAAGCGAGATACTGGGTCACGATTTTCGAGAATTCATGTACCCTGAAAGCGTCGACATTGTTTCAGAGCGGTATGTAAAACGCCAACAAGGTGAGGAAGTTCCATCTGTCTACGAGCTTCAAGTACTGCGTAAAGATGGAGAAATTCGTGATATTCGATTGAATGTGGGTTCCATCCGAGGAAGTGATGGTAATATTCGTACGGTCGCTCAAATCTTAGATATATCAGAAGAAAAGGAAGGAGCCCGCGCACTTGAAGAATCTGAACATCGATATAGGAATCTTGTAGAAACCATGGATTCTGGTCTTAGTGTTGATGATACTGAGGGTCGGATGATTCTGGTCAATGATGCACTAAGTCGTATGTTGGGGTACGATTCTCCAGAGGATTTGATCGGTAAGAAGATTACATCAGTCCTTCATGGCTGGACCGAGAATAATGTAGCTCAGAAAGTTGAAGAAAGGAAGGCTGGAAAAATTGAGCACTACGAAGCGCAGCTCCGCCATAAGACTGGTGGAATTGTTCCTGTAGTAGTTTCTGCATCTCCCTTACTTGACCGCAATGACGAGTATGTTGGTAGCATGGCGGTCTTCGCAGATATTTCCGAATTAAAGAAAACTGAGGCAGAGGTGCACTTTCTACTTGACCTTATTCTCCATGATATTGGTAATCAACTGCAGCTAATCTTGGCTGGTGGTGATTTCCTTGAGAGAGACTCTCCAGGAGACCAGATAATACGGTCGAAGAGATATATCATGGATGGCGCACTACGATGCTTGGAGCTAATTCAGAAAGTGCGACGTGCAGAAGAATCAAAATCAGAGCCTCTTGCTGCAAGGCATCTGTGCACAGTTACTTACGCTGAGTCGGAACTTCTATTCAAACAGAGGGGAGTTCGTGTAGATCACAGTGAATTAGGAGATGGAATCATAGTCTATGCTGACCAAGCACTTAGTCAACTGGTATGGAATCTTCTTGAAAATGCAGTCATTCATAATCCTAAGCCTGAGAAGGAGAAATTAGTGACTGTTAGCGGGTCAATATCTGGGGATACATTCACCCTTAGTATTAGTGACAACGGGCCTGGTATTCTCGATGATAGGAAGAAAGAGCTATTCAATCCCTCTCGAAGGTACGGTGGGGTAGGTCTGCATCTTGTGAGAAGACTTGCTGAGAAATATGGCTGTACCCCTAAGGTGAGAGACCGTGTAGAAGGTCATTCCGAAGAGGGCCTGAGAATTGATATTGACTTCAAACTTGTCACATGATTTGAAGCTACCACAATAATTATGACATCTCTCGTTGAAAGATGAGTCCGCATCAGAGGTGTAATTGTTTGCCATCTAGTTCTATATTGATCAAGAATGGGTATATTCTCACACTTAATCCTCAACGTCAGATTCTCCGTGATGGAGCAATCTACATAGAAGATGAGAAGATTGTTGAAGTTGGAAAGGCTGAGGACCTCAAGGGGCACAAAGCTGAGAAAGTCATTGATGCAAAGAACAAGATTGTGATGCCAGGTCTCATCGACACGCATGTTCATCTAGCCCAAGCTCTGATTCGAGGATGCGCAGATGACGTTGCTCTTGTTGACTGGCTCAAGAAGTATGTCTGGGTTCTTCAAGGTAACTTCACTCATGATGATGGAAGGGTTTCCGCAGAACTCTGTATGGCTGAGATGGTACGAACTGGAACCACCTCATTTGTTGAATGTATGATTCACTCTCGATATGGTTTTGATGGCATTGCTAAGGCAGTCGAGAAGGTTGGAATGAGAGGAGCACTCTCAAAGATTGTTATGGATTCCACGGGTTATGCTGATAGTGCGGACATAATGTATCCTGGAATGGTCGAGAATGCAGAAGAATGCTTGACCGAAGCCGAACAGATGTACAACAAGTGGCACGGGAAGGCAGATGGCAGAATTCAGGTCTGGTACGGTCTAAGGTCTCTTGGAGGAGTTACTCCAGAATTGTTCAAGGATGTTGCTCGCAAAACCCGTGAGAAAAACACACACATGACCATGCATCTTGGAGAAGTAATTGATGACGTTCGTTATGTCAAGGAGAATTATGATACAACTCTCACAGGATTCGCACGTGACCACGACCTACTTGGTCCTGAGATGATTTTCGCTCATGGTATCCACTTTGAAGATGCTGAGTTGAAGGTGTTAGCTGAAACAAAATCGAATATTTCACATTGTCCTGCAAGTAACACAAAACTTGCTTCTGGATTTGCTAAGATTCCTCAAATGCTTAATCTGGGTGTGCCTGTTTCATTGGGTTGTGATGGTGGACCGAGTAACAATACCTATGATTTGATTCGTGAAATGCGTCTTGCAGCTCTTATTCACAAGGCTGTCGTGAGCGATCCACTTGTTGTCAGTGCGGAGAATGTGATTGAGATGGCCACTCTTGGTGGTGCTGTAGCAATGGGCATTGATGATAAAGTTGGGTCTCTAGAAGCTGGAAAGCTTGCTGACATTATCCTCATCGATATGCATGATCTTGGTCTTACACCCTCAGTGAACCCTGTTTCGAACCTAGTCTACAGTGGAAATGGTCTGAGTGTCGATACTACCATGGTCAATGGTAAGATCCTGATGAGCAACAAGCAGCTCCTGACACTTGATGTAGAGCAGGTCAAGAGCAAGGCACGCACTCACATTATTGACCTGTTAGAGAGGGCTGAAACTGATATCAGCCCCAAGTGGCCAATTCTCTAACAGTCTATGATATTATTGCCTCTCTCTCAAAGAGCTTCGCACCAATGAATAGGAATACGAGTGTGAAACCTATCATGTAGCCGACATTGATTGAGAGTCCAATCAGTGTACCAGTTCCTGCTAGCACTGCGTTCAGGAAAAGGATTGCATGACTGAATGGCATTACAAGAATGAACACTCCTAATATTCCTCCATATTGAAGAATACTTCCTGTGAATCCAAGTATCCCAATCACAAAAGTCGGTATTAGCATGATCATACTGTTCACTGATTCTGCAGTTGCCCGATCCTTTGCTAGGCATGATATGACCACTCCAATTCCTATTGCACACAAGAGAACAAGGAACTGGCAGAACATGATGAGCGGAATTGTTTCAGGATTGACAGTATAGATATCTATGTTGGCTTGCTGTAGATCAGTGGCGAGACCTGCAACTCTCATAATGATGGATAAATTATATGTCAAGATACCCACGGCTGTGAAAACGGAATAGATGCCAGTCAGGGCAATACCTGCTACTAGTTTTGAACCGAGAATCTTTATTCGGCTCATGGGTACTACAAGCAGGGCCTCCAGTGTTTTAGCTTCTCTTTCTCCAGCAAATGATTTACTGATATAGGGGGCAGGTGCGAGAACTGATGTTAGCATGACTAAGAATATGGCTAATGAGTGACCGTAATTTGCCTCTGGGGCAATGGTGTACCAATTGACCTGGACCTGTCGGATTATAGTGACTTCATTGATGACCAACTTTGAAAACAAATCAATTCGTGCTGCAGCGGCTTGAGCGCGGAAACTGGCTGTATTTACGACAAGTTCCATTGTACTGTTGGAATTCAAATTAAGCTCCTGCGAAAACCCGTCAGGTATATGCACCCATACTGATATCGTCTTATCCACAATCATTTGTTGCGCTTCTGCTAATGTTACGTTCACTAATGGGTCGATAAGCAGACTTGTAGTATTTTTGACAATTTCTTCGTACAGAAGCCTTCCCCACTCTCCATCATCTTCAACTGTGATATAGACCATCTCTGGTTCCTCACTAGTCTGGTAGACGATAAAGGAGAGAAACAATCCTTGAAACGTCCATGCAAACATTGGACTGATGATGAAACCCAGTATCAACCATCGTGAGCGAGTAACTTCTCTAATTTCTTTACGAATCATCCAGAGTGTCTTAGCGTCAAGAGTAGGCATTTTCATGGTACCGCATCTCCATAAACTCCTTCTCCTGTAACAAGGCCAGTGAAGACCTCCTCAAGATTTGCAGCGCGGAATTTCTCTTCGAGCTCGCTTGGTTTACCAACAGCAACGAGTTTTCCTTCATTCAATATTCCAACTCTATCACAGAGCTCCTTCACTTCAGCAAGATCATGGGTCGTAAGAATAATCGTGCGCTTTTGTTCAGAACTGAGTTGTTTCAGCATGTTCCACAACTCGTGCTCCGAGGGTATCTATTGCAGTCGTCGGTTCATCGAGAAACAATATCTCTGGTTCGATGATCAATGCTCGGGCAACAAGCACCTTTCTCTTCATTCCCCCACTGAAACCTTTCACCTGGTAGTCTTCTTTTTCCTTTAGTCCAACGATTTCTAGAAGTTTGTCTGCCCTTGAATTCAGGTCTTCCTCAGGAATACCATAGAGTCCTCCATAGTAGATGAGATTCTCTCGTGCAGTCAACCTATCATAGATTCCTGCTTCTTGAGGAAGGAGTCCTACTCTTTGGCGGATGAAATCTATATCCTCAGTCACATCTTTTCCAAGCACGTAGGCTTTTCCTTCAGTTGGAGTCAGTAAACCAACTAGAACTCGAATCAGGGTCGTCTTCCCCGCTCCGTTGGTTCCTAGAAGTCCAAAGACTTCTCCCCGTGAGATTTGAAGGTCAACCTCATTCAGAGCGATAACTTCTCTCTTCTTTCCTTTCTCGAATATCTTTGTCAGTCCTTCAGTTTTTATGACAATATCATCTGTAAACATCAGTACAACCGTCCTCTATGAGAAATTCTATTTCACGTGGTCTACTTTCGGAAACGGTTCTTCACCTTTGAGATCAACAAGGAACTCGTACGCTCTAGCTGTTTCCTCATCTCCGCCCTCGATGAATAATGTGATTGAACCCTCTGCTCCATTAACACCACCTGCAGAAATTGGCATTGCTTGAACGTCGAATAGTGCTTCGAGGGCTTCAATCTCAGTGAAGGCCATCCCCTCATGAAGTGCAATTGCTCCAACTGGTGTTCCAATGGCGTAGTCCCATTCACCTTTTCCAAATTGTCCACAGAATTCACTGTAAGCCACTGGGATTGATTTCTCAAGACCTACTGCAACTATGAGCTTGATATTCCTCGCTGCTACAGCACCAAGAAATACACCAACAGTACCTGCTGTAGGATGTGCTAGGAGGACTATGGGAACGTAATTTTCATCCAATGCATTCGCACTTTTGATAATCACATCATCAGGTCCTAATTTGTCAAGGATATCGATGACTTTTGTATTCTCCAAATATTCTCCTTTGTGGAAGATAGCATCAGTGAACCTCTTTGTACTATCAGTTACCGCGAGACCCTTGGGAACAACAATGCCTGCAATATGGCGAGTCTTATCGTATTCACCGAGTATCTCTTCAGCAATATATCCCGAGGTGGTCCCCATTGTGATACATAGGTACCCGTTCTTCATGGCGTTCTGTACAAGATCTGTGGCCAGAATGCCACGTGCTATCAATCTCTTACTCTCAGCTGGTGTTAGTGTGGCTAGTAGTTTCTTCATGGTGGCTAACTCCTATTTCTTGTGTACCGATTCAGCTTCTCGGACAATCCGTCGCGAGGTTTCTCTGATATTGTTGTAATATTCCTCTAGTTGTAACTGCTCCAAGTCAAGAATACCTGAGAGATGTGCATCATTTCTCACTGCATCCAATAGGCTTGTGTCAGATGCCTGAGCGGTGTTACTCAGGGCTCGAAGTTTTTCATGTGCTTTTGGTCTTTCTAAACCTGCTTTTGTGAGTAGGGTTACAACGTATTCACTCAGGATTGAATCGTTAGAAAGGTTGAGGTTCCTCTCAACAGCTTTTTTGTCAATCTCAAGGCCTTCAATTACTCGATTCATCTCTCGGACCATATAGTCAGTAAGAATGAATGCTTGAGGAATGATGAACCGTTCTGCTGAAGAATGTGATATATCCCGTTCCTCCCAACTAACAACATTCTCTAGGGCTGGGGGAACTAACGATCTCACGATTCTCGCTAGACCGGATAACTTCTCACAGGTTACTGGATTTCGTTTGTGTGGCATTGCTGATGAACCAACTTGCTTTCCTTTCGCAAAGGGTTCGTAGGTCTCAGCAATCTCAGTTCGCTGCAGATTCCTCAGGTCCGTGGCAATCTTGTCAATGGTTGATGCTAGATTAGCTAGGGAAGTAATTGCCTCAGCAAGACGGTCTCGTTGAATGATTTGTGTGGTTGCGATTGGTACGTTGAGTCCAAGGGTTTCTAGAACCTTCTTTTGAATATCGAATCCGGATGGACCTAGTGCAGCATGGCTACCAGTCGCCCCTGAAATCTTACCAACTCCAGTACTCTCCTTGGCACTAAGAATCCTCTTCATGTGACGGTGAAATTCCTCAAACCAGACTGTGAAACGAATTCCGTATGTGATTGGAACTGCGTGTTGTCCATGAGACCGACCAACAGCAATCAGGTCTTGGGTTTCCTTGGCTCTATCTAGTAGTGATTTGCATAGCGAGGCAATCTGAGGAATTAGAATCTCAAATGCCGCGTTTAATTGGAGCCCGAGTGCAGTATCTTTGATATCGTTGCTTGTGAGTCCAAAGTGGATCCACCGCGCCCCAGGTCCTTCACACTTCTCTGCAATGGCTTCGAAGAGAGCTACTACGTCATGTCGAGTTTTCTTCTCGATTTCCATGGTTCTTTCGAGGGTGACAATATCTGGTTTCGCAGTTGTGCAAATATCCGCAGCTGCTTCCTGGGGGATCAAACCCATCTCAGCTTGTACTTCAGCTACTGCCGCCTCAATACTCAACCACAGTGAATGACGGTGTTCCTCCTCAAAGACGGTCACCATCTCTGGATGACCATATCTTCCATAGTCAATAGGACTGACAGGCATGATACTCCAATCTCGCTGGTTTTTGAAAATCCCTTGCCTTGATATGGTTTGCCCACAAACCTGTATCATATTTCATTTGATAGAAATCATTTATGAATCACTCTAACTATCTGAATACCATGGACTCCAGAGCAGTAACAGAGATTCTCAAGGTTGCTCATGAAATCGAAACCAGTGGATTCTCCAAAGTTACCAGAATTCTTCAAGACCCGTTCGTTCTCGGTACTATGTTCCACAATGCTGAATCTAGAGAGCAACATATCTGTGAACTCACTGGTGCTCGTTTGGGAGTACCTGTTGTTGACCTTAGCTGGAGAGATGTTGAGTCAAAAGAAACCTCCGCCTTGCTTGATGAACTGCTAATGGCAGAAAGCACTGTAGATCTACTTCTTACTGCTTTCAACAGTAAGGAAACCTTTGGTGAAGGTAGGAAATTGACAACAAAGTTCACTGGTGCTTCTAAGGGTCCAATAGTGAGTCTTCACGATGACATCTATAACTGGCAGACAGCTCTCTCACATGTTTTAGGATTCCAGAATCGTATCGGAAACCTCTCTGGAAAACGAGTTGTTGTTTCTTGGGGATTTGGCTCTAATTTTGCTAGTCCTGCAGTCGCACATGGACTGATTACTACCAGCGCTCTAGCTGGTGCTGATGTTCGAGTGGTAGAACCTCCAGACTTTCCCACACTTAATCGTGTAAGAAAAGAAGCAGCGGAATCTTCAAGGTCTGTAGAAGTAACCTCTGATTATAGAAATGCGTTCAGTGATGCGGATGCAGTCTACGTACTAAACTGGTTCCGGCTTAATGATTTCAATCATCCAGAACGAAATGTGAACCATGTAAGCAAGTACAATGACTGGTATCTCACAAAGAATCTTCTTCCAGAATCCTGTATTCTTTCAACCGACCCCTCAATTCAATCAGGTCTCTCAATTGAACCCGAACTGCTTCAAGATCCACGTTGTATCAACTCATCATGGTTATCACGAAGAGTCCAAACTCTTGCTGCAACAATACATTACGCTCTTCATTATGAATGCTCAATTACCTGACCTTCATAGAGCTTTTATCGAACGGTGTATATCATCTCGTGAGATGTGGCGTATCATTCGACCTGATTCACTTAGAGTTTGGAAAAACCCAGAGGTAGTACGTAGACTATCAAGATACAGAGCAATAATTGACAAGGAACGTTTGGCAAAATATCTGATTGCTAAGAATTATCCATTCGCAGGAAGCCTCACTCAATCTACTGAGCAATTGTGGGAACTTCACGGTCAGATATCTATCAAATTTCGAGAGCATGTTACCCACGTAGACAGGATGGAGATAGTTCCATCCGAGAATCGCCTATCAACGAGTTTCTTGGACCTGAAGATTGAATTGGCACATCGGATTCTTGCAGACTGTCACTTTTGTGAACGCAAATGTGGTGCAGATAGGACCAAAGATGAGAAGGGATGGTGTAAACTTGGTTCTGAATCAAGGGTCTCTTCTGCATTCCTCCACACCGGTGAAGAAGCCCCGCTTGTGCCCTCGGGTACTATATTCTTTTCCTCTTGTTGTCTTGGTTGTGCCTTCTGTCAGAATGCTGATATTTCAACCAATCCGAATTCAGGACGTGTTGTGAGTTCCGAAGGCGTTGCTGCAGTTGCAGAGGGTCTCCACAGGGATGGTGCACTGAACATCAATTACGTTGGTGGTGATCCAATTCCTAATACTCACACCATCCTTGGTTCTTTACCATATCAGACATCGAATGTTACTCAACTCTGGAATTCGAACCTCTATTGCTCTGAAGAAACGATGGCTCTTCTAGCTGATGTGTTTGATGTGTGGTTACCTGATTTCAAATATGGGAATAATGAGTGTGCAGAGCGACTCTCGGGAGTCAAGAACTATTTCGATATTGTTTCTCGGAATCACTTGATTGCCTATAATTCCGGCGAGGTGATAATTCGTCATCTTGTGATGCCCAACCATCTTGAGTGTTGTACAATTCCAATTCTGGAATGGGTGGCTGCGAACATGCCAAATTGCATCGTAAACATCATGGGTCAATATCGCCATGAACACAGAGCTCGTAGTGAGCACGATAAATTCCCTGACATCTCTCGAAGGGTAAGTGCTGAGGAGATGAATCTAGCTCTGTCCAAGGCTGATGAACTTGGCATATGCTGGAAACCAGTAAGCTAGCTCTTTGAGAGAAAACGAGTTCCGATGAGGAGCTCTTTCAGCATTACTCTGGTGAACTGCGATCCCATTTTGAAAGTCGGAGAGTGCTTTGCAGGGCCGACTCTTTCCAGCTCTTTGGTTGGAATTTCGACTACTCTCTTCTTCAATTTTAGACATCTAACTGTTTGTTGAATTTCGATATTGTAACCCTGTGCATCCTGATTTAGAGATTTCAGAAGGTCTCTTCTTATCAAACGATAGCCATTGATTGAATCAGTGATATTGCCGCCCCAAAACAACCTTGCTAGTCTTGAAAAGAATATATTGCCAACTCTTCTGATTTTATACGGGTCATCGGAATCGTCACTAACTGAGCCTTTCGCAAATCTTGAGGCAATCACCAAATCTGCATGATTAGCTTTCATTGTATCAATCAAGAGTGGTAGGTCATTTGGATCTTCATTTCCATCCGGACTGAAGAAAAGGAGTGCATCCGCATCTGTTTGGTCAATTGATTCAATAACCGCCTTACCTCTACCCATCTCCTTTTGCTGAATTACTCGAATGCCCTTTGATTCAAGAAACTCAACACTTCCATCTGTTGAATGACCATCCATACACAAAAGATCGTCAAAGATGGTGGTGTTAACTTTTGGAATGACTTCTTTCATGGGCTCTAACTCGTTCTTCACCAGCAAAACCAAGGCTACAGTAAGACCTTTCATCGCGATTTTCTATCCTTTATTCTTCAGCAATCTGCTTTGATACGAAAAGAGTTGCTGAGAAAAATGTTTCCCATTGTAGACATCTTCTTTTCAAACTGATGGATTATTATAGGGAACATCATTTTTCAATGATATCTGACTGACAACGGTCGTTTGGAGAAATTTCAATGGTTTCCACAGAGAAAAGTCATACTCCCACAAAAGCACTAATCATTTTGACTTTCAATGAAATTCATGGTTCTAGAGCTCTTGCTGACAAGATCCCTCTTGCATTGTTTGACAATATTCTTCTGGTTGATGGGGGAAGTACAGATGGAACCCGGGAATTTTGGGAAAGTAAAGGAATACGAATAGCAAACCGTCGTTCTCCAGGGCGTGGGAGTGCCTTTGTAATTGCTTTTGAAGAGTGTAAGGAAGACATACTTCTCTTTTTCAGTCCTGACGGAAATGAAGACCCAAATGATATCTCACGGCTTCTAGATGTAATATTGACATCAGATATTGTCATAGCTACTCGTTTTGGCAAGGGTGGGACAAGTGATGATGCAGAAGTTCTGAGGACTTTTGGAAATCTATTCTTTACAGCTATTTGTCGACTGCTTTTCAGAGCCAAAGTTACCGATGCTGTAAATGGTTTTCGCGCTATCTGGAGAAACAAAATGAACATACTTAATCTACCTCCTTCGAGATTTGAGATTGAAATGCAAATGACCATACGCGCATCAAAATGTAATATGAAAATAACCGAGGTTCCAACTCATGAATTCGATAGGATTGGAGGAGTGTCGAAAGCAAAATCAATTGATGTAGGCTTATCTTACCTGAAACTTTTCCTGAAGGAACTACTTCTAGGGAAACAATTTATTAAGAAACCACATCCATGAGCGCTGCGGCATGTTAAGTGGTGAGTATGATTTTGGATTCTGCAACTATGGCCCTCATTCTATTGCTAGTAGGAATCGCTTTTATTCACGTTATCGGTGAAATCCTATTCAAGAAAGGAGGAATGGTGTCATTTGCGGAATCAGAAAAAGGACTTGATGCAAAATCATGGAAACACTTTATCTTTTCTCCAATTGTGATAATATCCTTACTAATCACACTGGTTGTAAAAGGGCTTTATGGAATTACATTAGCATCCAATCCCCTCTATCTGGCTGGTGGAATCTACTTAGCAGCAATTGCAGTCTTTTCAATACTTGCTGGTCGAATTGTGTTCAATGAGGAACTGAGAAGAATTCAGATTACTGGATTCGTATTGGTTGCTTTTGGAATAATCCTTTTGGTGTGATAACGATGGATAAAATGAAACCTTATACCAAAGCGACCTTTTGGATTCCACTTCTTATCGCTACGACAATCTATGGCATTGGAGATGTCTTGTTAAAAATGGGAAACATGGACATTGGTAGCACTTTTGAACGTCTATTTGAGGGTGATTTTTGGTTAGCCTTTATTCTTAGTGTTCCGATTATTGCAGCCTTTGGATCATCTTTACTTGCCAAGCTAACTATGGGTATAGTTTTGTCCAAGAATCCACTCGGAATTTCTGAAGGATTCTTCTTAGCTTTCTCAGTGATGATAGTTTTTGTCTTGGGAATATTCTTTTTTGGGGAATCCGTTGATTACTTGAATATCATAGGATTAATTACAATTGTAGTAGGTATAATTCTTATTTACTCTCCAGTTTCAACAGATGATGGAAACTCAATTATGGAGGATCAAAAAAATGAGTAAAATCGCACTTATCACCGGAATCACAGGACAAGATGGATCATATCTTACCGAGTTTCTCTTATCGCGCGGATATGAAGTCCATGGAATCATTCGCCGAACTAGTACTTTCAATACACAAAGGATAATTCACATTTATCAAGACCCGCATGAAGAGGATGTACGTCTGAAGCTGCACTATGGTGATATGACCGATGCATCCTCATTAAGTCACTTGATTCGTGAGATTCAACCGAGTGAGATATACAATCTTGCAGCACAAAGCCATGTCCGAGTATCCTTTGATCTTCCTCAATATACAGGAATGGTGGTTGGTATTGGTACCATTGCTCTATTAGAAACAATCCGACAAAGCGATTTGGATGTTCGTTATTATCAAGCATCATCGTCTGAAATGTTCGGGGCTAGCCCACCTCCCCAAAATGAAGATACTCTCTTCCATCCATTGAGTCCATATGCGGCTGCAAAAATCTATGCACATTGGGTCACTGTGAATTATCGAGAAGCTTATGGGATGTTCAATTGCTCTGGTATTCTCTTTAATCATGAATCTCCCCGTCGTGGAAGGACATTTGTTACAAGAAAAGTAACCCATGGAGTTGCAGAAATTCTGGCAAAACAAACCGATGCGCTGTATTTTGGTAATCTGGATGCTAAACGTGATTGGGGTTACGCTCCGGAATATACTGAGTTCATGTGGAGAATGCTGCAAGCCGACAAACCTGATGATTATGTTATAGGGACTGGTGAGGCTCATAGTGTCAAAGAACTAATTGTTGAAGCGTTTTCGTATGTGGGTCTTGAATGGGAAAAATACATCAAACGCGATGAACGGTACATGAGACCCTCTGATGTCAACTATCTTCTTTCTGACCCGTCAAAAGCACGTAAAAAGTTAGGATGGAATCCAAAAGTAAAATTCAAGGAACTAGTGAGAGTAATGGTTGACTATGATATGATAAGTTTCGGACTGGAACCACCGGGTGAAGGGATAGAGTTCCTCAGAAAAAACAATCTTCTATGGAGCAATAGCGAAGAAACCCCTGGATAGTACTATGGCTTATTCTCTAAGTTTGCTAGAAACCATTCGTAAGTTTGGTCCAAACCAGACCTAAAGTCAGTTATCTGTTTCCAAGTCAAGAGATTGAATCTTGAACTATCCATCAATTTTCTTGGCATGCCATCAGGTTTAGATCTGTCAAGATCAATTGTGCCTTGAAAACCAACAGTATCTTTCATCAATTGTGCGAGTTCAAGGATTGATACATCGCTACTTGTTCCCACATTGATGAACTGGTCGTCATCGTACTCGTTCATCAAATAAACTGCTGCATCAGCTAGATCTTCAACGTACATGAACTCTCTTCGAGCACTCCCTTTTCCCCAGAGGGTAACGCTCTCCTTTCCCTCGACTTTCGCTTCATGAAACCTCCGCATGAGGGCTGCAACTACATGGGAATGTTCTATGGAAAAATCATCTCCTGGTCCGTAGAGGTTTGGTGGAATGATTGTAATGGCATTGAATCTGTATTGCCTTCTGTAGTATTCGCACATCTTCAACCCAGCAATTTTGGCAATTGCATATGCTTCATTGGTTGGTTCCAGTAGACCTGTTAGCATATACTCTTCTTTCATGGGTTGTTTGGATTCTCTGGGATAGATGCAGGAACTTCCGAGGAACTCTAGCTTCTTAGTCTTAACGAGGTATGCGCTATGGATGACATTCGTTTGAATCATCAAATTGTCATACATGAATATTGCTGGAGATGAAATGTTAGCTTGGATTCCCCCAACTTTAGCTGCAGCAAGGAATACATAGTCCGGTCTATTCTCCTCAAACCATACTCTTACAGCATCTTGATCTGTTAGGTCCAATTGTTTCCTGGTAGCAGTCAGGATATTTGTATATCCCGAATCCTTCAAGTTACGGTGAATAGCTCCCCCAACCATACCTCTATGTCCCGCAACAAAGATAGTATCTGCTTTTTCCATCACTCTTCCCTCGAATCGATCTAATTCTCTTTCAGTGCTGAAATGATTCTCCCTGAAAGATCTATACATTCTTCCTCGGTCATCTCTGCGTGGATTCCAATAAGCATCCCGAGGCGATCAACATGACTAGCTACATCTAGTGGTACTGGTGCCAGTGCAGGATAGGTCTGCCTTGCTGGTTGGATTTCCATATTCCCTCCCATCACAACCCTCGTTTCAATTCCCTGTTCTTCTAATCTCTGAATGATTTTGTTTCTGTATTCCCAGTCCCCTTCTTTGAGAATCAATGGAAAACTAAACCAGCTGTGCTTTCCACCTTCTTGCTCATGTTGTACATTGATATCGATTTTAGAGTCTACAACAGCATCAAGTATGATGGAGGCATTTCTTCTTCGCAACGTAACAAAATTGTCCAATTTCTTGATTTGATGTATTCCGAATGCACCTTGTATCTCTGTAGGACGTAAATTATACCCCCGATTGATGAATAGGAACCGAGGGTCTCGATTAGCAAATTTGCTTTCCACCTTCTTCCGATTGACTAAATCTCTGGTCCAACCATGGGCTCGTAGGGCTCTGGCAAGTTCGGCATACTCATCATTATCCGTAACAACCATTCCCCCCTCAATTGTTGAAATATGATGGGAGAAGAAGAAGCTGTATGTTCCGAGGTCTCCAAATGACCCTACTTTTTTGCCATTGAACTCTGCCCCATGAGCTTCACAGCAATCCTCGATAAGATACAACCCATGTTCGTCACAAATCTCATTCAATCCTTTCATATCGCATGGATTTCCGATCAAGTGCACAGCCATGATTGCCTTAACATCCGGAGTTATTGCGTCTCTAATCGAGTCTAGGTCCAAGTTCAGAGTGGAGAGTTTCGAATCTGCAAATACCGGCAACGCACCAACATCAGCAATTGGATACACGCTCGTTGACCATGTCAACGCTGGGACTATCACCCTATCATTTGGCATAATTGGATTTTCAATACTTGAATTTGTTAGAATTGCCATAGCAAGAAGATTGGCTGAAGAGCCTGAGTTGACCATTATCGCATTACGAACACCTATGTATTCTGCAAAAGCTGTTTCGAATTTGCGCACCTTTTCACCCATTGTCACCCTGGTCGAAAGAAGCGATTCGAGTGCCTCCTCAATTTCCTCAAAATCAAATGATGGTTTGACAAGTGGAAACTCATATGATGAGGTATTTTTCTTCTTTTGTTCCTCGAATATTCTTTTCAGATGTTCAAGCAGTTCTTTTGGAATCATCAACTCATCTTTCATAAGCAATCACGAACCTCTCACCTCAAACGTATGTTTGGTTGAAGGAAATCTATCTATAAAACTGGTGGCATGTTTATAGACTTGATGTCTACCAGTAATCACTCAGTTGAACAGTGACCATGTCACAACATTCTAAAGCTAACGTGCGAAAGTTACCTTGTGGAATACCATGTGTCTAGCTGTTCCTGCCTTGGTTCTATCAATTGATGGTGATTTTGCTCAGGTAGATTTTGGTGGGGCAAGCAAAAAGATATGCGTTACTCTTCTTCCTGGTCTTGAGGTAGGAGAGTATGTCATCATTCACACTGGCTATGCTATTGAGAAGATGAAGCCAGAAGAAGCAAAAAAGACACTTGCACTTTTTGAAGAAATGGCTGAAATGGCTGCTGAGATGGAGCCAGAGAGCTAATGTTGTACCACCGGTAAAGCTTTTGAATAGGACATCATCTACTCATGATGAGGATAATGCCCGAAACACTAGATTCTATCATGGCTGAGCTTCGAAAGCGGGTCAATACAGAGGATACCGTAACCAAGGTTTCTCAAGAGGAAATCGATGCACAGAAAGCAAACACTGTTGTTGTCTTGCCTGCAGGTGGAAAGGGAACTCGTATCCGGGCAGAAACACACAGTGAAGAAATCAATAAGGTCATGATTCAAATCGATGGCAAGCAAAGCATGATTGAGAAGGCAATTCAAGATTATGTTGACTGTGGGATAGGCAAGTTCGTTTTGTTGACAGGCTTTCATGCAGACAAGGTGGAGGAACACCTTGGCGATGGTTCACGTTGGGATGTTGAAATCAAGTATTCTCAAGATCCTGGTGGTCGTAAGGTGGGTAATGCTGGGGCTATCCTTCATGCGTTGAACAATGGAACTCTAGATGATTCTTTGACTGCTATCATTCACAATCCTGATGATATGATAATCGGATTGGACCGACCCTATGGTGAAGTATTGCTCGAAGGGCATCTCAAGGGACTGAAGAACAATTGTATTGCAACCTTTGTTGTCGTACCTGAATCTCCTTTCCAGTATTCTGGGATGATTATTGAGAAGGGAAAGGTGTTAGACATCACAAAATATCCACCCATTGCTATACCTGCGCACACTGGGATTACTGTCTTTGCTCCTGAGATTTATGATTATTTCAGAAAAATGATATCATTGGAAGTAGAATCATCCTTTGAGAAAGTTATCTGTCCAGTGATTGCAAAGGAGCATAGATTGTTCGCAATCAATATCCCCAGTGATACTTGGTTTCCGGTGAATGACTTGAAAGGGCTTGAAGCAGCGGCTGCCGCCCTGAAACTGTAGGAGGGCGTTATGCTTTGTTGAAGGGTATCTTTCGGAATTTAAAACTTGAAACATTGATATTTTTCGCCACATCGATTTTTATGATCACCTGTTATGTTCTGTTCCCAATCTGGAAACTTGTGGATAATTTTCTTCTTAGTATTGTCTTTGCAGTATTTGTTGGCGTAGCAGTTCCTCTACTGGTTAGCTGGCTTGTAAGGCTAATTCTACAAGAATTTCAGCCCAAGATTAGTTTGGGCGCTCTTGCAATGAAACATAAGATGGGCTTGTACTATTTCGTCATTACATCTGTGGTGTATCTGTTAATACTTGGCCTACTTGTTGTGGCACCTCTACTTCCTAGGGGGGGCGAGCCATTCCACGTCTATCGATTACTTACCATGTCTTGGATTCTGACTATAGGTGGCAGGATCGATCCCCTATTAATTGGATTCTTCGTGATAATGGGTGTCTTTATTGGCCTTCTTTTTATCCTGCTGTTTTCCTCTGAAACGGTTGAGGTTTCATTACTTAGACGGATTTCAGCCTTCGTTTCTACCCGCATTGGTAAGCTTTTGATATGGGGCATCATTGCAGTGGGTTGTGCAGGTTTCGCATTGATATTCAGCATCTGGACAATAGAAACAAACAGTCTTTCACGTTTTGGTCCGCTAAATCCCGTCTTGTTATTCCTTCCCCACTTATTATTTGGGTACTCTGATTTGACAATCGTTGTCTGGAGAATATTGAATCTCATGATAATGGTTGGTGCCGCCACGATTTGTGGAAAAATCACTCATGACCTTATCTCGGAAATTGACAAGGATAATCACTTGGGAAGTAAAATAAGACATGCACTTTCAGCTTTTGCGGGTTGGTTATTCTTATTCTATCCCATAACTATAACCCACTCGACACAACTCTATCTGGCGGCTGGAGTTTCCCTTTTCTTCATGCTCAATTGTTATTTTCTCATCAAACTTCTGAGATCCCATGACCAGTCATCTGAAATCCTTTACATCCTTCTGCTATCACTAGGCTTGGGTTTTGGCAGTCTATGGAAGAGAGTAATACTCGTGCAAGCTGGAGTCTGTTTCCTCATTATATTGATTGTATTCTTCCTTCGCTCTGGTTCCCTCAAGAGCGACAAACTTCAGCTCTGGTTTAAAGCACTACTCGTCTATTGTCTGCTGTTTGGTCCCTGGCTTATCGTCATTCAATTTCAGGGTATTGTCGGTCGTCCCTATATTCCAGAAATCACCAATTGGTTACCGCCCTACATCTTTGACTATTTATTCCGGTTTGAAAATCATATGGGTCTGATTCTGGGTGCGTTAGGTTACGTTTCTCTATTTGCAATTCTAATTATTGCTTTGTTTAGAAGATCATGGATTCTCTTTACACTGTCAGCACAGTATGGTGTGTGGTATCTCTTTTTCACACTAGATGCGGGATGGGAACATACAGCGGATCGTTTCTTTGTTCCAGGACTGGCGCTTCTGGCTATATCCACGATTCTGCTGTTAGCGTCCACTCTTACAATAGCTCTCCCTGTTTTCCAGAAGATGGAGCAGAGTCTACGTAAACCGCAGGAGCATGAATCAAAAGTGGTGATACAACCAAGCAAAAAAGCATACGTTTCTGCGATATTGGTAGGCATAATTCTTCTATCGACTTTTGCAGGGGCAACACAGAACTTTGTTGCTACATCAGTATTCATAGATGATACATTAGACAATCAATTTTTGCCCTATGATGAAGCAGCTCAGTTCATTCATTCAGTTGTAAATGGAAACAGTAGCAAAATATGGTCAAATTGGGGACCCAGCAGTCTAAGTTTCTATATGAACAAGTATGGAGATTATAGCATCACGCCGTCGGGTTACGGTGCGACTTGGCAACCCGACCCTCTCAATGATACAGTGGAAGCTTTTGTAGATTTCCTGAATGTAAGTGGGTATTCTGTATTAGCGCTACCTCACCAAGAAATGGTTTCGCCCGGATACTGTCCGCCTTTGATTGTGGAAGAGCTTCTTCTTCACTATGATGATCTCGGTTTCACGGATATGGTAGACTACACCTTCGGATCAAATCATTTCTACATATGGACCTTATAGATGGTACTCAAGCAAAATCAGGTGCATTAGTATGAAAAGATTTAGACCAGAGTTGATTCGGGGACTTGCAGTCCTCGGTATCTTCTTTATGCTGATAGTTTCTACAGAGCTGCTTTTGCCTTACTCCTTTGAACAGGCTGGGTATACTGTCGTTGACATCAGAAGGTTGGATGAGAATCCTCTTCCCCTTGAAGGCTCTGCAATATCCTCCAGTGCAACTATCATTTCAGTTAGTGATCAAGGATTGTATTATTCTGCAGAGGTCAAGGAAGGAGCAACGCTTGTCTTTCCATCAACTATGAGTCCTCCTGTTGTAGGTCAACGGATTCTTATTCGCGGGACAAGTTGGCTATATTCCAATGGTTCAATTATAGTACATCATTTCCAGGTGTTAGATCCCTACAGTTCGATTATCCGCTCCATTCCCGGAATGAATACGTCATCATTCACACTGGATACGCGATTGAGAAGATGAAGCCAGAAGAGGCGAAAAAGACACTAGCTCTTTTTGAAGAGATGGCTGAAATGGCTGCTAAGATGGAGCCAGAGAACCAATAGTGTCTTATCGACAAGGCTTTTGAATAGAATTAGCTTCTTCAATATTGAGGAAAATGAACTTCTTGGATGTATCAGTGTTATTTCTAAAATCACTTCTTCTCAATCTAAGACGTTTAGTCCTATTATTAGTTTCAAAATCATTTATCATCCCTTTGATGGAACCAGAAGAAATACTTCTAATCACACATATAATTAGGAAAACGAAACCAATGAAATGTTTAGAATGGGGTGTGGGTGGAAGCACATTATATTTTCCTTCTAAACTAGAAAAGAAATCAAAATGGATCTCTATTGAACACAACAAATCTTGGAGCGAATTAATCCAGAAACTGATAGAAAACGATCAAAGAAACGAGGTTCATTATGTTCTTCCAAATTCATATCCATGGACAGATAGTTTTTCTGATGGTTCCGATACCGACTTACAAGATTATATTGAATTTCCTTCGAGATTTGGAAAATTTGACCTCATATTTATTGATGGACGAGCAAGAGTTCCATGTCTGAAAAAAGCACTTACATTGCTTAATCCAAATGGAGCAGTTATTCTTCATGATGCTGGGAGAGAACATTATCACCTCGGATTTGATGGATACAAACACAGTCTATTATTTACCGGATCTATCCCTGGAATGGGAATCTGGATAGGTACTAATGATGAGAATTTACTAGACAAGATTAATTCACGTACACATGAATTTAATTGGCTGATGAACAAAAAACTTCGCGACTCAATGGTTTATCAACTACTCACGCACCAGCTCTTTAGCCCTTTTTGAAGAAATAGCTGTTAAGATGGAGCCAGAGAACCAATAGTGTCTTATCGACAAGGCTTTTGAATAGGATTAGCTTCTTCAATATTGAGGAAAATGCCCGAAACTCTGGATTCCATCATGGCTGAGCTTCGTAGTAGAATCAACACTGAGGACACCAAGACTATGGTCTCTCCGGTTGAGATTGAGGAGTTGAAATCCAAGACTGTCGTGGTAATGCCTGCTGGGGGAAAAGGAACACGGATTCGCGCGGAAACGCAAAGTGAAGGTATCAATAAGGTTATGATTCCTGTAGATGGGACGACCAGCATGATTGAGAAGGCTGTTCAAGATTATGCCACCTGTGGAATCGGCAAGTTCGTAGTTCTGACTGGCTTTCTCGCTGACAAAGTGCAGGAACATCTTGGTGATGGATCTCGATGGGGCGTTGATATTCGATATTCCTGTGATCCGGAGGGCCGCAAGGTTGGTAATGCTGGTGCTATCCTTCATGCTTTGAATAATGGCATCATTGATGATTCTTTGACAGCAATAGTCCATAATCCTGATGATATGATAATTGGGTTGGACCGTCCTTATGGTGATGTGTTCCTCGAAGGGCATCTTAAGGGTGTGAAGAATAACTGCATTGGAACCTTTGTCGTTGTATCTGAAACTCCATTCCAATATTCTGGGATGATTATAGAGAAGGGGAAAGTTCTGGATATTTCAAAATATCCACCAATTGCTATCCCGGCTCATACTGGAATTACTGTGTTTGCACCAGAAATCTATGCTTATTTCAGGAACTTAGTTTCACTGGAGGTAGAGTCTTCCTTTGAGCAAATAATTTGTTCAGTGATTGCAAAGGAAAAGAGATTATTTGCGATCAATATTCCATCTGAATCTTGGTTACCTGTCAACGATTTGAAAGGTCTTGAAACTGTGAGAAATGTAATTCACGGAGTCTAGTTTCATGCCACATATTCGCCCTGAGTTGATTCGGGGATTTGGCTTACTAGGTATGTTCCTTGGACTGATTATCGCAACGAGTATTCTACTTCCCTTTCCAATTAAACAATCCAACTACATATTTGTTGATATAAAACTTGTAAATCAAAATCCTAGCATGTTCTATGGACAAAACATCTCATTTACTGCAACTGTTGAATCAATGTCTTATTTGCTACCATCTTTCGTGATAAGCACCAGTGAAGGGGTTCCCCTATTTCTCCACTGGGATAGTCCAATTGAGTCCCCTGCGATAACACCAGGAGATAGAATTTACTTCAGGGGTACCTATATCAATAACTCAGTGATGGTTCACGAATTTTACGTGTTGGATTACAGTAGTTCGATCATTCGTTCCATTCCTGGAATCCTTTTGTTTGTAGTGATGTTCTTCATGGTTTTCAAGATTGATTTCAAACGTATTGCATTTGTAGTAAGAACAGGAGGTGGCGAAAGTACCTGATATATTCACCCATCTTCTAGTTGGAGTTTCGCTCTCACTTCTCATTCGTATGAAGGGTCCAAGATCTGAACAGATGCTGATAGTTTTAGGTGCACTTCTGATTGATATTGAACGACCTTTTTCTTGGTTACTTGCTGATACTCAATTCTATTGGATTAATCTTGGAGCGGCATTTCATTCAATACTTGGGGCTGTCGTTCTCTCATATTTTGCAGCTGCGTGCTTCAACTTGGAAAATAGTGCATTCCAAGGTCGGTTCAAACTCGTTCTAATTGGTTGCATGAATCACCTTCTTCTTGATATGGTGATGTATCCTTGGGGCGAGCTAGGACTTCAATTGTTGTATCCTCTGAAGATTAGATTCTCTTTCCATCTTCTATGGCCTGATTTCTATTTTTACCCAATATTTGGTGGTGTATTCCTTCTGGTTGTTTTAGGTATCCGGCGTAGTGGTTGGTTCCAAAGTTATTCTTTTGGAAAAGATTCTGAAGAATATCAGACCAATCACTAGAAATTGCAAATTAATGCCTAAGGCAAACCATACCAATACATTAACTGAGTCAGAAATTCCACTGGAATCAAGCGATCCTGTATAGAATGTATTGTTGTAAGTAATCCAAGAATGACCATCTGACCATAATACACTGAATCTTTCCCATCTATTTGTCAATTCTCTAGTCCACTCGATTAGACTATACCCTGCTTCAGCATAACCTGATTCAGTAACTACATCATTATCATCGAATATATACCAGCTGCAATTCATAGTAGAATAGAAACTGAGTTTAAGATGGACTTCTGTTTCAAGTATTGATGAATCAAAATCTACATCAGATATTTCGAAGTTTTCTGAAGATGCTGAAACTGTGATTGCGATGTATTGGATCTGTGTATTGAATGTGTCATTTGCTGTTGTCTCAAAGTAGTAGAAGCCACTTTCAAGATGTCCTATGTTGATTATCCAAATTCCATCACCCTGATTTCTAGCATACCAAGTAGATTGTGCTAGTTCATGACTGGAAAAGATTGTTTCAACTTTTACTTCAGTGGTGTCATTATCGTCACCAACAACAATGTAGATAGATATGTCATCAAAGGGTGACGGATTCAAATGAGAAGCTAAGAGTTGTACAATTTCAGGTGCTTGAAAATCACCATGGAATATTATTGCTTTAAGTGACCCATTCGATGAATTGAAGATTTCAATTGAGATTCTACTTAGAACTCCATCTTCAGTTAGACAAACCCTACTGGATCCAGGAAATTCTAACCAATCACTAATATTTACGCTTACATTAAATAGAATATTTTCTGAGCTGAATAGGATAGTGTTGTATCTGTCTGTTTCAACAAATAATTCAATATCGTATGATAGAGTTAAACTAGTATTTTCTTGTGAATCGATATTTAATTCTCCATCAAATACATGAAATACATCTGTTGAAGATGAGTTTATGGAATAATCAACAGTGAAATTTGAGAGACCATAGAATCTGAGATAATCTATTGATAATTGCACATTGGTTTGTGTAAGACTTACCCAAATTTCAATACATCCAACATCAAATCCCGGATTTACTCTTAGTATCGATAGATTTGTGTACTTATTGATTATACAATTCAGATTTTCACCGCTTCCTATTGAATCTCCACTCCAAAATCGGATATGTGCATCATAGAATGTGGTGGTGTTAAAGAAATAGCCCATCTCGAAAATTGGGTAATACAGGTGACTATTTGATAATGAATTAAGAGAGAAACGATCATAGTCAATTCCAGAATCACGATTCATTTTAATCTGGAGATAGGTGCCATCAGATGTTATCTGATCATTTGCATCCCATGGGTCATAAAGATTAACACCTCTAGTTGATTCACCACTATGTTGCCAACCTAGAACATCATCATTGCATGCGATAAGAAAATCTACTTCTAGAATTGATGTATATCCAATACTCATCGAAGTACCAAATAAAATTGAGCCGATTTCAACCATTACTGGAAACCGATACGATGTCCATTGCTCACTCACTGGTATTTGGAACCATTGAATATCACCAGTGAGATTGTAATCTGAGTAAACTCCTATTGAAATATTGAGAATGCCTAAAGAATTAACACATCTATATCTAATTTCAACGAATTGATAGATTTGGCGATTGGATATGTTTGAGTAAATAGCATTGAAATCGTTCTCATAATCTCCATGACCTGAAAGAGTTAGACAATCACCATCACTATCTACAGTATCATTACTGGTCAAGGAATAATTATGCCAATTTGAGATGTCATTCATAGTGTAAAATTGACCATTTGGGTTATCTGTATAATCTACGACTCGTAGGGCACGAATAGTCAATTTCACTTCAGATATCACTATTGATGTGAGATTGAAGCTCATACATTGAAGCTCGTTGAGAGATGACGTATTGAGTTCAATATTGTTCCATATTCCTTCAGTGAGATTTTGTTGAACGGATTGAGAAGAGATTCCTCCCATATTATTTTCTTTATGAAGTGTAAAAGTTATGTTGTAATTTTGTGTGTGGTTGACCTTGCACTGTAATTGTACCAAGGTCTGATTCAAGTTACTGGTGAAATTCAAAGCATTCGTAAATCCAGATTCTATTATTCCATCTGAAGAATCAACGCTAAAGGTGTATTCTACATTAGTTAAGTTTTCAGAGATTTGATAATCGCCTAAACCCAGCCAAGGAGTCGCGTCCATATGATTTGATAAATCAAGTCGAGTCAATTGATCTGGTACTATCATTTCATTCCTAGCAGTTGTTTCAGTGAAATTCCATATTGACTCATCTGATACGTTATCCAATGATTGAAAGTCTTGAGTGATTATATTGGGTGAATTATAATTATGGGAGTTATCTAGAATCATTGATTCAGATCGTCCTGATGTGCAAAGTTGTTCACCAATAGGTATTCCAAAAATATAAAATGCAGAGGAAAAAAGAATGGAAACAACCACGATTACTTTTATGACTTGACCAATATTTTGACGGATAACCAATTGTGAATACCTTCTTCTTCTATGTAGATTTGTTTATTCTAATAACACTCTTCTTTAACTACGAATATAATTCTAACTGACAGGAAGTCAGTACTATTCACAGAATAGTTTAAAGTGTGTAAATAACCGAGTTCCAATGAACTACGCAAATAAAGATACCATACAAAATTAGGGATAATGATGAAGCCAATTAGAAAAATCTTGATACCAATATCTGGATTAGACTTACAATTACCATTTGGAGCGATGAATGCAATTTGGCAATTTCTAAAAGGGATGTATGAAATAGGTATTGAACCAATTGTTGTACCATATGCAGGTGATGCAAAAAACTCACTATGGTGGAAAACATATCCAAATCCTTGTTCATTTGAAAGTAAGATTTTTCTACAATTTTTTAACAAGTTCAATTTTATGAGTAGAAGTCAGAGATCCAGATCCGAAGAAAGTGTTGTACCAAAAATTGCGAGAGCAATAATTCGACCCAAATGGATGAAAAGCTTGGACAAAATTCTTGAACAGGAAAAAAATATTGATGCAGTTCTTTTTTGGGCATTGCCTTTGAACCACATAACTGGTACTGCGAGCTACATCAAAAAAAGATACAATATTCCTGTGATATATTATGACGCAGATTTACCATTCTCAATGCCAAAATTTGGGGGTTTCACGTTTAATCATTATCCAAATGCAGATCTATCAGAATATGATGCTATTTGTGGAAATTGTGATGGTGTTTTAGATGACTTGATTGCAATGGGTGCAAATGAAGCACATGCAGTACATTTTGCTGTTGATCCCGATTTATTTAGTCCAGTTCAAGTGGAGAAGCAAGACATTGATATTTTGTTCTCAGCTTGGGGGGAGAAGGATCGTGAAAAGTGGATAAGAAATTTCATTACAATCCCCTCCACGGAAACAAAATATCGTTTTATTGTCACAGGAGGTGGTTTTTCAATGGACTTGGGGAAGGCAAGAGTTGTGCAATTTCAAGCGCCCCCTAGTCTTAGATACACCATTGCTAGAAGTAAGATAAATTTGAGCATCACACGTCAATCAGTCACTGAATACGACGGATCTAACTCAAGACCATTTGAATTAGGAGCAATGGAATGTTGTATGATATCGAATCCATTCTCAGCGTTAGAAAAATGGTTTGAAATCGGAAGAGAAGCATTCATTGCGCATGATGAAAAAGAGGTAAGGGAATTGTATGATATGTTAGTAGATGATCACGAACTAAGGAAAACGGTTGGAAAAAGAGCAAGGCAGAAAGTTCTTCGTAATCATACTTTCAAACACAGAGCAAAAGAGCTTGTAACAATAATGGAATCATTTAGATAGAGGATTAACAATGAGCTTTGAGTGGATGGCAATTGTTGTGTATATTCTGTTGATATACGTGATTTTCACCCTATTTGGATATGAGATAACTACTCTCTTTTTCAAACCAGTGAAGAATGATACCCCACAGATTATTCAACTTGTCTTCTATTGCATTATTGGTCTTTTTATTAGCATACCACTTGGTGTAATTCTAGCATTATTTCTTCTAGTGGATTTATTGATTCCTCTAATGATTATATTTTCAGCATTACTAATACTGAATTCAATAATTACGAAAAGAGCCCTCCTCGAAAATATAATCCCAAGTAAATCTGTGGTCTATAGTTTCTTCAAAAGAAATCAATTCTTTATTCTGGCATTCTTCTTTATTGTAGTTTACATGTCACTTTCAATACAAATTATGGTCTTATTACCTCCAGGGGATTGTAATGCTACACATGGACCACTTACCGCATTAATTTTCGAATACAATGGGTTACCTCTTGATAATGGACAGACAATGTACCAACTTTTCTATCATCCTGGAACCCACATAATCTCTGCAGCATTCGCGAAGTCTTTCATAATTCGGCCTGATTTAGCTTTGTTGATTGTTACTGGATCAATTCTATCCTTATTGCCTCTTGTTGTGATGGGACTTGCGTGGTTATTAACCAAGAATGATTATGTTTCTTTCATATGCGGTGTTTTCACACTCTGGGTGCATCCACAGGGAGCTCTTATGAAATACCCATTTGGACCTTTTATCAATGGTACATTCTCATCACTGGTTGGAACCGTTCTTTTTGTTTCAGTTATTTTTCTCTGGTGCTTCATCGATGACAAAAATATTGATGTTAATCATGACAATAAGCAGATTATACTGCTAGGTGTATTCTTCATTAGTTGTTTCGCAATAGGTTTCACATATCCGATTTTTGCTTTGCTTATTGGAATAGCATTCATTTTTCAAATATTCTTCTCAAGAAGAATTCTCGTAAAATACATCAAGAAATTCTTCACAAATATCAATGAAATACACCTCCTCATTACAATCACGTTCATTCCACTTCTAGCACTAATATTTCTTCAAAGAGAATTAATACTGGATATTGGTAATCAGGTTATCCACTATATCATTGGCATTAGCACAGTTAATTCAGAAAGAATATCTGCAGTACTGACAAATCCGAGTTATTATGTTACATTGTCTCATTTCTTGAGTGGTCCATTAACAATGATATTGATGATCATTCCAATCCTGGTATTGATTCTATATTTCAAGAGAGTCGAAGTAAAATTACCAATTGTCTTCTATACTTTTGCAGTAATCTGTTTCTTCATTTCCAACTTGACAATACCAGTTTTACTTCCTTCAAGGTTTGTTTTTCCGTTAAGTGCTATGTCAATCCCAGTTTTGTTCTACTGTCTAACTAATATTCCCCAATTGAACAGCAATGAAATACTTCATAGAGTGAAAATACTGAAACGCATCAAAACAACTACGCTAATAGGAATTCTAATGGTTTTTGCATTTATGCCATGGTCTTTTGCCTATCATGCCACATTTTCACCTGCAATAAGATCGAATTACCTAACCTCTGGTAATCCCGATTTTGAGTATGATTATGATGGATTGACTTGGCTTATAGAAAATACAAATCAAAATGATTTCATCCTAAATGATGGGAGTTTTCTTAGCAGAAGCATACCCTCCTTGCAATGGCGAAATGTTAGTTTGTGGGCATGGAATGAGTTTCGGAATCATAACCGCACTTACAACCTATATGATCTTTGGGATAATTTAGACAACCGTTCAATAGTAGTAGATGCTCTTTTCAGATCGAAGATTACTGTGATTATCTCCTGCAATGCATATTACTATTTGAAACGAATTCCGACAAATAGCTATACTATTAGACCATATAGTCCTGCAGAATGTTATGAGATACTGGAGCAATATTCATTTCTGTCAAGAGTGTATTCATTTGGAAATGGGGGTATATGGAATGTAAATTATACCTCGCTTATTCTGGAGTTAGATAGTATTTCATAATCATCTAGCGTCTACTCTAGAAAATAATTAGATGTACCTTCTTTGAGAACTTCTAATTAATTGGATTAGATTTACTGCAGGCATGCCTTCCAATATTTTATGATCTGGAATCAAACGTATTCTTTGGATGGCTAAATGTTCTTTGTAGATACTAGGATATTTTTGAACTAACCAGAAAATCCCCTTCATTATTGCTAATCCATGTTTTGGGTTTATAAAAAGGAGATGAATTGCACGAGCGAATTCCAGCAATATAGAAAGGGTCAGATATCTAATCACATTGCCCAAATTGAAGTGTTTAAGCAAAGTATGAAATCTATTTCGTGTATTGATAAATACGTCATATGCTGGTACAAGATGAGCCGATCTTTGAGTATTTCCACCCTTGTGGTATACTCTTGCTTGAGGATGCATCACTACTTCATATCCAAGAAGTTTCGTTTTCCAAGATAAGTCAACATCCTCAAAATGATGGAAGTAGTCATTTGGCCAAGGACCAAAACTTTGAAGCTTGCGCATAATGGACACCCTAGTAAAGACAAATCCTGCAGCATACGTAATTGGTATTGGTGACTTTCCCAATCTTAGGTATCTATCTAAGATATGTCGGGGAACTGTATTTGGTGCGAAGGGGAATCCGGCTTTATCCATGAATCCTCCACTACAATTCACAGTTTGAACTGTTTCAGGAACAAGTTGCAAAGCTTGAACAATTCCATACTGGGGATTTCCTTCCATGATTGTAACTAATTCCTCTAAACAATTAGCTGTTAGTTCAATATCATTATCAATGAACACAACATATTTTGAATCCTCAGAAATTTTTGAAAACCCATAATTTCGTTGAAACACAGGACCTTTATCTATTTTGAAACAATGGACAACAATATTGGGATGATCACATTTCATCAAGTCTACGATTTTATTCGTTCCAATATCAACAACAATGACTTCAAGATTAGGGTAGGAAGACTTCGTCAGAGAAATCAAGCACTCATTCAATAGGTCATATCGTTTGAAGCTATTTACAATTGCTGTTATTTTGGGATATTTCATTGATGGATTCGCCTTTGTTCTACAGTCCTATTGGTATGAATTGATAAAATAAATCAACCCTCTAAGATTTTTTCATAAATTCCCAAGTATTTCTTATACATAGTGTTTGAACTGAAATAAGTCTCCATGTGTTTACGAACATCTGTCCGTTGAATTTCCTGAATTTTAGTAACCATATCCGCTGCTGAATCAACATCACTACATAAGAAACCTGTTTTTTCATGAGCAAGAATTTCTGAAGCAGATCCAATGTTAAACGCAATTGAGGGGGTTCCTCTCGCTCCGGACTCAACTATTCCCATTGAAAATGGTTCGGGCCAAAGATAGGGATAGAGCATAACATCAACAGAACTCAAAAGGAGGTCAACAACATTATCGGGGGCATTGGGAATGAAATGAACATAATCACGATCATTAGCCATTGTAGCTATTCTTCTACCGTATTCTGCGTACCTATCATAGACACCACCGATAATCCTTAGTCTGGTATCATACCCCATAGATTTCAGCTTGTCCGCAATGCCTATTGCTAGATGTGTACCTTTGAATGGTGCAATTCTTGCTAGAAAACCAAGCTCAATTTCGTGTTCCTTGTGAGGTTTTTCCACGAACTTGAATACATCTAATGGAAACCCATGATGAACATACCCAACAAGATTGTCCTTCCACACATTCTTCATAATACTATATTCGGACTTGCTGATTGTAACTACTTTACCTCGTGTTGTCAATGCTGATAGATGTAAGATGGTATAAGGAACAATCCTAGTCATTGTTGTGCCATGATGAGTTGTTATATTCCCAGTACGTTTCATAAAAGACAAACTAGTACATGATTCGGAATAATGACCATGAACTATATCAAATTCTGATTTATCTGCATGAAGGTAGCTTTTCATAACTTGCTTAGATATCTCAAGTTTATTGAAAAACCATTCAGTGAAGGGATTAGATGTTCCTCTTTTCTTACCATAGTAAGTAACAATCCTTGCACCGGAGATACTACTTCCAGGTGATGCTAGAATCGTAACATCGTGTCCATTTCTTACTTGTTCTCTAACAAGGTGCCAGACAATACGTTCTGTACCACCATGACCGATAGGTGGTACTTTGTGCAAGGGCAATAGGTGTAGTATTTTCAGTTTATTCACCATATCGACAATTTTGAGGAGGTTTGTTTGAACTTATTAAAGCAGCTACTAATTAACAAGAAAGATAATCATCATACCATCTATTTCTCTCTAATCCCAATTACTTTGAGAAGAGTTTTGGATTCAACTATTTTTGTGCTCAACCAATAACCGCGAGGTAAGAATTTGCATATTAGGATAATATCCTGTTTTTCTAAGATGCCAGTGAGATTCAGAGAAAACAATACCGTTAGTGGTGTGATAGAAACTAGTATGATAATACTCAGAAGCGGAGTTGTATTTGCTATCCAAATTATTCCAAGTATAGGGAGTAACAACAAACTCGACAATACTCCTACAATAATTCCAGGAATATTGAACTGTAACATCTTGGTCTTGAAGATACTGAAGTACAAGAATGCCAAAATTACAATGTATATCATTACCTTAGCTAAACTCGCCCCATTAATCCCTGCATAATTTGTAGAAAACCACACGAAAATGAATTCCAATGCTGAAGTTACAATGAATATCGCTGACACTCTACCAGAGTATCCCTGTGAAATCAACAATGTAGTTACGAGTACTACAAAGCACTGAACTATTAGTCCAATTGCTAAATACGATAAAGGTAAGGAAGCGTAAAGAAAAGACGGATTACTTGACATTAGCTGAAGTAAATACGGGGATCCAAGAGCTATTATGGAACAAACTGGAAATACAAAAATACCCAAATATTTTGTGGCTTTTCCTGTAATCCATTTAATTCGTTCTCTATTTGAAGATGAAAACACAGGAATAAGTGCCATTGATAGTGTCGAATGGATAATTGAAAGAATCAAAGTGATTAATGTTGTAGCCACGGTGTATATACCAAGATCTTCTATTGATCCCGCACCAAGGATTGCTGCTTTATCAATCGATGTTGTAAGATACGTGAAGACACTGAGGACCATTAAAGGGAGTGAGAATTTCAATAAGTGTTTCATATCAAACGATGAGATGTCAATGGCATCTTTCTTTATTGATCGTTTTCTAAACACTACAGAAATAGTTAAGGAAATTACGATGATATGATTAATAATCCAACCAATAAATATTGCAGATGGACCCCAATTTCCAATAACTAATGCTCCCGAAACAATAATCCTGAATATATGTCCAACTAACAGAATCACTGCAAGTTCTTTCAGATACTTGTAACCAGATAAAATACCAACTATAGTGATATTCACTACAGCTAGACCAGTCATGAATGAAGATATCACAAAAAGTATTGTATAATTAGACGTCTGGAAAAGTAACAAAGAGAGAAACTCTGCGAATAGAAGTAGAAATATTGTTAAAAATACGGATGATCCTATAATCAGATATCCCGAATATCGAAGTAGACGGTTGATATTTGATTGTTCATGCTTGCTATTGAAAAAAGATATGAATCTTGGTAAGGCAAAATTCAAACCCAGAGAACCCATAGGATTCAATAACGCGCTTAGAAATACAATACCTGAGTAGACTCCCATTTCAGTAGTATCGAAAAATCTCAACATAATAAAGAAGAGCAGGAAACCCATTGCTGAGCTTGCCACTGCTTGAAATACAAGCAGAGTAGTCCCTCTTGGGATATTTGAGGAAATATTTTCCGTATTCATAGCACTAAAACCATCAATGAAGTAGAACGTATATCAGTTCCACTTCATGTAATTAAAAAGGATATCTCAGAGTGAGTAGTTCTCATCTATGATTGGATTGTCGGTGAGGATGTGTTTATGAGTGTGGAGAATTACTGTCAGTCAAATTTCTGGTTATATCTCTTATTCGGGATGATTTTACTTATGCTAATATTCAATGATAGAATCCCGAATCTTCATTTAGACATAGGCGATATGAAAGAACGTGATGCACGTTTGCATAAAAGAGAGGTGATATGTGACGAAGGTTTAAGAACTCATAATATCGAACACCATCTGGGGTCATGCTGGGGTGAAAAATGAATGAAAATAGCACATATCTGCCCCAATGTGGATGAGCAAATGGGTGGTTCTGAGAGATATGTCTGGACCCTTTCAAAGCATCAATCAAAAAACTATGATGTTCATATTTACACGACAACAAAATATCGAGATCGAGTCGGCACAAGTGTACATGATGGTGTAACAATTCACAAATCATATGCTCCTGTCACAATCTGGAATATCAATCCTCTAACATTCATGTTGCCCACATTAGCAAAGTTCAAGTCTGATATTTTTCACATTCATTCGCATCTTTACTTCTCCTCAAATCAAGCTATTCTCGCTAAAATTATGATTAAATGTAAAGCACTCCTCCACATCCATGGCGGCGTAGGAATTCCTCCATACAAAGTTAGTTGGACTAAACTTGTGGCTAAGAAATTCTATGACCAAACTCTTGGTAAGTTCACTATCACTGCAAGTGACCTTATAGCTTCTGTTTCTCGTTCTGATCTAGTACGAATAGCTGAGAATTATGATATCAACCAAAGTCAACTCCGTTATATTCCCAACGTAGTTAATACTGAAGTTTTCAAACCAAGAAACAGTAGTGAAAAAGAGAAGAAAACACTTCTTTATCTTGGTGATCTTGAGCCATGGAAAGGCATTGGCTCCCTTATTAGGTGGGTGAGGCGGAATGATAGCTGGGCAAATTGTGAATTCAAATTACGAATCATTGGTCAAGGGAGCTATTTACCCTATCTTCTATCTCTTCAAAAGAATCACACTAAGTTTTCTAATGGGATATCATTGGAAGTACTTGGTCCAAAAACTCATGACGAGATTCCCGCGATATTAAATGACTCAAACGCTCTAGTAATTCCATCATATTGGGAAGGAATGCCCACAGTAGTTCTTGAAGCCATGGCATCTGGAGTTCCCGTAATATCAACTGGGGTTGGTGATGTACCACACATCATAAAACATCGGAAGACTGGCTTTCTCATAGATAGATCATTTTCTAGCTTCCAAGAATCTGTTGATTTAATCTTCAATGATAACTCACTTGTTCATAGCGTCACACATAATGCAAGAGAGCTTATTGAAAAGGAATATAGTTTGACCAACGTAGGACGTATCTTGAAGAATGTTTATGGCGAGCTGGTATAGACCTCACTATAATTCGAGGTAAATGGCTATGGACACTATTTTCCTTGAGGGGCATTTCACGGAGCTTCTTAGCAGACTTCTGGCTATATTCAATATTTTGTAGTGCATTTCAATAATTTATTCTATGCATGAAACTCTCTGCAAAGTTTATTATCAGTACCTAATCGAACTCACTACTATGAGTAATTTTGGTGATATATTCAAAATGAGGGTTTGGGCGCTTGTAAGGAATATATTCTCCCTAATATTTGGCCCTTCTGAGAGAGTAACAGAGTATAGATTTGTTAACAAGAATCTAGAATCTGAAATTAAAAGAGTTCTAGACATTGGCGGTGCGAATTCGAATCTGGCAATCTCACTTTCTAAGAAAGGGTTACTTGTTGACGTAATTGATGTACGAAAGTACTCGTATAAGCACAAGAATCTAGGTGTAATAAAAGGAGACCTCATAGAACACGTTTTTAATCATAGATACGATGGTGTAGTTTTAGTGTCAACTATAGAGCACATTGGATTGTGTGTATATGGGGATCCTGAATATGAGGATGGAGATTTTAAGGCATTGGACAAAGTATTCCAATTACTAGAAAATGAAGGAGTATGTATGCTTACAACACATTATGTTGATATTCACCATGTTAAAAATGGCGTAAGATTCTATGATGAAGAAAGGTTAACTGAACTAGTAAAGAGATTCGAAGTAATTAAGGAAGAATACTATGTTCCTACACGAAAAATACTTGATTATCCATTGAACTGGATCAGGATAAACAAAAATGAGGTTTTAAAGAAAATAAATCGTGAAATCAATGATTATGCGTTGGTTTGCCTTATACTTAAAAAAGGTTCATAGATTCAGAAGGCTCAAGTGTTATTCTTCTATTTACACCCACAAGACTTGAAGGATTAGATGAGGTTCTTGAATCTATTTACTTCACGTTTTCTTGATAACTGTATGTGACCATCCCTACCCCCAAATGATCAACGAAAATGTTATCAATTTGCTTTTGAGTACTTTCTTTGTAATGACTAGTAAAAATGGATTGCTGGATAAGCAAAAAATTTCTTTGGCAATTCTTATTCTTGTAGGTATTGTTGTTAGGTTTCCACGAGTTGAAGGAATCGTAGGTGATGATGCATTTTTCTTACTAACATTGGGGCGGATAGTGAGTGAGGGCAATCTTCAGATTTGGACAGTATCTCCTTTCTCCTTTTTCGCACTGTATCCATTTAGTTCATATCCGATCGGATTACCTATCATTGTTGGAGCATTGATATCATCAGGATTTACCTATGAGAGTATCATTGCAATCTATTCAATTGTAGTCGTAATCAGTTGCACCACTGGTGCATATGCACTAAGTGGTGAATTTCATTATGACAATCAAAAGCAACTTCTATACACTGCTATCTTTAGTCTTTCTGGTTCACTTGTAGGACTCACATATTTTACAATACATCCACGAGGTATGTTGATAGCGATAACACCTTGGTTTTTCCTTTATGGACTTAGATTTCTTCGTCAACCTTCAAAAACAAGATTCTTGAAAATTTCCATACTCCTTGTTTTAATGATGCTATCTCATGGGCTTGCATTGTATTTTTCACTTTTCGGATTAATCGGGATTTTCTACTTAGTAAATAGATCCCGACACAAGAAGGATCTACAGAATACTAGTCCAGATACAGATATGAACTGGGCCAATGATATTGAGGTATCTCCAAAGAAATCAACAATCCCCCATTGGATAGTTTTTCTGATGCTTTGTACTACGGCTGCCATACTTTCAATTTCATGGGATTTGAGGTCCGTTCCAATATCTAGTCTTAGCATCATGGATGTTGTACAACTTGCAGCATCAACAGGTGCAACAACCGCTTCACAAATCTCTATCGGATTTGGTTTTGCGAGTCTTTTCATACCTATTGGTGTTTTGGTGCGATTTCAATCAAGTATAGGGAAATCGACCTCTATTCTTCATCTACTTATCATACCATCAATAATTATTGTGTCCTTTGATGTTCCATACGCTTTTGTTCTGTTCATGCCAGTCTTAGCCTATTACTCAGTTGAGGGTATCTACGAGATTTTGAAACATCGTTTTGGAAAGAATCTACTACTAAGTAGTTTCCTCATTCTCCCACTTTATGCGATTTTATCAGTAACAGTATCAAATGCACTATCAATATGGTTAGTACCCCTTGCAATCGTTGGTCTTGTCTTTCTGGGAGTTTCAATGTCTATATATTGCCATGAGCAGAAAGGCATCTGGGATATTAAGCGATTCACCAAACCTCATTTTTCATATGTCATCATTGTATCTATTCTCATTTTTTCACTCACTTATACGGAAGCAGTCTATTCAAAGCCAGATGAATATATGACAAATGATGATCGATTAGTCGTGGAATATTTGCTGAGTGATGATTCGAGCGGTATTACTTTTGTAAACTCGTATCGTACTGCCAGAAGATATGAGGCATATGGTATTGTCGCGTTGTACTCGAATAGTTATGATATGTCAGTGTATTATGGTCGGATTGAACCTAGCGATATCAGGAGAGATTCAAGGTTCAGTCCCATTCATATATTCATTAATGGAAAATTGTTCGATTTTGAGGGAGTGTATCCTACTGATGTTATGTTGTATGATTTAATTCATTTGAACATAACCAACACTATTGAACGACAACAGGCAATTGATTTGGGTCTTAAATATATAGTTCTTGATGTCACCGATGATGGCTATGATAATATATTCAGAGTTGGTGGAAATATGTATATTTACAGTCTACTCCTAGACTCTACTCCTGAAGCTGCTGAATTAGTATTTAGTACAGAAACAAGAGTGATTTTTCAGCTAATGTAATAGACTTAGCTTCCTAGTGATGAATCAGCAATCCCCTCACAGACAAAAAAGAATAGATGAATCTGCATGCAGGAATTGTATTGCAAATAATTCTTAAATCGTGCCTGTTGAACTAGCTTTAGTGCGTTAAGATTATTATCGAATTATTAGATACAACTAGGTGCTGTTGTGGATGAAGAAGAAACTGAATATCCTGATTTACAAAAGTACGGAAAGTAAGGTTGCTGAGTACAAGATGGGGGTATTTTCAGAAACATTAGGTAAATGTGGTTTCTCAGTCGAAGAAGTAATACTTTCTTCTTTCTTGTCGAGTAGAAAATGGTTTGAGCGAGGACTAAAATCCTATTTTTCAAACCAATTATCATTACTTAGGAAAATCATTCATTCAGATAGAGTTGTATTCTATCAGGACAGTGGTTTTCCTCACATCATCATAACACGATTTTTCCTAAAGAAACCAATTTCATACTTGGCAGGATCGCCAGTCGGAATGTATCTTTCAAGGCCGATTGGGTCTAAGTACACTCTTAGAAGGAAAATCAGAAGATATGTCGAATTCCTTACCTCGGTTCTCTCATTGAAAATGTCTTCTCAAATAGTGGCAATTTCAAAATCAAGTACTCTAGGACTGAACCTGCGAAAGAAGAATATCGTTTTTCCAGTTCCAGATTATGCGATAGAAAAAATGAGTACACAATATAAATTTGAAACGGAATATAATGGAAGACCAAAAACGATTCTCTATGTAGGAAGACTGGAATGGGAAAAGGGTGCTCACCGTCTTGTTGGTATTTGTAACAAGTTGAGAGAGATTGATCCATTATATACCGTGTTAATAGTCGGTCGAGGAAGCTTGAAAGATTACATTGAAAAAAACACATCTAAAGAAAATGTAAAGATGATTGGTTTCATAGAGAATGAAAAATTATCTAAGATTTACAATGATGCACGGCTGACAATCATACTATCGAGAACTGAAGGTATTCCTGTTGTAGTTCTAGAAAGTATGCTTTGTGGAACTCCGGTATTAGCAACTCCTGTTGGAGGGATACTAGATATTGTTGAGGATGGGAATACGGGTTTCTTGATTCATGATTTGTCACCAGTTTGGATTGTCAATAAAGCACTTGAAGCTATCAATGACTTCAATGAGTCTAAAGAAATAAGAAAATCTATTCTTGCATCACCCTTTATGAAGAGCGACATGATCTGGAAGGAGATACTAGGCAATAACAACTAATGACGAATACAATTTGCTGCGTCAATTCCCTGAAAGTGGTATTATTTCCCATATAATAGATCAAGCAACGGTGTAAGTTTTCGAACTGCAGTATCCGCTTTCTCTTCAGGCATAATGGCGAATATCATCTCCCCAAGCTCAACCCTTTGAATGAGATTAAGTCTGGTATACCCTAGTACACTTACGAGAATTATGAGTGGAATGCCAATTAAGTGAGGAATAAACAAAAGGGAAGAAATCAAACCAACTGTAGCTGGAATTGCTACAATAACTGCCATTCTACGTAAACACAGGTTTAATGATGACCGTAAGCTAATAAGAATCGCAAAAACAAAACTGACTAACGAACCAATAAGATACGCTCCTGCTGCACCAGTACCACCCCATGATGGAATTAATAGAATGTACAACAACACTTTTGGTAAGTCGCTGGTTAAGCCAAGTCCTAAGGCGGTTCGATAATTTCCTTTCGCATAGATGTAGGTGAGAATCCCATTTGATATTATCACGAATGGTATACTTATCATGAATAGCAATAGCATCTCACTAGCTGCAATAAAAACTACACCGAAGATTCCAAGAACAGGTGCAGGATAAACAGAGAGAATTACCACAAATGGCAGGGTTGTTGCAAGACCCACGCGAATTGTTTTAACTACTGCATCTATTCGCCCTTCTGACATTCCACTTATCAGCGGGAAAGCAATACTCGTTATCGAAAATGGGATTGCCATCATGGCTATAAAAAAGGAATATGAAATGAAATATAGACCTGATTCTGTAGCACCTGATATTCCTTGAACAATGATAACGCCAAGTTGAGATCCAAGTACAGTAAATATGTTTGGCAACCAAGCAGGAAAACTGGCTGAAAGAGTATCACTTGTAGTTAGACGCATCTCATTTCTATTCATGGAATATTTTCTAAGCATGAAGAAAGAGGATGAAAGCAGCAGGGCAAGTAGTAATACGTGACCAGCGAGGTATCCCATTGCAGCACCGTAAGCACCAAATCCACTTGACACCAACAGAATTGCGCATATAATTCTAACAACTGAGGAAAGTGCCTCTGCGACGAAGAGTGTACCAGCTCTCAAATTAGCTATGAATCCCCCTTTCAATACAGCACTTGTTGCCATGAGCCCCATTATCGATATGGCCAACAAAATATATTGTTCAGCTAGTCCGACAGTTTGAGCGGTTTGTTGTAGGAAAATTAACATAATCACAGATGCTAATGAAACTGTAAGAGATAGTATTATGAAAGAAATAATCATGATCGTTTTGAATTGATCCATTCTACCTTCTACTCTAGCAATGCCTAAACCTCGACGACTTCCCGTTGGAATACCAAGCAGGATAATCCCAGAAATCATATTTGCTAAGGTCACAGTAGATGAGGCCATTCCAATGAGTTCAGGGTCATAAATTGCAGATAGCAGCAGCCAGAACAAAATTCCCAATCCCATTCCTACAAAGGAGCTGAGCAGAAGAAACAAGCTGTTTCGGGGAATATTATCTCTGTTTGATTCTGGCGAGTTTTCCATTGTTATACAAAAGAAAGAGTTCCCATGTCTAATTAAGATAACCCCTGCTAATATTGACCCTTATTGTGCAATACAACCAAGACTTTGAAAAAAGGATGATGTCTCCCAGGATGCCAATTCAAGATCGGGAGATTACATTAGAGTATAGCTCCTCATAAGAATCAACCATTTTCTTAACCGTAAATTTCTGAGATTGTTTTCGGATGAATACACTGGCTTTATCGTATTTTGATTTATTCAAGAACAACTCAATTATTTTTTCTGCAAATATCACGTGATTGTCTTTCCTAACCAAAAATCCACCCTCATTATTTCCAATAACCTCTGCTGCAACACCTACTGATGTGGAAACAATGGGTAAACCGCATACACTTGCCTCTACAAGTGCATGTCCATAATTATCATGCATACTTGGCCACACAAATATATCCGCTTGTGAATATTCTTTCCAAAGATCATCTCTGGACATCCAACCTCTAAATTCGATATTGTTCTTTAGATTGTTCGTACGAATGGATTCAGTAATATTTGTTTGAATATTATTTCCTCTAATGAAGGAACTCTCAGAGATATAATCACCACAGATTACCAATAAAACATCAGGTATTTCGTCTTTTACCAGTATTAGCGCATTTAGGAGCAGAGGAATATTTCTTGCAAGGGAAATTCTTCCTACAAACAAAGCAGTTGGTCGTGAGTTTTTCGGGATATTTTGTTTTAAATGAGATAAATTAGGGGGAGGATTAACACCATGAGGTATGACAAAGATTTTAGCTTTATCAATACCAAACTTTTGCATCAGCCTTGATTCATATTCGCAAGTAGCAACTATAGCTTCTGCATTATTAGGCAGGAACTTTCTGGTTAGAAAATCATAGAGGTAGTATGGTATTCTTCCCATAACATTCTGAGCAAGATATTGAAACAATGATACCGTACCATGTGCAGTCAAAATAATTGGAATTTCGCGAATACTAGCTATTCTGGCAACAATTTCAGATTCAAAGGATCTATAATCATGAATATGGATAAGATCTGGAGTATGTTTCAATGATATCTTAAGGAGAGAAGGTGCCAGGGTAATATTTCTGGTGGAATACAATGATGGATACCATATGATAGTATACCCATCTCTTTCTTCTGTAAGGATTTTTTGACAAGTTCTACCACCATGAGAAATTACTGTACACTCATGATCTCTCTTACTTAGCATTTGTGTCAATTGTTGAGCTTGAAAGGCTGGTCCATTTTCTCTGATGGGGGGAAAGGAGGAAATGTGACGCATGATTTTCATATTCATTCACGTACAATGATTTTTGTAACCACAAAGGATTCTTACTCTCTAATTTTCAAGTATGTGCAAAAGATACATATCCATGTTACTTCATTTCGTTTATGATTGTACTTGTACTCACACAATCTGAATTATGAGAAAATAGTTCAGCAAGTTTGAGTCTATTATACGGAGAATTCCTCTAAGATGCAAATAGTTCTTGTGACTGGTGGCAATGGATTTATTGGTACAAATCTTTTGAATGAGTTAAGAGTACGAGGATACGATACATGGCCAAGTGATATCAATTACTCTAGAGATCCCCAATTTATTCGATGTGATGTTTGTAGTTATCGGCAGGTAGAACATGTAATCAAGAAAATCAAACCTGATATCGTGTATCATGCTGCTGCAGAATATGGTCGATGGAATGGGGAAGCACACTATGAGAATCTATGGAATACAAATGTGATTGGTACCAAAAACATTCTTCGAGCTCAGAAAGAATTTGGTTTCAAAATGATATACTTTGGAAGTGCTGAGGTTTATGGCAATTATGATGATGTTATGAATGAGGAAGTCATGAATCAATTTCCTATTCGTCAAATGAACGACTATGCTCTAACAAAGTGGGTTAATGAACTTCAAATTCTCAACTCTGCAGACATGGACGGAACTGAATCAGTACGAGTTCGATTGTTCAATGTTTATGGCCCTCATGAATACTACCATCCACATCGTGGGGTTGTTCCAGTTTTTATTTATCGTGCACTTCATGGCCTTCCTTACACAGTTAATCGTGGCCACAAGCGTACATTCGAGTATGTTGATGATATAGTACGTAGTTTTGCGAATATTATTGGTTCTTTCAATCCTGGGGAAGTCTACAATCTGGGTAATGATTCTCAACATGACATTGAAGAATTATCTGATATAGTCCAGAAGTACACTGGAGATAGTGTATCGGAGGTAACATTCGCAGATGCCGAACCCTATACTACTCGCAATAAATTCGCACCTTCAGAGAAGGCTAAGAAAGCAATCAATCATGAAATTACTGTTAAGCTCGACGAAGGTATAAATAAGACAGTGGAATGGTTTCGTCAAGCATATTGTATTGGGAAGTAGACCAATATGGACCCGAGTGGCATTTTACAAGCATATAGTACGAAGAATATCTTGATTACTGGTGGTGCGGGATGCATAGGTAGTAATATGGTTCAAACGCTACTAAAAGCAGAACCAAAACATATCATGGTTCTAGATGATTTCTCGTCTTCGTATCAATGGAATCTTACTAAGAATCCCCTTCTTACAGTGATTGATGGGTCGATTTTGGATGAACAGAAATTGAAGGAAGTATTCCACAAGAAACCTGATTATGTCTTTCATCTTGCTGCACATTTTGCAAACCAGAATAGTATAGATCATCCTGAAACAGATTTGATGGTTAACGGCCTTGGTCTTCTCCGAGTATTGGAATACTCACGTCTGACAGATGTGAAGCGCTTGGTCTTTGCTGGATCTGGTTGCTCAGTGTACGGGAGCCATGCAGAGATACCTTTCAGAGAAGAAACCGTTTCTCTGAAATTAGATACTCCCTATCAAATTCACAAACTTCTCGGTGAGCTGTATTGCAATCATTATCACGAAATATATGGGCTTGAAACAAGTATTGGTAGATTCTTCAACGTGTTTGGTCCTGGTGAAGTACCCGGTCCATATCGAAATGTAATTCCAAACTTCATGTGGAAAGCTATACATAATCAACCACTTACAATAACAGGAACTGGCGATGAAACACGTGATTTTGCATATGTTGAAGATGTAGTAGATGGTGTCCTCAGATTAGGTGTGATTGATGCAGCTAAGGGTGAAGCAATGAACCTTGCATCAGGCAAAGAAACCTCAGTAAAGGAACTTGCTCAACTAATCAATGGGATAACTGACAATCCTACAGAAACAGTTTTTGTACCAAAGCGAGATTGGGATAAGTCAAATCGTAGATTGGCATCAATCGAGAAGGCTCAGAAACTAATCGGTTATGATCCAAAGATGGACTTTAAGACAGGTCTTGAAAATGTTCACAACTGGATACAAACCAATCGGGAAAATATCATCAATTCAGTTGGACCGACAGCTAAGCTCTGGTAGTATGTACTGTATCTTAGGAATCATCTATGAATGAAACCATACATCTACTGATAATCGTGTTCGTAATTAGTCGAAATGGTCCAATCATCTAGATTTGAATAACTTGATTAAGTGCATGAATGACGTACAGCACATCAGGATATGCTACAACATGCAACGAAAGCACACCATCATCACAATTATTCTCCTATCTATGATGAGCTGTTCAGTTTTTGCTAATATTATTGGTATCGGCTATTTTTATGAGATATACCCACAGACTCAGAGTGACATTGACGGATTAGTATCATCAAAGATTGACTATGCTCTACTCGGGTTCTTCTATGAGAATCTCGGACAAGTGGATAATTCAGATATTCGATTCACTGGCCGTACAGGCAATGGAATGGTAGGATTTTCAGAGAATTCAATTATTGTTGTAGATCGTAACAGTTCTTTTACTCTAATATTTCAGACGGAGAATAGGGCTATCCCTTGTGGTGAGGACGAAAGTGTGCATAAAACGAACTTCATACGTGGGAATGATGTTAGACTAACAGGAATTAGAGGTTTCTCAACAATAATCTATAGTGATGTATGGTCTGGGATTGATATTCGATGCACTTCTACCAGCATTGGAATAGTTATTGGATTCGAGATATCTCCGTACGCTGACCCAACAAGCATCAAAATCAAGACATCACTATCTGACTCACTACTAATTGATGACGAGTCCATTACAGTTCAAAATGATCAAGCCAACATCATTATTGACAATATAGAAGGGTATCAAGATCACACAAGAATATCCGCAAGCTTCACCCCGCGAGATACAGATTCCTTTGGAATAAACCTTGATACTGGAAGTTCACGATCCCCTATCACAATCCAATCAATTTTACATTCAACAAGTCTAGGAGGATCCGATTTTGACGTACCATTCTCAATTGCTCTTGATGATTCAGGATACGCCTATGTGACTGGTTACACTGTATCTTCTGATTTCATGATTGAAGATCCTCTCGATTCAACCTTCAATGGAGAGAGTGATTGCTTCATATTCAAGATCGACCTTTCAGACAATAGTATTCTGTACTCGACATTTGTTGGAGGATCCGACCAAGATATTGGCACAGGCATCTCGATAGACTCTGAAGGGAATGTATATGTTACTGGACGAACCCAGTCAGCAGATTTCCCTACGCATCTTGCATACGATAGTTCGTTCAACGGAGGTCTCTATGATTGTTATGTATTCAAATTGAATAGTGCTGGAAACCAACTTTTGTACTCAACCTTCATCGGTGGGTCTGACAACGATTATGCTGAATCAATTGACATCGATTCATCTGGAGTAGTATATGTAACTGGATATACCAGCTCATCTGATTTTCCTACAATTAATGGATATAACCATATTTACAATGATGGTTTCTCAGATACTTTTGTTTTCAAACTTGATGTAGATGGTGAAGATCTATCCTATTCGACACTCATAGGTGGCTCAAGAACCGACTTTGCAACTTCAATAACAGTGGATGACGCAGGTTGTGCCTACGTGGCAGGTAATACCTACTCCGATGATTTTCCAGTTACCAGTGCTTCAGATTACACGTACAATGGATATCGTGATGCATTTGTCTACAAGCTAAGTTCAAACGGTGGCCAGCTCATTTATTCTACATTTCTTGGTGGCAGCTGGATAGATCAGGCTGAATCAATATCGGTTGATATCCATGGAAATGCTATTGTGACCGGAACCACCTTTTCGGATGACTTTCCCACACAGAATCCATTTGATAGCACTCATAATGGTGGTGCAGACTGCTTCGTCACTGCAATTGGTCCTACAGGTGATTCATTGCTTCTCTCTACTTTTCTTGGTGGAACTGGGGACGACTTTGGATTCTGTCTTTCTGTAGATTCTTTGGGATACGTGTACGTTAGTGGTGACACTGACTCTCTGAACTTCCCCACCCATAGTACTGACTCTTCAGTAATGAACGGAACCTCTAGCACATTTGTTTCCAAGTTCAATATTTCACTTGATACTTTACTATACTCAACATTTCTAGGCGGCTATCAGGATAAATCTGTGCGCTCACTAGCTGTCGATCCAGATGGTGTTGCGTACATTGCCGGTTACCGAGCCGTCAACAAGATTGAATCCAATCTTCTTGGTTCATTCATTTCTATTTCGACCGATGTCTTTGTCCTGAAACTTCTAGATTTTGGTGACTCTGATTTTGATACTTTGGCAGACCACTTGGAGAATGAACTTGGTTTCAACCGATTCAGTGACGATAGCGATATGGACGGAATCAGTGATGCCCTAGAACACAAGTACTTGGGTACTGATCCCCTTTCAAATGATACCGACTCTGATAATCTCATCGATGGTCTCGAGGTCAATATGTACCGTACTAACCCACTTCTAAGCGATTCCGACTTGGATGATTTAGATGATGGTTTGGAGGTACTCATTCTTGGAACAAATCCACTCTCCAATGATACAGATCATGACACTCTTTATGATTATGATGAAGTGAATATCTATGGAACGAGTCCTATAATTTCTGATTCCGATAATGATACAATTTCTGATGCGGATGAGATTTTTCTCCATGGAACTAATCCTTTGCTTAATGATACGGACTTCGACCTCATGCTTGATGCATGGGAAATCTTCTACGGGCTCAATCCCCTAATTGATGATTCACTGGATGATCTTGACACTGATACTCTCCTGAATATTGAAGAGTTTCTCAATGGGACTCAACCAAATAACAATGATACCGACTCTGACGCAATCGATGATGCTCTAGAAGTTAATGTCTATGGAACAGATCCTCTGCTAAGTGATTCTGACAATGATAAACTATCAGATTTTGATGAGATTTTTCTCCATGGAACCAATCCTTTGCTTAAAGATACAGATTTCGACCTGATGCCTGATTCTTGGGAAATACAACATGGGCTTGATGCACTTGCAGATGATACCCTGGGTGATCCTGATTCTGACGTTTTGACCAATCTTGATGAGTACCTATATGGAGCAGATCCAAACAACAATGATACTGACTCTGACCAGATAGAAGATTGGCCAGAGGTATACACGTATGGAACCTCTCCTATCTCGAATGATACAGATTCTGATACTCTCTATGATTATGATGAAATCATGATACACTCGACAAATCCTCTCAGCAATGATACAGATTTAGATGATTTGCTTGATCAACTTGAGATTCTAACATACTTCACAAATCCCTTACTCAATGATACAGATCTAGACCTCATGTTTGACGGATGGGAAGCACTCTATTCTCTTGACCCTCTTGTCAATGACTCTGCGGATGATGAAGATGAGGACCAATTGCTCAATCTAGAAGAGTATCTCATTGGAACCAATCCTCAGAACAATGATACTGATCTCGATTCACTAGATGACTTTGCAGAGATTAACGATTACAGTACTGATCCACTTAGTAACGATTCTGACAATGATTTCGTTTCTGATTATGATGAAATCTTCACATACTATATTGACCCCAACAATAATGATTCTGATTTTGACCTCATGCTGGATGGGTGGGAAATTCTCTACGGTCTTGATCCTGATCTGAATGACACTCAGGATGATTTGGATTTCGATGGTCTCACAAATTTGCTTGAATTCTTGTCTGGTGCGAACCCGCTCTTAGATGACTCAGATAATGATACTCTGGACGATTATCTTGAAGTGGTTGTTTTGGGGACCTCCCCCGGTAATAATGATACAGACTTTGATGGCATGCCTGATTTTTGGGAAATAACCTACGGCCTTAATGCTACAAGCAATGATGCATTAGAAGACCTTGATGCAGATGGATTGCCAAACATTTTCGAATACAATAACACAGCAAATCCACTATTACATGATACTGATTTTGACGGGTTGTCTGATTTGGAAGAGGTTACAATATACCACACAAATGCTAGCACTTTCGACTCTGATAATGACACCTTATCCGATATCTTTGAAGTGAAGATATTTGGGACCAATCCTAATTCAGTAGATACAGACAATGATACAATGTCTGATTCTTGGGAAGTATCTCGTGGCTTGAATCCATTAGTGGATGACCGGATCTTAGATTATGACTTTGACAATCTTACAAATTTCGAGGAGTATCAAGAGAATACCAATCCCTTCCAAAGTGATTCAGATTCTGATGCTTTGTCCGATTATGATGAGTTGAAAGTACATCTAACAAATCCCAATTCTGACGACTCTGACCTAGATGAACTCGATGATTTTACGGAGATTGTCATACTTGGTACGAATCCTCTAAGCAATGATACTGATTTAGATCAACTCCCTGATTCATGGGAGGTTTCGATGGGTCTCGACCCTCTCATAGATGATGCAAGCGGAGATGCTGACTCAGATGAAATAACAAATCTGCAAGAATATCAATATGGCTCGAATCCACTCTTGGTCGATTCTGATTCGGATGATCTTACTGATACTCAAGAAATTAACACTTACAACACTGACCCTTCTGCTGCTGATTCTGACCGTGATGGCTTATCCGATGCTGAGGAGGTGCAGCGATATCACACCGACCCTCTTCTCTTTGATTCTGACAATGATGGCATTCGCGATGGATTGGAAATACTGGTTTTCTTGACCAATCCTCTCAACAATGATACGGATTCGGATTTCATGCTTGATGGCTGGGAAATTGATTTCGATTTGGATCCCCTTGTAGCTGATGGTGCTATTGATTTTGACACTGATGGTCTTACTAACTTAGAGGAGTACGAACTGGGGACCAATCCTAATTTAATCGATTCAGACAATGACAATTTGGATGATCTTTCAGAATCTGAAACCTATGGGACTTCTCCGGTGCTAGCAGATACGGACTTAGATAATATCCCTGATGACTGGGAGCTTCTTTTTGGTTTCAATCCTCTCTCAAATGACTCCTACACAGACTCGGATACTGATGGATTATTCGAGTTTGAAGAGTATCAATACGGATCATCACCATTTAGTTCGGACACAGATTCTGATGGACTTGGAGACTTTGACGAAGCTAAGGTGTTTCATTCAAATCTAAGCTCGAGTGATTCAGACATGGATGGCTTGCTTGATTTTGATGAGATAATGCTTCTAGGAACAAGTCCCCTTTCAGATGATACTGACGATGATGGCATGCCTGATTCTTGGGAAGTAACTCACAATCTTAATGCTACTTTCAATGATGCTGATTTGGATGTGGATTTGGATAAACTGACACACCTTAACGAGTACCTACATCATACTGATCCAAATAATCCCGATTCTGATGCTGATGGATTAATGGATTCGCTTGAAGTTAACGAGTATGGAACGAATCCGTTATTAGTAGATACTGATCTTGACAATCTTTCAGATTACTTTGAAATTTTCACGAGTGGTTCTAATCCTCTTCTAAATGATACAGATTATGATGATTTGATAGATTCTCTTGAAGTTGATATTGGTACCAATCCTAATTCGAGTGACTCTGATTTCGACGGGATATCAGATACCTGGGAGTTCCTGAATGGTTATGATCCAATCAATCCATATATTCCGTTGCAGGAATTTCTACACTATAATATACTCCTCATATCACTAATTTCGATAATTGGTATCATTCTATTAGGTGTCATATACAAACGACGATTTTGGTGACAATCATAACATACAGAATGAATTGAAGGGTATCCATTCTGTGAGCCCATTTGTTGGGTTCCTTCCTTCTTGGAGAGAACCTGGTTTAAAACCCATGTTCTCCAAAAATAGATTGACATCATCATTGTTATTCACAATAAGCCATCCGTGATGATTGAAAGATGCATCCATGTTATTGCTTCACATATTCTTCTAGAGCTTTACAAACCAGTTGTGTAACATCACAGGATTCAGCAAGAAGTCGTTGTTTACGTGATTCGTATTCTGACTTTGAAACCTGAATCATATTTCTAGCTTTCTCGATGATTCTATGAGGTTCCCTTTCAATTTGAACAAGCCCATATTCTTTCTGAAGCTGCTCAATATAGCCAAGACGTAATGGGTTTGTATATACTGCGGGAGTTCCAAGCATTGCGGCCTCAGAACTCGTAGTAGCACCTGGCCCAACACAAAGCTTTGAGAATGCGAGTAAGTGATGAAAATGATGTGAAGGTAAGGGATTGAGATACTCCCTGAGATTTCTTGGTACTTCCCCTTCACATGAAATGACTATCCTATGATCACGACCGAACTCGTCGATAAATTCAGGTTCCCATGATTTCTTTTGAACTCCAACATCATGTGTTGCATTCCAATCAATTACTCTAACAACAATAGGTGGGCCTTGATCCGGAACTCCACTTTCTTCAATTAATGACATATCCGGTTTGAAATAACGTGGATGAAGGTAACTGAGCTCATGAAAGCCTCGATACCTTCTATGTTTCTTGCCGAGATTGACACTATAAGACACGGGAGTGTAAATCTTTCGGCAATTGGTTCTATAGATGATAATCTGTTCTTTTGCATGATCTGTATCAGCAAAACCAATGCATGGTTTACGAACCAGTCTTGATGCAATAGATGTGTATATTGGATGAACTCCACTTAGTACATCTACTTTGAGATCTCTTGCCAAAGCGGCTACAGATAGTGATCTTCCTGGGAGATTCGCAAATTTCGAAGAAACAGAGTTATCCTCTCTTGTCATATAAGTCTTAATTGCTTCACGTTTCAGAAGATTGAAACAATCTGCCTTATTCCTTGAATATGCGAAAACATCCCACCCCTTTTTTAATAGTATATGGGATGCATTTCTAAAAAAATGAACATGACCTGGATGACCGATTTCTAGTAGAACCCGCGGCATTTCAGAAGCCCTCATCAAAATCTTACAAACATTATCGTTTGTTCTTCGTGATAATCATCTAATTTTGATTGGCCTCTTATTGTTATTGGTGTTGATTTTCTGCGTTTCATTGAATATGATTGCTATGTTTCGACAAGTTGGAACAAGGACATATCGGTTCCATCATATACAATCTCACATGCCATGGGTGCAGTTTGTAATAATAATGATGATATCACATTACCAGAAAGAGCAATAGTATCCAAATATCCGTTGGAGTCTTTCTCAACTATGATATATTCCAGTCCAAGAATAATTGCAGTATTATAATCATCAAAACTTGTGAGATCTAGATTCAACAGGCTTGCAAATAAATCCCGCTCAGGGTTTCGACCCTCATAAGAGAAGGGTTTCCCATTTACTAAGATACTTCCAATATCAAAATAACTACCAGCAACAATCTCTTCAGGTTCAATCCAACCAAAATATAATGCAAAATCTTCATCAAATGCTCCAATAGCTGGAATTTTGTATGCATGCATTTTTCTGCCAATTCCTATATCTGGGGCAAAAACCAATCCAATATCAGGATCATCGCCAATGATATCAACGATTGAGAATTCATCTAGTGACATACTTGATCTTGTATCCTGCAGGATCACACCATCTGTGCAAAGAAGCGAAAAAACAACTACGATTAAAACAATAATACTTGTATTGATTTGCTTCTTTAATTTTGTTGGGGAAGTTATCCGACTTCTATTGAAATGCAGCATCAATATTGCAATGGGGAACAATGTTCCAATGGATATTACTGAAATCAATATCCATGACGGAAGAGTTGCCACATATGTAGTATACAAGTATGTAAAAGGCACAAGAAAAATCAAAAGAAATCCACTTAAAGCTGTTTCTGAAACCCATCTTTTTGAGAACAAAAATCCTGCGACTGAATAATATGCAAAGACAGGGAAAAGAATTACTGACGAATAGAGACTCGTTGGTATTGTAAATATGAGAAGCGCACAGAGAATGACGTGCATGAATTTTGCTCCTGAATATGTAGAATTCTTGAAAGACATTATAATTCCAATTGGTAAGAATATACTGAGTATACCTAAACGAATACCATAATCAATAATGAGATTCATTATTACTCCAAAAAGAGTATCATTTGTTAGAATAAATGGGGTTGTTTTACGCTCATCAAAAGGAAGAATCGAGAATCCAACCAAGAAAGAAACTACAAGGAGCAAAAGAAACAGAATCATTTCGAATCTTTTTGTGATATCTACTGCTCTCTTTATAGTACTATAAAGTATTTTGACAAGTGACCGATCCCAACTCATCAAACCTTGCTCTTCAGAAGCATCTAATCTACTACTACATTTAAGATACGTTCCATGGAGTCTGTTTAATAATAAAAAGCCAAGGGCTGCAATAGGATATAGTACTAGGAAAAGAAAAAGCGAGTGTATAAGCGAAAGTAGAATCCACAAACAGACTGTTTTCAATAGATCCAATCTCTCTCTTTTTCTTACATATTTTATTCCATAGTACACAAGAAATGGTAGTATGACCATGAATGGACCTCTTGCTGAAATTGTATAGTATGTATATCTTAGAAAAATATGACTGAAGTTATAGAATGCTGCGAAAATCAATCCATCATTTGTATCTCCAAATAGATATTCCCCTAATCGATATGCTCCTATTGTTGCAACAACAGAACTCACCATTGTAATGAGTAAGACCGCTCCATCAGAATTAAAACCAAGTTGAAACAAACCAGCAAGAATAGCTGGAACTCCAATAGGATATGATGCGAAGGGGTATAAACCAAAAAAAGAGAGTGGTGATACTAACCAATTTGCCAGATATCCTTCCGAAACTGCTTGTCCCATCCATATCACTATGAAGGCATCATTACCAATCAAACCTACAGATCTTGGTAATCTCATTACCAGTCCGACAAATATCACTGCAAGAAAACTAAATTGGAATTCTTTTCCTCGACAAATCTCCCGTAGATGATTCAATTTGGTTATCATAGGTCTGCCTTCCAGTTACAATTAAGGTCAATATAAAGAATAATACTTGCCAATGAATCTCGTTTGAGAATTCTGAAATTCATCTTATTTTAAACTAGCAACGTATTACGAACACTCACCCCATTGCTAAGAGTGAAATCAATCCTCAATATAGCGGTATCTATGATTTCATTTGGTTGGAATGACTTTATAATACTGTGAATATCGATTCGAAACTTAGGGCTCTTCAATCATACAATGTGTTAAATTATTGAGGAATGGTAATAAAATTGGATGAACAAAAAAGAGTAGCAAAAATAATCCCATTATCAATATTAATGACTGCAGTTTTTGCTTTTGGTCAAATTGTATCGCTTCTCATTCGATATACTTTCAAGCTTCACTATTCAGATGATGCTTATGGTACATTTGCCCTTTGTGTGAATATTTTCGCTTTCTTCGTTACGATTGGTTCATTTTCACTTCACATTCCAATTATTTCTGAAATGTCATTGGAATCATCTAATACCGACAAGTATGATTATGCAAAAACCCAATTATTCTCAACATCTTTCTGTTTTGCAACTATTGTGGGGTTGGTTTTCGGAATATGGACATTGATTCTTGGTATTGATCTGTTATTACTTGTTATTTTTGCAATATTTGTAATAATATATTCATCTGCTAATGTGATGCATGCATTTCCACGTAGTCTAGACAAAGTACGACCTGTCGCAATATCAATAATATCTACAGGTGCTTTTCGACTAGCACTACTATCATTGATAATTATTGGATTCGTGTCTGAGTCGAATTTAATTGGTGGATCTTTGATCTTTACTGTGCCACTTCTTCTCTGGTGGATTGTTTTCATTTATTATGATGGTGTGCCAAAGTTATCTAAACCCAATATCAAATTTGTTTTTCCATACTACAAGAAATCAATAATGGCATTACTAACAGATGTTGGTCTGCAAATTCCAACGTTAGTTGGGATTACAACAATAGCACTATTTTACGGACTTGGGGCTGCAGGAGATTACGATATGGTGTTAATGGTATATTTTGCTATAGCAACGTTGATATCAGGTATCTCTTTTGTGATGCTTAACAAAGCAAGAAAACTACCTAATTTTAGTTATTTCCTCAAGTGGGTGCTAAAATATGTAGGTATTCCTCTCCTTGTTTTGAGTGCTATTCTGGGTTTGATTTCAAACTACGCCTTGCCTATTGGAACTGGAATATTATCCTTACTAGGTTTACCTAAAAGCATCTATTGGCCTGGAATTGTTATTGCTATGATAGCAATTCCAACAAGACTCCTCATTGTTTTTCCTGCAAGCTATCTTCAGGGTAGAGGTTACATTTCACTTGTGGGTAAGGTAGTTTTCATTTGTGCAATTATCCTAACTCCCGTTCACTTGATTCTTGTGTCAATATTGGGTATGGTCGGTTCTGCTTTTGGAATAGGACTTACGAATTTCATTACATTTACGATTTTAGTTGTCACCAAACGATATAGAACTGAAGAAGAAATCGAACATAATCAATGGTGTTAATTTTCTATAGAGCAAGTTTTAATTAGGCGCTCGTGATATATCCATCTGTCGGGGGTTTACTTATTGCTTTCGAAGATAAGAAGAACATATCAAGAACATGGACTCAGACAGCTCGTGAAAAAGGCCTTTTACACGTCTCGTGAATTTGATTTATTTGAGCTCACATGTGATAGTTTGGGAGATTTTTCCGATATTACTTGTGGAGTACCAAACCCAATTATTCAACAGCTTTTCATTCCCATCTCTCTAAAGGAATATGAACGTCTTGGTGAAGAAAATTACTATTTTCCAGATCACCCTCAAGTTTCTGAATATGAGCGAGGGAAGGGATTCGGAACCATTATTTTCTGGATGACAAGCAATGGTAAATTCGTTCACAGAACAGGATTGACTACAAGTAAGAATGATACTATATACAACCTTCTCAAAGGCTGTAGAAACTACTCTCATGAAATGGAAGAACGTGGGGATGTTGCATATGCTGGATTTTCGGAAACTTCAGAGGAATTTAGGAGGAAAGGAGTATACACATTCATCTATTCACGAATGTACCCATATCTCAAAGAAAAGGGTTTCAAGAAAATTCTTCTTCTTGAAGAACGAACAGAACTCATAACAAAACTTGCACAGGTGCAGGCGAGATTTGGTGCAAAGAGTATATGTGGCACGAAAATATCTAAGATTCTACGAAAGCAAAGAGTTAGGGTTGATCCACAGGGTTGAGTTCCATTATTCCAGTAAAGAATTACTGGAAATAAACACATAATCAATAAACCAGCACTCATTTTTATTCTCAAACAATCTTTATTGTAAGCTAGTGGGTTTCAGATTTCTTACATGTGTCTAGTACATCTTTGTACATTTCCTCAATCTTCTTCATCTCAGTTTCATAGCTATTACGTTCTACAATTGCTTGTCTACTCAATTGTCCGAATTTTTTTCTCATAGCTGAATCTGAAGCTAGTATACTAATCTTCTCCGCCAAAGCTTCGGGTGATTTTGTAGGAATAATATATCCATTGATTCCATCATCAATCCATACTCTATTATCCGGGTCTTCTGTAACAATTACTGGAAGTTCACAAGCCATTGCTTCTCCTGTACTAGCAGCAAGACCTGCATCAGATAGTGACGTAGAAACATACACATCACACGACGCGAGATATATTGGCATATCTGCCAAATTCACACGTCCAACAAAATTTACATACTCAGCTACGTTCAGATCCACCGCAAGTTTTTCCAACTCAGTCCGTAATGGTCCATCACCAAGAATTACAAATCGGATATTGGGATTCTTTGAAACAACTAGAGGTATAGCTTTGATAAGTGATTCAATATCATAAATAAGATGAAGACTACGCAAACTTATCACAGCTATTTTGTTAGTGACCCCCAACCTTTCTCTCATTTCATCTGATCTTTTGCCTGCCGTAAAACGGTCCGACTCGATTCCGAAGTAAGATAATATTATCTTATCACTTCTTGCTCCTAGCTCAATCATTGCATCTCTAGTCTTGATTCCATCTGTATGCACGAATTGAGATTCAATGATTGCCTTGCTTGCGAATCTTCTCATCAGCGCTCCTATAAATCGCCCCTTCACATCAATCAACACATCACTTCCCCAAGCGGAAAGGGCGTATGGTTTGAAATCGATATATGGTGCCATAATCCCATACTTGGTGATGTAATGTGCGTGAACTATATCCGGTTTAATTTCCTCAATGATTTTACGAAATTGAGATACCTTGTGGAAAAAGGTGAATGGAATTATCAATTTTTTTCTCGTCGGAACATGGTGAACAGTTACACCCTCTAGTTCCTGCTTAGGTGCTTCAAAAGATATCATATGAACTTCATGGCCTTCATTGACAAAAAACTCAACCCAACGTTCATTATGTGAAGATGATGCATTAGCTAAGTAACATATTCTCATCGAAATCCCTTCCAATGAATCCCTCTAAATTGATTTTGTTTATAGAAATTCCTGTTCAGGGCATTTCAAAATATAACGATGACTCACTGCTCAAAATAAAATCGAATATTGATAAATAGTTTAGTTTAGTATTGATTCCAATCTTCTTTTTATTTCTTCAGCTGTTAAATTAATGTAGGAATTCAAAAGAGAATGTATTTTTTCCAGAAAATCATCGCATGGAATTTCTTCGTTGTTCTCAACTTCATATATCATCGAATTTGCCAGTAGATTCTGTTTTTCTTCTTCACAAAATAACTTCTCGCTTAATTTTTCTCCCTTACGTAAACCTATGAATTTTATTTCAATATCTCTTCCCTCTTCTAGACCCGCTAACATAATCATATCTTTTGCAAGATCTAGGATTTTCCTTTGTTCGCCCATTTTCAAAACATATGTACACCTATTTTTTCCGAGGAGCGATGTTTGAATCACAAGTTGAGCTGCTTCTGATGTCGTCATGAAGTATCTCTCAACATCTGGATGCGTAACTGTTACGGGACCGCCCTCTTGAATCTGTCTTTTAAAAAGTGGAATAACACTACCATTGCTTTCTATTACATTGCCAAATCTAACTACGAACATTTCATTCCTATCTCTTACCGCACATTTGACAAGTAGTTCCACTATTCGTTTTGTCATTCCCATTACATTGAATGGTTCAACAGCTTTGTCGGTTGAAATTACAACTAATCGACTATTTTCCATCGTTGAGGTTGCTTCAATTACATTCAGAGAACCTTGTATGTTTGTTACAACTGCTTCATCCGGGAAAATTTCTAACATTGGTACATGTTTGTATGCTGCTGCGTGAAATATCAATGTTGGATTGTATTTATTGAAAACCTGTTCTAGCTTTGTTTTATTACGTATATCACAAAGGATAATCTCGATTGGTGATTCTGGATTGTGCTGTCGCAGCTCAGCTTCAAGGTTGTAGAGTCCACTCTCTGAGATATCCAATGCTAAGATTTTTTCAGGATGAATTATGTTTAATTGTCTTACAATTTCTGAACCTATAGATCCTGCAGCTCCAGTAACAAGAATAGTTTTAGATTTCAGATTCTTTATGGTTGATTCATCAAGGATACGTTTTGGTCGAACACTAAGTAAATCTTCGATTGCCACTCGCCTTGGACGCCTGACACCAGAAATCTGAAGATTTGTGTATGCTGGTGGAACGACCCTATAGCTAATTTTGGCCTCGTTACAATACTTGACTATTCTCCTGATTATTTCCCCCGGAGCTGAAGGAATTGTAATGAGTACGAGTTCAAGTGAATATTTTGACACTAAATCAGAAAGTTGTGAAATTGGGCCGTCAACCGGGATATCGTCAACCACTCTTCCAACTAATCTAGTATCATCATCTATGAATATAATTGGTTCATAACCTAGAATCTTACGATCTCCTAAAATGACTTTCAAGAAGAGTTTCCCTGCTGCCCCTGCACCAATAATTCCAACCCTAATGGTTCCTTCAGTACTATCCGATTTTGTGATTTCATTTCCTTTCATTACAATAACCTCGATCAAATGAGAAGTTCATCATTGAGTTTTATTGGTCAAAGCTTTTTACCGCTTCAACTACAATTTCAACTTCATCATCGTTTAGATCTGGATACATTGGTATCGATACAACCTCTCTTGAGATTCTTTCTGTCATAGGAAGGCTATAGTGTTCTAAATCCAGAGATTTGTGATGATGCATTGGAATTGGCCATGAGATAAGAACTTCTATACCTGACTGACGGAGGTGTTCTACAAATCTATCTCTCTGTGGATGCATTAGTACATAGTTCTGAAATACATCGAAATATGAACCACCATCGAAAGCTGGAAGAATGAGATTTGGTACATCTTCAAGACCATCATGGTACATTTTAGCAATCGCTCTGCGTCGGTCAATCCACTGTGGTAGATGTTTTAACTTGAAATCGAGAATAGCTGCGTGTACATTGTCTAATCTGCTACAATATCCATATCCATTTACTCCGCCTGATTCAGTCCGACCATTATCACGAAGTTCGCGAACTGATTTTGCAATCTGCTCGTCATTGGTAGCAAGCATTCCTCCATCACCAATCGTTCCTAATACCTTAGCTGGATAGAAACTAAAGCAACTAATATCTCCAATAGCGCCACCCATCTTCCCTCCAAATTTAGCTCCCAATGCTTGTGCTGCATCTTCGATAACTAATAGGTCATTCTCTTTTGCGATTTCTTGGACTTCTTCCATATTGGCAAGTCGTCCATTTAGATGAACTGGGAGTAGAGCTTTGGTTTTTGGTGTTATTGCGCCATGCAGTTGGGCTGTATCCATATTATGATCCAATCCAACATCGATTAGTTTTGGTGTTGCATTGTTATTTACGATAGCTCCAACAGTCGCGAGAAAAGTATGCGAAACTGTAATCACTTCGTCTCCATTCCCTATTCCTAGAGATTTCATTGCGAAGAATAATGCGTCTGTGCCACTATTAACACCGACTGCATATTTTACACCAATGAACTTTGCAAAATTCTCTTCAAAATCATCAAGATGTTGGCGTAAAATGAAATCTCCATTCTCAATAATCTCTGATATTGTGCTATCAAATTCTTTCTTGTAGGTTTCATAATGTCTTGGGTAGTTTACGAATCGAACTTTGTATTTGTAACTCATTCTTTTCCCTCTCCTTACATTATTGTGTCAGTTCTCTTGCTGCTTTAACAATATTCGATTGGTCTGTGTAGTATTCTTTTTCAAGTGTTGTTGCTGCTGGAGCGGGTGTATCTGGAAACGACACTCGTTTAATTGGAGCTTCCAATATATGAACTAAATCTGTTTCCACTACTTTAGCTGCAATTTCTGCTCCAATACCACAGGTTACGTTATTGCCATCAGCAATTATCAATTTCTTTGTCTTTCTTACTGATTTCAATACAAGTCCAATATCAAGAGGTTTTATTGTACGTAAATCAATAATCTCAAGATCAATTCCTTCAGGACTTAGGATTTCAGCGGCTTTCAGTGATTCATGGAGCATGTACGAATAAGTTACTACTGTAATATCCGAACCTTTTCTTCTAATCTCACCCTGACCAATTTTTGATGTATAGTACTCTTCGGGAACATCCCCCAGAAGTGAGTATAACCATCTGTCATCAATGTATATGACTGGATTATCATCTTCAACAGCTGCTGTCAGTAAACCTTTTGCATCGTATGGTGTACCCGGCATAACTACTTTCAAACCAGGTATATGGGCGTATATTGATTGCAAACATTGAGAATGTTGTGCAGCTTGCTCATTTCCTTTATTGATTATTAGCCTAACTGTGAGCGGGCAATTAACTGCTCCACCGAACATATAATTCCATTTGGCTGCATGATTAAAGATTTGGTCCATAGCTAAATACGCGAAATCCATTCTTGGATGTACTACAATTGGACGGAGCCCAGCTAATGCTGCACCTACTCCTAGTCCAGTCATTGCATTTTCAGCAACCGGTGGGTCAATCACACGGTCTTTGCCAAAACGTTCAGTTAGACCAAGTGTTGATGCACCTACACTCCACGGACTCTCAAATCCTTGACCAATCATGAAAACACGCTCATCGTTCTCCATGAGTTGAGCATGTGCTTCATTTATTGCATGACCATATGATAGTTCTCTCACTACTATTCATCCTCCGCATATACAAATCGCGCAACCTCACCAGATGGTGGTTTTGGAGATCTCATACTGGTCTGCGTAATCTCTTCAACTAAACTCGTAGTTCGTTCAATCATTTCGTTGATTGTGTCTTTGTCAATTACACCGGCCGCCACCAGTTGATCTTGATAAAGTTCAATTGGACAATTTCTTACCCATTCATCAATTTGTTCCTGACTTCGTAGACCCACATTGGTATCCCATCGAGGACCGACATGCCCTCTCCATCTATTCACCATGCACTCTAATATGAATGGACCATTGCCACTCCTTATTTAATCTACAGCTTGCAGTGCATTCTCATATACCTCTAATGCATCATTACCATCAATCGTTTTTGACTTAATTCCAAAAATCTCACCATATTTCGAGAGATGTTTGATTTTCTGTCTGAATTTCAAGTGAAGATGACTCGCGTATTGATTATTCTCGATTACAAAAAATACTGGAAGATTGTAGATTGTCGCAAAGTTCAGACTTTCGTAGAAAACACCTTCATCAACTGCACCATCTCCAAGAAATGTTACAGACATTCGATTAGATCCTCTGATTTTTGATGCTAATGCAGCTCCTGTTCCAATTGGAATAGATCCCCCTACTATTGAAGATGTTCCAAGAATACCAAAATCGGGTGCCACAATATGCATTGATCCACCTCGTCCTTTCGAACAACCTGATTCGCGACACAGAATCTCTGCCATGAGTTCTAGTGCGTTTCCGCCTTTTGCTAAATAGTGTCCATGTCCACGATGATTACTGAAAACATAGTCTTCTTTTTCGAGGGTTTGACAAACCCCTGCTGCAATAGCTTCCTGTCCAATATATAGGTGGACTGGAGCAATAACTTCACCATTTTCTACTAGATTAGCTACTTTCTCTTCAAAGAGTCTAATTAGATGCATTTTCTCTAATATCTCAACTAGATTCCTCTCATTAAACCGACTAAGTGAAGTCTTATTCGACAATTCATATCACCCTATTACCTTTGCAACCTACAAAAAGAATTAATGAGTTGTGCTTAATATATCTGTGGCAACATATGCCCAGAATTATGGAAGTAGTTCATTTCGAAACCTTCAAATCTTCATTAGAATACACAAATAAAAATCAGTGAAGGGGACTATTACTTGAAATTGGTTGTCATGATTCCCACAAAGAATGAGCAAGAAACTATCGCCAATGTAATTGATGAAATACCCAAAGAGATTGACGGGATTGATGAAATCGAAGTTCTCATAATCGATGGGGCTTCAACTGATAATACAATCGAAAATGCTCTGGCTGCTGGTGCTGTAGCAGCTTATTCGGATCAAATGAATCGTGGACTTGCATCTGCGTTTAAAGTTGGAATTAGACTCGCTTTGGATAGAGGTGCAGACATAATCGTGAATACAGATGCAGATATGCAGTATGATCAAAAGGAAATTGCTGAACTAGTACAACCAATATTGAAGAGAGAAGCTGACATGGTTTTAGGTTCTCGTTTCAAGGGTGAAATTGAAGACATGCCTGCTGGGAAGAAGTTTGGAAATCGTTTGGCAACCAGAGTTACGAGTGTTCTAGCAGGTCAGAAAATCAGTGATGCTCAATCTGGATTTCGTGCTATTCATAGAGAACTAGCAGAGAGACTAATCATTGAAGCACGGAAGACCTACGTGCAAGAAACATTGATTCGAGCAATTAGAGGCGGGTATACAGTAGTAGAAATTCCTATACACTTCAGGAAAAGAAAAGATGAATCACGTCTTATCGGAAATATTTGGTCGTATGCTTTTCAGGTCTTCCCAGATCTTTTTCTGACATATTCACAGGTTGCTCCTTTGAGATTCTTTGGAAATATTAGTTTAATTCTCCTACTCCTAAGTACTCCAATAATCGAAATCGGATTTGTTTACATTCTGTTGGGACTTTGGCTTGGTGCAGCACAGATTTTCTTGTCCTTATTGTCACTTTTACTACCAAGTATTCTAGTCTTACTCTCTGCAGGAGTCGTTATGGATTACCTAACAAAAATACGAAAATGGCCTTTGGATATCAATGCGATACAAAAACATCCAGATTACATCGAATCGGATAGGTAGAGTAGATTTGCTTATATACCTGATATTTCGATACAAACATCGGGAGTTAATATCATGAGAATATTGGTAGTAGGTGCAGGGTATGTGGGTCTTACGACTGCAGCAGTAATGTCTACTCAACATCAAGTAACTGTTGTAGAATCTAACCCATTCAAAGTGGAATTAATCAACAAGGGAATTGCTCCTTTTGCAGAAAAAGGTATGAGCCAAATCTTACACAAATCTGTCAATGATGGTTCACTCCGAGCAGTTTTTCCTGATAATCTTCCTTCGAAGATGGATTTCGTTATCATTTGCGTAGGAACACCACCACGTCTAGATGGGTCCGTTGATTTAACGTATCTATCAAGTGCAATGGACAATCTTTTTGCATCAATCGATTCTATTGTCGATGAGTATTGTGTGTTTGTCCTAAAGAGTACAGTTCCTCCTGGTACAACAAGATTGCGAGTTCTGAATAGCATTCGTGAGCGGGGATTGGATGAAAAGATAGGAGTTGTATTCAATCCTGAATTCATGAAACAGGGTTTTGCAGTCGATGACATTTCCAATCCCGATAGAGTTGTCATTGGATCATCAAATGAGAAAGCAAGTTCGGATTTTGAAAAATTGTATAGATCAATAATAAAGCATCAAGAAACACCATTCTTCAAAATGTCAATGGAATCTGCAGAACTCTGCAAATACGCAAGTAATTGTTTTCTGGCATCCAAAGTTTCCTTCACAAATGAACTTGCAAGTTTGTCCGAGCGGATTAAAGAATCAAATATTGAGGACGTTATGAAAGCAGTAACAGCTGATACCAGAATCAGTCCTAGTCATCTGAAGCCTGGTTTAGGATTTGGCGGTACTTGTTTACCAAAAGATTTGGAAGGATTGATACACTATGGTAATGATTTAGGTGTGCAAATGAAATTACTTGAAGCTGTAAAAATAGTCAATGATTCAACCGCAAAACGACTACTACGTTTACTAGTTGGTCGAGTCGAAGATTTAAGGGGAGCAAAGGTCGCTGTGTTAGGAATCAGTTTCAAGAAAGGTACAGATGATACAAGATCCTCACAAAGTCTAGATCTAATTGAAGAATTGCATGCTCATGGAGTCAATATCTATGTACATGACCCCTTAGCAAATGAGAGTACAATAGAACCAAATATCCGTAGTATGTTCGAACGGTGTGAAACCATTGAAGAGTGTACGAATCAAGCTGAAGCCCTCTTTCTGATGACTGATTGGCCAATCTACGAGGAAATAGGTCTTGAGAATCTCGTGAAAAACATGAACGCCAAGGTAGTAATTGACGGGCGACGTGTGTTTTCCAAATTGACAATTCCAGAGTATATCCAATACATCAGTTTGGGATCTTGTCCAATAATTAAAGAAGCAAAAGCTGTGCGCGAAACTCAAAAATAAGAAGTTCACGAGATATGAGAAATCCCTCTTAGGAAATAAGTGGATTATGAATCTCCCATATCTAATACAGAGTGCGCTTTTCGTAATTGCTTTCACTATCGACTACTGATGGAATCGCATCACCTTGTCTTTTCCTCAGAAATCTTTGAATCACGAACAATGCAAAAAATGTTGGTACACAGAATATAACATGATTAACAAAGGGATCTGTACTATCAAATGGAGCATTTGTAATCAATCGATAAACAAAGTACAACACTGTAATTAGTAGATATGATTTTTCGATTGTGCTCTGCTTATTTGATATACTTTGAAAACCCGATAATGAAAGTACAATAATCGGGACGAATCCAAGCACAAGCAATCTTTCAGTATTTTCAGCTAATAGTAATTGAAAATAGACAAGAACAAGAAATAAACCATACTGCGTTACCCATTCTTTTACTTCCTGTTTTTTATTAAAGATGGGTAGTATCATTAGGAACAAGCCCCATGTAGTAATAGTATAGCGATAGAGTTCTGAACTCCAATGAGATATTCGGATAACTATTAGGTTTGTAATTATGGCTATCATATCATATGGAACTGAATCATCAACTGGTACAAACAATCGAATTCCCAGAAATACTGTAATCGCTGGTAGGATATGGAATACTATCTTCAAAAAATCTTGCTCATCATCATCTTTGTAATATGCGATTAAAAAGACCGGAATTGTAAATAGAACTACTTCTTTTGCCAGTATTCCGACAGTGAGGAATATCGAGTACATTTGATACTCTTTTCGTTGAATGGACCAAAAACAAAGAATGACAAATAAATAGGCAAGAGAATCACTTAGCCAAAAATTAGATAATTGATATCTAGGACCAAACTCCAAGCTATAGTAGACTACTACACCTGCAAAAGAAACTAATTTGCTAAATTTGTGTTTTAATAAATCATAGAGCACTATTCCGGTCAATATTAGACAAGTGAAATCTATCAGAAGGAAGAAATCAAATCCAGCGGTATCATCCATGCCAATAATGGAGTTAATATTCTATACGCAAAAGGTGCAGGTACAGGGGCGAAGGGGTTCTCTGCCATCAGAATATATTTATGATGATCCCATGGTAATGAAAAAAGTGGGTTATCTGGTGTTAGTAGAGGTGTTGCAAAAAAGAGAAATAGCATACAGATGACTATTATCAAAAGTATAGATACGTATTCAAGAATGCTTTTTTTCTTCAGATGAATATTCACACATCTGTGGTACTATGTCATCTAATTAACTCTAACGAAAATACGTGCCTATTCTGGAACACTCAGATGAGTCTGTCAACAAGATGACTTCCAGTGAATCATCCTCCACCTATTACGAGAATCCGTTCCATTCCAGTTCAAACTCATGAGAATCTCTTCATGAATGAATCATAGAGATTGCCTATCTGATGAGATTATCGGAGATGTCTATGTTCTCTTGATACCGCTCTTACCAACACACCGATACTCGAATCCCTTGTCAGTAACTGTCTTCATATCAAAGACATTTCTACTATCGACAATGATGGGAGTTTTCATTGCTTTCTTGATATCATCCAGATTCAATGAGAATTACTCTGCATGCTTGGTTACAAGTACAAGACAGTCCGCATCTGACGCGGTCTTCATTAAATCTGTCTCACTCTCCTGAAGTCCGAACTCCCATTCTTTGACATAGGGATCATGTAACCGCACAGTAGCACCTCTACTCTGAAGGGCTGCTGCTAGAACCGCAGCAGGAGTGTTTCTTGTGTCATCAGAATCTTCCAGATATGCTATTCCAAGAATAGTAACAGTGGCATCTTGAATTGACACCTCTTTGGCTTGCAATGCGTTCTCCATAAGATCTGCTATGTGAACAGGCATGTGATTGTTGACTCTGCGTGCGACTGAGATGAACTCGGGTTCTATTTTCCATGTTCCATACTCGTAAAGCCCATATCTTAGGAGCCATGGATCCTTTGGAAGGCAGTGACCACCAACTCCTGCACCGGGGATGTGCATATGCCTGTCATGTCTGGCATTTATCAATTCGATAATCTCGTAGATGTTCACACCGAAACTCTCACTGACCAATGCCATCTCATTTGCAAAGGCAATGTTAACGTTTCTATAGGCATTCTCAATAGTCTTTGAGAGTTTGGCACTAAGTGTGTCAGTAGTGTAGATCTTCTCCTTCACAAAATAGTTCCGAAATTACTAATATTCTTGAAGTTCAACACTAGATTTGCTATTTCTCGCTCTTACATACACAACAGCACTCGCCTAAATGAATCCCTTTGCATTGAACACACCAAGCATTCCGTGATAATTACATTTTTTCCTTCACAACTTCCCAAATTCAAGCCAACCACTATAATTTCGTTATTGTGTGATTATTAACACACTTCGAGTTTCAAATACACAATAAATTAAGTGGTGAGCTTAACGCTAATATTGGACTCTCTGAAATCGATTCTTACAAACTATTCCAGTGTGAGAGTCAAGACACTCGGAAGATTGATAATTGGTAAACTATTCTCTCGAAAATAATCCGTGTTGGGAATACTGGACCTGTGATAGATTTGGTTGATAGCAACAAAGCAAGTTTGAATCTTACTGGGGACCGCAAAGATAGTGCGTTTAAGATATTTCTATCAAAATTAACGAATTTGCCATTTGATATTAGACTTGGTCTGACATATTTACTAGTTACAGTACTGTACATACTTCTGTATATGATTGATTTGCCAGTACTAAGTGTTCTCAAAGCAATATCTGGAATCGCCTCTCTGATTTTCATTCCCGGAATAATTTTACATAATTTCCTCTTTTGCTATGAGAAATACAAGATTTGGCTCATCATTGTTTTGGGTTCTCTCACTGAAATGATTCTGATCTATATACAATTTCTACTTAGTATATTCTTGTCATATCAATTTCCTGTTCTTATTTTGTTGATTTCTTTGAATACGCTACTTGTAGGGTCTTTTTTGGCATCCAATGCATTAAGAAACAACACAAGAAGAGAAGTTGGATTTGATATCAAAGCAAATCATACTCTCTATCTGATAGTGTTAGTAGGTCTTGGTATTCGGATAATATTGGGTTTGATGAGTACAGAATCGATTGCGCCAGATGCGTCATTATATTCGGATTTTGGTCGAAATATAGTTGATGGCATCTTCAATACGAATGTCCTAACTGATGGCAGGATTTATAGTTTAACCAATGGAACTGAATATCCCTTTCACTGTGGTTTCGTATTCCTTTCAGCACTTTCTTTCTTGATAGCTAACCCTCTAGTGTCAGGACCCGTAGTCATACTTCTTCTTGTTGGTACAGGTATAACGTTACTGGGATATGATATTGTTCGTACGTATTTTGGACATCCAGCTGGCGTTGCAATAGCAGCAATTATTTCTTTTCAACCTATATTCGTCTTTCATTCTGTAGTAGCTTATGGCCCCGAAATTTGCAGTCTTTTGTTTGTTGTTGCAGGTATGTTCCTACTGATTGGAGCTGAGGATAACAAGAAGATGTATCTATTATCTGGAATCATTATTGGGTTATCTGATATTATCTGGACGTCAACATTTCTATTATTCTGCGCAGGAATTCCTGTTTTTCTATTTATTAGTAAAATAAAAGATGGAAAATCATCTCTCCTGGTTCTTATAACGCTTTTTGGCGTTGCGGCAAGTAGAGTGTTTATCCTCCAGACGTTTCTGTTTATTTTAGTCGTAGGCGGAGTTGGTTTGATCCTACTTGTTTCTTATCTGGTTATTGATAAGAAAATGGCTAAAAAATTTACGTTGTTCTTTCTTGCTCTTCAAAGTATCATTCTTATTTGGAGATATCCCGTTGTATTGTTCTATCAAGTATTTGAAATACCAAACTTGTTCTCTACACCTGCAGCTGAACTGACGCTGCTTCAAATTCCTAATCCTCCAATTGAGATGTTCACATTACCCTTTCAATTCGAGGTGGTATTTTTAGCTGGATTTTTTGTGATATTCCATCTATCAATACCGCTTTTTACAATTGTTTTACTATCATTTCTAAGAGGCTTTGAGAAACGTGTAAGTGCTGGATTAGTAGTTCTCTCTATTATTGGATTTACGGGAACTCTTTTCGTTTTGAATGCATTAGCCGCGTTCAAAGACATACTTACTATATTTTACATCTATTCGGACTCACGTTTCTTTGTTTCAATAATCTATCTCCTTACGTTGTCTACTGGGAGCTACTTTGCAAAGTATCTATCTTGGGAACCTCCTTCAACATATAAAAATCCGAGCAGAATTAAAATCACGACTGCAAAGAGGCGTTTGATGGTGATAGGAATCATTTTACTAATTGGATTTATCCCTGGATATATTGTAATTCCCACCGGATTAAACCTAATCACATCGGAACAAAGATATGGTTGGGGTAACCTGAATGATGAATTATCTGATTACAGTGAATCAGAATCAGTTTTTATCGTTGATCGGGCTCCAGAATTCTCTTGGTTTACAGGTTTCAAGTCTGCTGAAATAAAATTTGTGAGAATCAATTTGCCGTCGCATCATGCGTTGGAAAGAGTATTTGATAGAGCTAGTCAATATGATGCTAAGTATTTCCTTCTAGATGGTTATACTGTGGCTAGATGGGGTACATTGTCCACACTTTTGCATTTGCCATTTGAAATTGACTCAAAGCTTCCAATATATCTATCTCAAATTGTATCCTCAAATAACGAATCCGAACGATTCACATTACCTTCGATTTCATTGCTATCTGAAACATTACCCAATGTATATGGAGATTATAGTCGAGTGTACAACATTACTAATGGTGAATACGAGGGGTATCGTCTTTTCAATTTGCTAGAATCCGGTTGGGTAGCAAGTAATGGTGGTTCAATCATTAATGAAACAGGAAAAGCCGTGTTAAGCATTGGAGCGAATGCTAATTACACAAATTCTTGGAGACCGATGGCGTATGATTTGAATTTAGTTGTTGAACCTGGGGTGCTAATATTCAGATTCAGTGAACTTACTGCGACCATAGCTAGAATTGAATTCTATGATAGTGAAGGTATATACTTAATGTCTGCAGAATCAATCCAGCGCTCAATTTTCTATGCTTACATTTGTGATTGTACAATTGGAGATATCCGAATTGTGATTGAGGGAAATCCTGGAGATTCAGTGACTCTAGATTATGAGGGCTTATGGACCGCAATCTGATTAAATCTGACTATATGCATAGTGTGAAACTGCGTATCACGTGTGCGAGCTATTAAGAACGGTACTCTAAAGAGGAAGATTTTTGCATAAAAGATGTGGTGTGAGTATTTGTTACCATCAAAACGCATTCTCATGGTAGTACCCAGATATAAACCCGCGATTGGAGGTCTGGAAAAACACGTTGAGAAAGTGTGTAAAGGTCTACTGGGAAAAGATCACAAACTCACCATATTAACTTCAAGTCATTCACATGACCTTTTGGCAGAGGAATGTATTGACGATATCTCTATCATTCGCATTCCATACGAGATAGATCGTAACCCAATTCTATCATACCTCTGGATTCTTAGGAATCGAAGAAAATTCACAGATTTCGATGTGGTCCATGTACACGACCCACTCCCTCTACTTTTGTGGTACTTCCCCTTACTTGTACTCAGGAAACAAATGCCTGTTTATGCAACTTTTCATGGGTTTGAGCGAGATCCCGTACCTGTAATATTCAGGATAATCAGAAAGATTGCCAGGAAACTAGTAAAACGTGTCCTGTGTATCGGCCGCTTCATTGAGAATACCTATGACGTGCAGTGTGATGCTGTATCAATTGGTGCAGTTGAATCGGTTCCACCCTCAACTGGCAAAAGAACAGGAATTGTTTTCGTGGGTCGGCTGGAAGAGGATACAGGCATCTTAGAATATATGCAGGCACTTGTTCTGCTAAAAGAGAAACATAAGATATCCATTCCTTTGACAATATGTGGTTCTGGTAGTCTCTCTTCATCTCTAGAAACCTTTGTTCAAGAAAATGGATTAGATGTTCATCTCAAAGGACTTGTAGATAATCCAGTTTCAATAATGAGCAGCAGCACTATCGCTCTTGCTGCTGGATATCTTTCAATCCTTGAAGCAATGGCCGCAGGGCTCCCAGTGATAGCAATAGCAAAATCGTCTCTAAAATTTGACTACTATAGACAGGTCATTGTTGAGGGTGGCCCCATTTCAATTCAAACAACTCCTGAAGGAATTGCCCGAGAAATCGTTAGACTAGAAAGGAACAAGGAGTTATCCAACACGATCTCCAATCGAGGTTTAACCTTTGCTCAACAGATGACATGGACCAGAGTCATTAACTGCTACTTGAAATTGTGGAAGAGCAGTGAATGAATTATTGTAAATTCTTAGAAGTCTACAAGTTATTGTTTCATATAGCCCCTTCTAATCCTATCAATCACACTATGTATTTTTGATGGAAGGATGGCTTTTGCCAGTCTGAAATCTAGATCTATTACTTCTCGTGTAAGGAATATAAGAACCAAATAAAGCACTCCTGACAAAAGAACCCAGATTAGCAAGGTAATGAAATCATATGGAACTGCAAAGACAACTAACAAACCACAGATAACTGAAATTACTCCAATTCTTAAAATCGATTTTGTTACTACTGTAAATCCGCCTACACCCTTTTGACGTAGTCTTCCCAAAGCTGAAACAAATAATAGCACAATATACAGTGAACGAACGACACTAGTTCCCAGTAGACCGAAAAGTGATGTGAAATACCAGCATGCTACAATCTCAAAGGCAATAATTCCCAATCCCATTACAACAAAGAACCTTGCTTCACCCATTGATCTTAAGATTGTGTGAATACCATAAACCATCGCCCATAAGGCATAGGATAACACTAGGATGGAGAAAGATAGTGACGCGTCGGGAAAATCTGCATAGGCGGAACCAAATAGCACTTCTATTATTGTATGCGAGTTTAGCGATGTAATAATTGCTACAGGTCCAATTATCAAGAAAATATATCGAAGTAAGGTTGCTGTAACAATTCCCATTTGATTCGTGCCTTGTTCATCCTCATCCAATTTTACACGCAGTCTTGTTACTAATGGATATATTGAGGTCGCTATGGTTAGTGAAACTAAACTAAGCATGAATAGAACTCTGAGAAAGACATCGAAGACCCCGAGTGTAGCAAGATCAGAAAGCTGGAGTAGGATTATTCTATCTGTATTCTGAATGGTAACATCAATAAGTTGGAAGAGAAAACTAGGTAAAGCAAAGGCGAGAACTGGTGCCATCTTCACTACCTGTGGACTGGATTTGAGACCTTGGATAGAAGCAGCTCCAAATGCAAAAACCGCAAAAATCTCGGATACAAGCCAACCAATCATTACCCCTTCGACGCCAAATCCAGAAATCACCAATAATATTGTCAGAGAAATTCGAATGATATCGAATAATAAACGCCCAACTGCAAGCTTCTTGATAGAGTACCTTCCCAGGAGAAACGAGTCAAGGAAAACCTCCAATGCAGAAAAAGGTCCTATCAAAATCACTAGTTGAATTAGGGATTGCGATATATTGATTGAAGAGAACAAAATTGGTGAAAGAAAGAGAAGTAGAACTGTCATGGAACTTGAGGCAAAGACGATTATTATCAGTGATCGTATAAGATAGCTCTTCAATCGATTGGAACTACCAAGTTTTTCTTCTTCCGGGATGACTAGTGGTGATGCATGATTCAGACCCAGAGAACCAAGAATCTGCATCAATCCAAATATAATTCCTAGAAACGCAATCTGACCCATCTGGTCTTGAAAGAGAAGTCTTGTCAGGATGGTTATATTTAGGATTCTCAAAATCCCTGATATCATTGACTGACTTAGAAAGACAGATGTTCCCCTTGCTGCAAGTGTTGTGACTTCGGTCAGATGTATCACCATGTCACGTTTGTTTCCGGACAAACTTTCCCTGAGTGAGACTTTGACATCTATTACTACATCTAAATCAACCTATTGACTAGCCTCGTTTTGGGAAATCCTTTTGTTGAAGCTCCTCCACACAGAAGTGAGATTGATGCTTAAAGTAGTCATGATTTCACCATTACCTCCGGAGAAACATGGTGAATCCTTATACACCACAAAATTGATCAAACACTTAATTCACTACAAGAAAATCCAAATTCAAGCAATTGGAGGTGAGGGGTCCGAACCCTTACCTATGAATATCGACCGAGTGACAACGCACAGCATTTGGAGGCAAAGAGATCTAAGATATCCTCTGAAACTTCTGGATTTCATTCGAAAATCTAAACCTCATATTGTACATGTGCAATTTGGTCCATATGGAGAGCTCTTTGGCGGCTTCTTTGGAGAACCCATGTTACTTCTTCTTCTATTACTTCGAATAGTCGGAATACCCACAACTATTACGCTACATAGTACATGGATGCCAGAACAAGTAAACGAACGAATTGGCACATATAATCGGCTTCGGAAAATATCATTTCTCGGCTCAATTTTCTTTCGAATCTATATGAAGGTTCTAAATTGGGGGACAACAAGTGTTCAACTAAGTACAGTCAAAATCGATTCACTTCTCCGCAGGAAATTTCTGGAGGCATATGGTTTCAATCCTCAAAAAGTACAGGAGATACCCCATCCCTTTTCACTAATAGAGAAGAAAATCGACCCTCTGTTGGCAGAAAAAGAGCTATCAGTGCAAGGAAGAAATGTTGTTCTTTTATTCGGATTTATTCGCCCAGGAAAAGGAATTGAAATTGCAATAGATGCAATCAATAGAGTGAGAACAACAATACCGAATGTACTGTTACTAGTTGCTGGTAGGCCGTTGGATTCTAGAGGTGAGATCTATCTTGAGCAACTCAAATTACAAGTCAATGAATTAGGGTTGGAAAAAAATGTCCGCTTTGATACTAAACACATTCCTGATAGTGATGTTCCAATATATTTCTCAGCTGCATCAATTCTGTTAGTGCCTTATACTGAAAGCGTTGGAGCAAGCGGACCAATTCACAACAATGCAGGATATGGTGTCCCAATAATTGCTGCTGATGTTGGATATCATATGAAAGAAACCCTGAAGGGAATGCTAACCCTCTTCCAGAATTGTAATCATCTGGATTTGACTAAAAAGGTAATAGAGCTTCTCGCTGATGAAACTTTGCGCAAAGATATTGGCACAAAGCAATGTAAACACACGGAACAAAAATCTTGGAACCAAGCTGCGAAACTAACGATGCAGAACTATAAGGAAATCATTGGTTAGATGTAAAACTCTCACAAATCTCAATCAATCTCTGAGCTAATTTGGACCAAGAGTAATCTTCTTCGACAAGCATTCGTCCGCGTTCGCCAAGGGACTTCCGGAGGGTCGCGTCGTTTCGGAGTGTAACCACTGCATCACAGATTTCATTTGTATTTCCTGGAGCAACAAGCATTGCGTTTGTATTATCCACTACTTCAGTCGTACCTGCAACGTTTGTAGCAATAACCGCAGTTCCAGATGATAGATATTCGAATAATTTCAATGGTGAGGCTGCATGTGATACTGGAGTATCTGGAAATAGACATAATGTAACATCAGAAGCTGCAGTGAATAATGGCATCTGATTATATGGATGAAGCCCTGCATGAGTTACCATATGTCCTAGATTGGCACGAGCCAAGCGTGATAGGAGGTCTCTTGTGGATTCTCCCGCTCCAACAAGAAGTATTGATGCGTCTGAAACCTTTTGATTCAGACAGTTAGCTAATTCATAGATAAGATCCACTCCTGCCCAGTCTTCCAAGTGTCCGATAAAAAGTATGACAAAACGATTGTCTAATCGATATTTCCTTTTTAATTCGGTAACATCCAAATCTGGACTGAATAAATCCACATCTGCACCATTCGGAATGACTACAATCTTACCCTGGTCTAATCCATGCGAAACAAGCAAATTCTTGAGAAACTCAGTTGCAGCAAATATCCGATTTGACCATCGATAGAGGGTAAATTCAAACAATTGAATAATGACTGGTTTTAGACTGGCCATTGATTCATTTCCCAATCCTGCAGCATAAGCTGACATCCAATCTGGACAACCCATGAGAAATGGTTTACCAATGAGTTTTGAAGAAACGACTGCAGTAACACCAACGATTGGCGATGCATGCGCAGCTATCACAACATCTGGTTTGAATCGAATTAGAGCTTTAATTGACATTATGATGAATAAGATAATTGTCAGAAAATATGCCAATGGCATGAATCTACGCCATAGTGTTGACATACGTTTTCCGACTAGGAGATATTCTGCACTGATATTTTCGTGTACTTTAGGTGGAGGTCCTGACCAGTAATTTTGGTATTTCCAATCCGGTGGTCTCTCTCCTATTAGATATCTTAGAGGCTGTGTTACGATGAAATGAACTTGAACACCTGTATCTGCAACTCGTTTTGCTAGCTCAAATGTGGAACGGTCTGAACCGAGAAACGGAGGAAAATGCTCGACGAAAATCCCTAGACGTTTGATACGATTCAACCTCCTGACACTGTTTCCTATTCTCTCTCCAGTTTAATATATTGTTGCTCTTTCACAGATGTACTAGCCAGTCTCCGTTCAATCTCAAATTCATTATATAGAACTGTAAAAGCGATTAATGCAATTGCTATGAGAGATGGGATCATTAGGAAGTAAACTGGATTAAGAAATCCAGTAGTAGTAGTGTAGAAGAAATCGATTTGGTAGGATGATTCTACTCGCTGAACTGGGTAAATTGTCAAATTGAGGATGGTCAATGTTCCATTGTGAGTTGGTGATGCCACATTCACTAATGCATATCTCCAAAGAACATATGTCAAATTTGTGAATATGCTTGTTTTAACAATAATACTTCCATTAATGCGTCCACTATTTGCATCTTCTCCTTCATACTCGAAGGATAAATCTGCATATCGACCAAAAGGCGGATCCCACGATGATTTTATCCTTGCTACAAACTCCATTGATTCTTCGAAATCAATATCCACTACCTTCGTATAACTTATTGTGATATTTCTTAGATACGCATCATCTGTCACATTCCTCGTATCAAACCAAAATCGACCATCTGTACCATCAGTATCTACTTGTGCTGAAACCTGACTAGCATTCACGAAATCTCCTTTGATGTTAATATCAGATGTCCATCCGTCGACTTCTATGAATTCATCTTGCCATTGTCGTGTTTCCTCATATCCTAGACTTGTGAAATTGTCATGAGTATAGTTTGGATAGACAAGAAGTAGACATAATATTACTGTATAACTCAGGCGTTGGTCTCTCAATAGAAGGAAGAATGGAATTGACCATAATAGATACCAACCATAGAAGAATTGACGTGCCATTGCAATGAATAGAAGTGCCGTTGCTCCAACAAGGGCTAGCAGTGAATTTATTGAAACATGTTTTTTCACATCTGATTTCCAATCACGTTGTGCACTTAGAACTACTAACAAACCAATACAAATTGTCACAATTCCTCGTACTATACCAACATCAATAGGATACCTCCAATACACTTGTGTTGAAATTGGTAGAAATGGATAGAATGCCGCAATGACACCCATAGCAATCATTATGGTGCCAAGTGCAAGTGTTACAGAATGGTATAATCTTCTGTTGATTGCAGGATCATTCCTACTGATTAAACGCATAAGATGAATTACACCAAAGAAGAGTATCCCAGCAATTACAACTGTAACAATTGCAGAAAGAAATGAAAAATAAAACAGGAATCCAAAGAGCGATTCGAATAAACCAAATGTTGAACTGATCTGGGATGCACCACCCGTTCCAACTGAATTGGTAGTCCATGAAAGAAGGAGAATCGGAACAAAAGTAAGAGCACCTGAAAATCCCACACTGATTGTAAACCAGAGTCGATTTTTCCATCCCTTGATGTATGCGAATAGGATTGGAAATATTACTATCGGATAGATTTTGGTTGCTATAGAAAGACCAAGAAATATGCCACTTATGCTATATTTGTGATTGATTAGAAACCACAGAGCTATCAATAGCAGTAAACTAACAAGTGGTTCGAAGTGGCCATTCCAACCGGATTCTATCACAGATATTGGAAGAAATGCGTATGCCATTGCCGCTGTAGAAGCCCACTTTGGTCCAACTTCTCGATGAACTAGCTTCCAAATTGCGAAGAGCACAGCTATATCCATTGCAATTGCAAAAAGCCTGAAACCTACAACACCTTGGAAAATTGATGTAATTATGTATATGAAATATGCAAACACTGGTGGATACGGAAAATAAAATCCCGTGTAGGGTACCACTCCCATTTGCATGAACTTGCCAAAATCTACATACCATAATGCATCGAGGGAGATGTGATGTGTCATTCCCACGAATATCAGTCGAATAACAACTAAGAGAGTTCCTGCGACAATGAGATGCACTTCATTTCGAATGAGGGGGGTTTCAGTGGTTCGTTCTCTTCTAATGAGCATGGCAACAAAGACGAAATAGAATGCTATCCAAACATACACGATGATGAAGAATGGATACATTTGGCTTCCAAAAATGCTCAAAGCGAATGCAATGATAAAATTCAAAATTGCTAGTAATACTATCAAGATGTCAATATGATTTGTTAGACCTTTGGATATTCTAGTGATATCAATTTCTGACATCAACTTTCCTCCTAAGGTCCTCCATTGCGTTTCGGTTTTCGTGCAAATAACAATCTGAATACAAGTGCTAAGAATTGCATGATAGTTTGTGAACCAAGCTTGCTACTTCCACGAATACGATCCTGAAATACTATCGGTACATCTGCCACTCTAAGACTAGGATTTCTTACTAGGAGTTCTAATAGAAACTTAAAGCCATCACTTTGAAATCCCGTTGCTAGCAATTGAGATGATCTACACCCCATCAAGCCACTCATCGGATCTGTGGTTTTAACACGGAATAGCATTGCTACCAGACGAGTCGCAAATAGACTCATCGCAATTCTATCACCCGTCCAACCAACAATCGCTCCTCCCTTTATATGACGAGATCCCACAACAACATCATAACCTGCTTCAAGTTTCTCAAAAATACTTGGAATATAGCGTGGATGATGTGAGAAATCCGCATCCATTGTTACAACTGATCCTGATTGGATCTGCGAAACCCCTTCACGCACTGCGCTTCCCAATCCCCTCTCGCCGATTCGAACAATCATCGAGAGATTAGCATATTCATCCGTCAGTCGTTCAACAATAGTATGTGTATTGTCGTTACTGTTATCGTCCACGATGAGGATGTGTATATCCTCAGAACCTAGATGGTGGAATAATGAACGGATAAGTGCCTCAATATTCTCCGCCTCGTTGAGAGTTGGGATTATTACAGACCTCACTATTCTCCATCCTTCAATTATCAATATCCTAGAACTGATATACATGGTAATATGAATCTGGTGCAGGCATCATCAATTCGGTTTGTTATTACTTTCTCACCTGATAGAGCCATAGTTTTCAACAAGCCAGTCAATATACATTTGGACTCCGTCTTCAATAGTTACATTTTGTTTCCAGCCTAGAGATTTTAGTAGTGTGATATCCAAATTCATGATCACAACATCTCCTGCCCATCCGCGTTTACTCCCTGTAAACTCTATCCTTACGTCAGGTAAACCTAGCATCTCGCATATCATCTCTGCTATTCTAGATACCTTAAGGCTCTCATCTGAACTGACATTGATTGGTGTGTGTCCTGGTTTCAAGTTGGCTGCAATAACAACAGCTGCTTCTACAGTATCAGAGACGTACATGTAGGACTTGTCTTGATGACCTGTCCCAAGAACCTCAAGCCGTGTAGGGTCTTTCTTGAGTTTATTATACAAATCAAAGAAAATACCACGGGTTAATCTGGGACCGATAATATTGCCAAGTCTCATACTGGCAGAACTCATTCCATAGAGTGCAGAATACGATGATAGATACATCTCGAAAGCACACTTTGCAGCTCCATAATTGCTGATTGGTGCTAATGGTGTATTTTCAGGAGTCGGAAAGACCTCAGAGTCACCATAGACAGTTCCTCCGGAGGATGCAAATACTATTCTTTTAACATCATTTCTACGAAGACTTTCAAGGAACGAATACCCACCAATAATGTTAACCTTGAAGTCAGACATGGGATCTGTCGCACTCAATCTCACATCTGGTTTTGCAGCAAAATGGTAGACCGTTGTTACATCTTGCAATGCCTGTTTGGAAGCTTTTTCAGATGCAATACTACCTTCAATGAATGTAAACCGTTTGTTATTCATATGAGGTTTGATGAATTCGATATTTCCCCCAGAAAGATCATCAAGGACAACAACTTCATTATCAATGATTAGTCGGTCAACAAGATGACTTCCAATAAAGCCTGCTCCACCAGTTACAAGAACTCGTTCCATGTAGTATCTAATCCCCTGAAATCCAGTTTTGAATAGAACATAAATCTTACCAGCAACATTTCTATTCTCAATAGACTTGGTCTTTTTCTATTCCAGATACTTAAGGAGAATATCTACAATCTTCTTAGATGTATCTCCGCTTCCATATGGACTGATTCTACTTCTTGAAATTCCCTTATCTATCTCACTCATTATTTTTTTAGGGAATACATTGGCATCTACCCCAACCACAGTTGAATGCCCAGATTCTACTGCTTCTGGACGCTCGGTTGATGATCTCAAGACAAAGACCCTTTTGTTTATTGATGGTGCGGTCGCCTCTTCTTGAATACCTCCAGAATCCGTTAGAATAAAGTTACAAGATTTCATCAATGCTAAGAAATCTAGATATCCTACAGGTTCAATTAAATGAAATTTCGCATTCTTCTTAATTTCATCAATCAGATTGAATTCTGTTAACCTTGCGATTGTTCTAGGATGTGCTGGGAAAATGATATCGATATCTAAACTCAACAGACCATGAACCAAATCCGATAGCGTGGATTTGTCATCAACGTTCTCAGCTCTATGTAAGGTGAGGAGTGCATACCTCTCAAGTCCTATTTCTTCTGCAATGGTTTTACGATTAGATACCTTCTGAATCTGTGATTCAAGAGTGTCGATAACAGTGTTTCCAGTAATGAAAACTTCACCCCACACATTCTCGTTTCTCAATATTTCAGCTGATTTTTCAGTGGGAGCAAAAAGAAACCGGGATAAATGATCAGTTATCCTTCTATTGTGTTCTTCAGGCATTCTGATGTCATAACTCCGTAAACCAGCTTCCACATGACCTACAGGAATATTTAGTTTGACTGCGGCAATGGCTGCAGATAATACCGCGTTAGTGTCTCCTTGTACTAGAACGACATCTGGATTTTGCTTCTTCAATTCTTTCTCAATACCAACAAGTGCATTGGCTATCTGTTCAGACTGTGATCCCGACCCAATATTGAGATTGACATCGGGGTCTCTTAGTTCCAAGTCACGAAAGACACTGTTGCTCATATTTTCAGAGTAGTGTTGTCCAGTATGAAGAAGAAAGTAATCTATCTTCCTTCTCTCAAATTCATGAACAAGTGGGGCCATTTTAATAATCTCAGGTCGTGTTCCGACAACTATGAAAGGTTTCATTGTAGTCCCCTCTTTATTCAAGAGATGGCTTCTACATAAGATTAGCGGGCATTTAACTCGAAGCCAATCCACTTGAATTTTCGAATATTGTTACTATGTCCTTTTGATACCACTCTTACCAACACAACGATACTCGAATCCCTTGTCTATGACTTTCTTCATATCAAAGACATTTCGACCATCCACAATGATCGGGGTCTTCATCACCTTCTTGAGCTCATCAAGGTCCAATGAGAAGTACTCTGAATGCTTTGTTACAAGAACAAGACAGTCGGAATCTGTGGCTGCCTTCACAATATCTGTTTCAATCTCTTGGGGTCCAAAGTCCCAGTTTCTAACGTAGGGGTCGTGCAACCTTACAGTGGCACCTCGACTCTGAAGTGCTGCTGCTAATACTGCCGCAGGCGTGTTTCTTGTATCATCAGAATCCTCTAGATATGCTATTCCGAGGATGGTTACTGTGGCATCCTGAATTGGGGACTTTTTAGCTTGCAAGGCATTCTCTACAAGATCCGCCACATGTACTGGCATGTGATTATTCACTCTTCGGGCAACAGAGATGAACTCGGGCTCTACCTTCCATGTACCATACTCGTAGAGTCCAAATCTCAGAAGCCAGGGATCCTTAGGAAGACAGTGTCCACCAACTCCAGCTCCAGGAATGTGCATGTGCCTATCATCTCTGGCATTTATCAATTCAATAATCTCGTAAATATTCACTCCGAGGCTTTCACTAACCAGTGCCATCTCGTTTGCAAAGGCAATGTTCACATCTCGGTATGCATTCTCAATTGTCTTTGAGAGCTCTGCGCTCAACGTGTCCGTGGTGTAAATCTTCTCTTTAACAATGGTAGAGTAAAGATCCTTTGCTCTCTGTGTTCCCTCTGCAGTAATTCCACCAACTACACGAGGCATATGTACTATGAACTCTAGCAATTTTCCTGGCATGACACGTTCGTAAGAGAAAGCAAGGTCGAAATCTTTGCCGCATTTCATCCCTGACTCTTTCTCGATAATTGTCTGCACGACATGCTGAGTGGTTCCAGGGGCAACAGTCGATTCTACAACAACCATGGCGCCCTTCTTAATACGTTGTCCAATGTTCTTACTCACCTCGCGCAGTGAGAGGTACTGAGGCATGTTCTGTGAATCAGTGGGTGTCTGAACATCGATTAGGATGACGTCCGCATCTTTCAGTATCTCAATATCATCACTCGCTCTGAAAGTGCCTTTACCAACTACTTTTGCAATCAATTCATCCAGACCAGGCTCGATTCCCTCGATAGGTGACTTTCCACTATTTAGAACGTCAATCTTCCACCCCGATCGTTTTGATCTTCGTTGAAGTCCTGTTACATCATGTCCCTCTACATCAGCTAGAAGCGCTGCGGCAGGTATACCAACATACCCTAAACCAATGACAACAATTTTCGTGACCATATTCATTACCTACTCCGACGTAGTCTTTCAGCTAATAGGGGGGCGAAATTATCCAAAGAAAAGGGTTACTATGGGGATGCCGATGTACACATACTAGTCGAATACAGAATTTATTTGACTAAATCCTCAATATGGAATACTCCGACCACATTGGTTCGGCCGGGGATCATCTGGACACCTGATGTGAAGACAATATCCTTGTCCTTTGAGATATAGCCCTTATCATAAACAACTTGAGTGGATGCCTGAGCAAGCTCGTCTACATTATCCACATGTTGCTCCTGAGTGATTGGATGCACTCCCCATAACAACCTCAGACTCCTTGCGATTTTGTTATTGGCAGTTACAGCAAACACTGGTACTGGAGGTCTGAACTTGGAGATCCATCGAGCAGTGTAGCCACTCCGTGTTGCTGTAATCACTGCTTCAATCTTATCAGGAATAAGTGTTACAGCATTGTAGGTGAGATTTCCAATCAGTTCTACAATCATCTTCTTTGGAGATGTAATAGATAGTGGATCAAGATGTGGAAGTTCTCTTTCTGCACGTTTGATGATCTTATCCATCATTTTCACAACACCGACCGGGTCTACGCCCACTGCAGTTTCTCCACTCAACATCACAGCATCGGCTCGTTCAAGAACTGCATGCGCAACATCACTAACCTCTGCTCTTGTTGGCATGACTTCATTCGTCATCGACTCTAACATATGGGTTGCCACAATTGATGGTTTTGCCCAGATATTCGCTCGACGAATCATGTTTCGTTGTAGTATTGGAACCTCTTCTATGGGTACTTCTATTCCAAGGTCTCCTCTAGCAATCATTACACCATCTGATTCCTGGAGGATTTCATCAAAATTCTTGATAGCAAGTGTGTGTTCGATTTTACTGATGATGGTTGTATTATGTAGTCCCTTGGAATCCATAGCCTCTCGAAGTTTCTTCACATCATCTGCACCGGTGACGAATGATAATGCTACTAGATCTGGTTCAAGTTCAGCAGCAATGTCAAGGTCCCTGAGATCTTCCTCAGTTGGAACCATACATGAGAGTTTGATGCCTGGAATGTTGGCTCCTTTCCTACTGTTGATTGGACCTCCGTGGACAACTTCGGTGATAACTTCAGTTCCTTTGATGGATTTGACCCTCAATCTCACAATACCATCGTTCAATGCGATGATATTTCCTTTCTTCACATCCTTGGGAAGTTCTTCATGTGAGATTGACACTCGTGTAGCATCACCAATGAACTCCTCCGTTGATAGGATGAATTCAGCACCTGATTTCAAGACTGCTGGTTCTGCCATCTCGCCAATTCGTATCTTCGGTCCTTGGAGGTCGAATAGGATTGGAATCGTATCATCGACCGAACGTATTGTATCAAACGTGCCCTTTGCAGTCCTATGGTCCTCATGTGAAAAATTGAGTCTTGCAACATCCATCCCTGCTTCGACCATCTTCGTTAGAACTTCTTTTGATTTAGAAGCAGGTCCGATTGTGCATACTATTTTGGAATTAGCTGATTCAAAGACCATGAATTGTTCCACCAGATACAAATTGCAGGGACAAGAGTGATAATAGCCGTTCCCCGAAACTTAGACATTCCTGGACATTGAGTCTGGGATGATGTTCGGTTCCTGTTTCATCGAGGCTGCTCTCTTTAGATTCTCTGAATCTGTTAAGAGTCTTACTTCTTCTCTGCAGGCGTTTTCAGTCTCCGGCAAACTGACGGCGACCAGATTCAGTGCGGCATTGAGATCTCTATCGATTTCAAACCCACACTGGTCACATTCGTACTCTCTCTCTGATAGAGAGAGTTCCTTCTTTCTGTGCCCACAACGTGAACACATCTTCGATGAAGGAAAGGTCCGTGATACCACAACAAGCTCAGAACCGTACCACCCGCACTTATACTCCAGCTGTCTTCTGAACTCATAGAATCCCACATCAGCTATAACTCTTGCAAGCCTTCGGTTCTTCAGCATCCCGGACACCAGCAGGTCCTCGATCACTACCTTACTGTGGCTCTTGGCAAGATAGGTCGTCACCTTGTGTAGTGTGTCCTGTCGGATATTGAAGACTCGTAGGTACAACTTTGTAAGTCGCAATTTCGCTTTCTCGTGGTTCTTGCTTCCTTTCTTCTTTCGTGATAGGCTCTTTGAGAGCTGTCTTAATTTCCCCAATCGTCTTCCCAGGGCCCGTGGGTTTGCAAAGGTAGTGCCATCAGAGAGTGTGGCTAGAGTCTTCACTCCTAGGTCCACTCCCACTGGTACTCCTCTTACAGGCTGTGGGTCAAGGATATCCTCCTCCACAGTGACTGACACAAACCACCTGTTAGCCCTCCGTCGTACAGTGACTGAGAGTATCCTTCCACTGTGGTACTCCTCTCTCTTCTCCTTGATACGGACCTTACCGATCCGAGGGAGCTGGATCGCTCGCTCATGGAACTTGATTATTCCAGTCAACCTGAAGCTGTCCCTGACTCCCCTCCTCTTGAAGCGAGGAAATCCCACCTTCTTCCCAGACTTGAGTCCTCGATAGAAGTTCTGAAAAGCTCGATGGAGGTCTCTCAGGGCTTCCTGAGGTGCACACTTCGAGGTTTCGTACATCCATGGGAACTCTGTCTTCTTCAGAGAGTTGAGGAGTTTGTGCTGCTTCATGGCGTTAGTGAACCGGTCGTTACCCTGATTGTTTTTGTACATAGCAATCCGTTGTTCGAAACCCCAGTTGTAGGCAAAACGAGCTACTCCTGTATGCTGAGCAAGGGATGACCTCTGGATGTTGTTAGGGTCCAGTTCATACCTGTAAGCCTTATTGGTCAACATTCAGGTTCAACTTATGGTCTTGTGAGGAGCTTTTAAGCTCATTCAAGAATGGTCTTTATTCAACTATTGATTTCATTGATGTCTAGGTTTGTCCAAGATTTGCACAGCAGTTGCTTAATCCCTGTGAATCAAGTGTATTATTTCGGATAACGTTCACATGGATGTACATAAATTCAAAACGTATCCAAAATATAAGATAGTAAGCATCATTTTACATGCTTGGTGAGCTTAATGGTAGACATCACAAAGATTCATGCAATTGAGATTCTTGATTCTCGTGGAAATCCCACGTTAATGACGAAGGTACTGCTCTCTGATGGCACAAAAGGTGTAGCTAAAGTTCCTAGTGGCGCCTCTACTGGTATTCATGAGGCTGTGGAACTTAGAGACGGCGGCAAGAGATACAAGGGAAAAGGTGTAACTCGTGCGGTCAAGAACGTCAACACAACAATATGTGAAGCAATGCTAACAATCAATCCATTGAATCACAGTGAGGTTGATAGAGCACTGCTTGAGCTTGACCCTAGCAAGGGGAAGGGTCAACTTGGTGCAAATGCTGTTTTATCAGTTTCAATGGCAACCGCTGTTGCAGCAGCATCCCATCTTCACATGGAGTTATTTGAGTATCTTAGAACCAAGGTAATTGGAAAACCCGTTAAATACCTCCAACCGGTTCCAATGTCTAATGTGATAAATGGAGGAGCTCATGCGGGTAATGACCTTGCAATACAGGAGTTCATGGTTCTCCCAGTAGGTGCCAAAAGTTTTCCAGATGCACTAAGATGTGTCAGTGAAGTATACCACACTCTTGGAAAAGGACTCATCAGTAAATATGGAAGGATGGGCAAGCATGTAGGAGATGAGGGTGGATTTTGTGGATTTGGTTTGAAATCTACAACAGATGCTTTTGATGCAATTATGGTTGCAATTGAAGAAGCTGGATATAAACCGAAAAAGGAAGTTGTTCTAGGAATTGATGCAGCAGCCAGTGGATTCTATGAGAACGGAAAGTATGCTATTGATGGAAAACAGCTCGATGCTTCTGAGCTCATAGATTTGTATGTTGACCTTGAGAAAACTTATCCATTGTCTATCGTTGAGGATCCTTTCGAAGAAGAGGCATTCAGTGACTTCACTGATTACATGCGAAAGACAAAGACCCAGGTAGTAACTGATGACCTGACAGTTTCAAATCCCGAGATCGTGAAACGAGCTATCGAAGAAAAAGCAGGCAATGCACTCCTTCTGAAAGTGAATCAAATTGGTACTGTTACCGAAGCTATTGAGGCTGCTCGATTAGCTAATGAAGCAGGGTGGGGTGTTGTTGTAAGCCACAGAAGTGGTGAAACTGGTGACACCTTCATCTCAGATCTTGCAGTTGCACTTTCTTCTGGACAGATTAAGACTGGCGCACCCGCTCGAAGTGACAGAGTAGAGAAGTATAATCGACTTCTTGAGATTCATGATATACTCGGTGGAGAATGTGCCTATCCTGGAAATGAATTCAGAACTGCCTGGAGGAAATTCTAGTCAATGAGTGATAAACGGAAAGCAGTTTTCGTTGTGATGGATGGTGTTGGAGACCGCCCCCTTTCAAAATTGGGTGGCAAAACCCCCCTTCAAGCAGCAAAGACACCTGTCTTTGACCGTCTTGCTAAGGAAGGACAGAACGCTCTGATGGATGTTATTGGTCCTGGTATTACTCCAGGAAGTGATGCTGCCCATCTTGCTCTATTCGGATATGATCCATTAGAAGACTATCCAGGAAGAGGTCCTCTTGAAACCTTGGGGACTGGCCTAGAGTCCAAACCTGGTGATGTTGCTTTTCGTACAAACTTTGCGACACTGGACAAAGACATGACTGTTCTTGATAGACGAGCTGGTCGTATCTTCACCCGTGAAGAACAAGATATTCTCCAATCCAAGATCGATGGTATTGAGATTGATGAAGTTAAGATTCACTTTCTTGCAACAGTTGAACATCGGGGCGCAATGATCCTTAGGGGTGAGGGTCTCTATGCAGAGATTAGTGATGTTGACCCTCATGAAACAGGTGTGAAGATTTGGGAATGCAAACCATTGAAACCCGAAGCTAAGAAGACTGCAGATATAATCAACAAGATGATGGTGGAAATTAACAAACGTCTGAGAGACCTCGACGTAAATACGGAGCGAGAAAAACGTGGTCTACCTGCTGCAAATGCGATTCTTATACGTGGTCCTGGACGACATAGCGAGATACAAACGCTCAATGACAAATACGGTGTATCCTCTGTAGTCATTGCTGGTGGCGCACTCTACATTGGCACTGCCAAGTATGTTGGTATGGTTCATGAGACCGTTGACGGTCAAACTGGAACCATCGATACGAATTTTGATAACATTGCAGCAAAGACCATCGAATGTATCGAAGGTGACTATGACTACATCTTCGTTCATATCAAGGCGACTGATAATGCGAGTCATGATCATAATGCTGAAGAGAAGATACTAGCCATCGAAAAGACAGATGAAATGGTCGGGAAAATCATCGACAAGGTTAGTAGTAAGATAGTCATCGCAATTACTGGAGACCATACAACACCTGTTTCAACTGGTGAGCATGCATGTGACCCTGTTCCAATCGTGTTTTGGTCCGAGTTCATTCGACCCGATAATGTTGAGAAGTTCTCTGAAATTGATGCTGCTATGGGTGGTCTACATACAATCCGAGGTTTGGATGTCATGCCTTTACTTCTTGGTTACGCAGGTCATATTGAGAAATTTGGTGCATAATCACTACTCAACATCAACCACTGAGGATACTCTATCAATTGATTCACTAAGGAACTCAGGGTTATTTATTGTCAGTTCGATTGCATCATTTGGACATACTTCAACACACCTACCACATCCTCGACATTCAGCACTAATCACGGCTTTTCCATCAACTAAGGATATAGCGTTGACAAAACATACACCCTCATCAACACAGGTTCCACATCCAACGCAAGCATCTGTTACTTTAACCTCAACACCTGACATCTTGGTTATTTTTCTACCAATCTCCGGGGTCAAATCTGGGAGCATTTTCCAAAGACAACAGCATGGGCAACAATTGCATACTGTAAGAAGTTTATCACCTGGAGAAACTCCCAACCATTGTGCATCTAGTTTGTTTCTTCCTATTAGATGAACGAGACCTGCATCTCGACATTTCCTTACAAAGTCATGAGCTTCTTCCTTTGTCACTAGACGACCAAGTTTAGGGTTGATATCGTCAACAGCTTCTCCCATAAAGAGACAGCCATAATCTATCGGATAATCCTCGCATGTGGCTGCATCCCGACATATACAGGAATTCATAATCCAGTGCTTGTTTGCTTTCTCAATGAAGTGGTGAATGATCTCTGAGGGAAGTGTGGTTTCCTCTGGCCTGTCCAATTTCCTACCTATCTGGATGGTCTTCTGAGCGACAGAATCCTTTGGTAAGTAAATTACATCATCGCCTTCGAAGAACATTTTATCCACAGCTCTTCCTAGCAATGGAATTTTCGTTGCTTTTGCAATCATACTTCTAGTTCCAAAGGTTTTCTTTAGAATGGAAACAAACCACATTGGTCGAGCCATAAATCTAGGACTGGTTACGCCCCTGATATTGTTATCGAAATGAAGGGAATTATTGCATTTTCATGTTCAATGATTCATTATCTTGAAACGTTATCCTCTTATGTGCTCATACTCAATGTATCAATTAGGAACTGAGAGGAAAAACCAATGAAAATGCTCAGAGTCATTGTTTACATTGCAATATTAGCTGGAATTATCGCTGCTGTTGCTGCCACCGTATATGGGTGGGTCTTAGGTCAGAATATTTTCATCGCGACTTACAACATAAAGGCAGGTGTCGATTACTGGGCAACCTGGACCCTGAAGAACAACATATTCACTGCGTCATTACTACTCGCAATTCTAAGCAGTCTAGTCACTGTATGGTCTCGCTCTACTTTCCTCTCATTTGTTTCAGCAATGACACAGACAGGTCCTCCAACACAACTCCGTCTAGATCAGAAAACTGCAGTAATCTGGAGGCTCTTGGAATTTGCTGGATTCTTCTTATATTATGTTTCAACAGGTGGGTATGCGGTAACTGGGCAGAATGTTGCTTTTCTCATGATGCTAGCTGGTGATGGGTCTATCTCAATATCAGCTTCTCAAATTGGAACACTGTTTGCTCTACCCTTCGCACCAGGAACTTCAGCTGCATCAATCCAATCACTCATTCCTGCAATGGAGATGTATCAACTATACCTTGGTCTTATTGCAACAGTCATTTTTGCTACTGCTGCTCGTTTTGCAATTAGCATCATTACTGACCTCATGATGCAGAGACGAGACATCTTTGTTGTTATTTCAAAGGGTCTCTTGGTAGGTGCTTTGGTACTTCTGATAGAAATTCTTGCAGTACCTACTTGGACAGTGAATGCTGGGACTTGGATGAGCTACCTTGCTATGATTATAGCACTGGGTGTATGTCTCTTTGGTTCATTTGCGTTTATGGTGATTAGAGTTAGGTCTGGTGATGTCAGACAGCGCCTCAAGTCGAAGATAGCTTCACTTGAGGGTGACCTTGCCCGACTTCAGGGAGAGCTTCTCTCTCTCAGACAAGAGTATGAGGCTGCTGCCCTCTCTGCAGAAGATTATAGAAAACGTGTTGGACTTCTCATGGAGGATCGTGCGCACATCGCCAATGAGCTTCGGCGACTCAAACTTGCACGCTTAATTCCAATAGGTGGAAGTCCACGCAGCTTTGGACTACTTGCAGTTTTCTTGATTGCAATTGTAGTGATGCTTCCAATTACTCAAGCTCTCTACTATGGAATTCAGATGGAGGGTGACAAGTATGTGGAATGGCAGTTTGACATGCAGACAACAAAATCTATTCAGATTACAAACTGGGCTGCAGGAATAAGTGATCTTGAAATCAAATCACTTGATGACTTAACCTCTAATGCTACCCCTGCTAGTGAAATTGAGTCCCTGACTACGGTACGACAATGGGATCAAACTGCGAGTTACTTACGTATGCGGAATCAAATTGGTGCAAATTGGATGCAATTGGCGGATTCAGATATTGTATATCTCAAGAACCATGAATACTGGATTGCACCTTTGACTTTCGAAACTGGGCAAACATGGACCAGTTTCATTAATCAGCACATTATCTATACTCATACTGAGGGAATGATTGTTCTGGATGCCTATAGTGGTGAGCTAATTGAAGATGACAATCTTGTCGCCTTGCTTAACAGAACAGAAGAGGTCAATTTCTACTATGGCGAAGGTGTGGGATTCAGCGATAGTGTCTTCGTGAATGTAGAGAACTTCGAAGAAGTGGGGAACAGCTCATTTGCTGGAACTCCTGACTATACACTCTCTGGATTCGAATCCTTCTACTACCTTTTGACACTTGGTCCCCAAGCTTGGTCATATTTCGGACAGGATATGGATATGCTAGTAGAGCGTGATGTCGCTTCTCGTGTTCGTTCAGTGATGCTCCAAGGACTTTCGGTAGATTCAGATCCTTATATTGTTGTCAATCCTTCTGGAGAAATATTCTACGCAGTTTCGGTATTCATAGATTACCCACTCTCCACAGGATATGCCTATGAAAACTACATGAGATTCATGGGAGTAGTTCTTGTTGATATAGAAACTGGCGAGATGGATTTCTACGAATCGCAAGAAACAGGCGAAAGTATCTTTTTAGACAACACATATCGATCTTACTATGATTGGCAAGAGACCCCTGACTGGCTTCAGTCACAGCTGAAGTGGCCTGAAGATCTCTATGAACGACAACTTGACGTTGCTTACATCTTTCACGTTAATGAACCGAACACCTGGCTTGGTGGAGTTGATTTCCATCAGAAACCTGATGATTCTGATACACGTTATGTCATTATGAATATTGAAGGTGAGGAACGCTTCATTGCATATCACAACAGCGAATTCAGAATCGCATCTTCTGCAGACTCTGCGCATAATCTTGCGGGTATCTATGTCATGGGTTGTGGTGATCAGCGATTTGGAGAGATGACGTTCTATCGAGCTGGTGAAAGCGGTGCATCAAATTGGCTAGGTCCAACTGCAGTCGTTCAAGCCTTTGAAACTAATGATGTGGTTAGAACGCAATTGCAACTTTGGGGTGCGCATCGATATGGGAATCGTCTCCTTTACCATCTTGGTGGAGACCTCTTCTTTGTTGTTCCTGTCTTCCTAGAAGTGGAAACCTCATCGAATAGGGTCATTCAGAAGTTAGGTGGCGTTGGTCTCGTTGATGCATACACCGGAGAACGTGTAGAACTAGGTGAGAATGTTATTGAAGCATACTACAAAATGTTTGGACTTCTAAACAGAAGCATCATCGAAGCCGGAGAAGTTGGTTTCGAATCTGCAGTGTTCACACCAATCTCAATAGATTCTGGAGACTTCTCAAGCCTGACAACGTTGATGCGTAACAACTACAATATGACTCAGCATCTGTATCTGGATATAGTGACTCCACCAACCAACTTAGCTTACACAGCTAACTTCACTATCCAATGGCATGGATTAGAAGTCATTCCAAGCATGTATGCATCAAATACGACATACACTCTTGATATTGGTTATGTTGGTGCTGGAGATATTTACGGAACATCACCTTCAATCACGGTGATACTTCCGGAAGGAACTGTACTACAACAATTCCTAATTCAGGTGATTCTGAGAACAGATGATGGTGTGGTTGATCAAATCAATTTGCTACTAACAGTCACGTAGTCATTGGTGATTCCGATACCACTCTGCGGTCTCTCTGAGACCTCTCTCTAGTGGTATCTTCAGAGAAAAGTCCAGTAGCTTCTGGGCTTTCTCTATACTCCCAATGCTTTCTGCTATGTCTCCTATTCGTGGTTCTATATGAATAATCTCTGATTTGTAATCATCAATAGATTTCTTCATCATCTCGGCAAGCTGAAGAATAGAAATCATATTGGGTCCAGAAATATTGATTGTTTCATCAATAGCTGCATCGAGCTCACTGGCATTCAGGGTTGCTCTTGCTACATCAGCAACATGCAAGAAACTCCTAGTCTGCATTCCATCCCCTTCTATTTTAATCGGATTTCCTGCCAGTACTTCATTGATGAATATTGAAATAACCCCACTGTATTCTGAGAACTCCTGTCGTGGTCCGTAGACATTGAAATAGCGAAGAATTGTTGCATCCATGCCATACGATTTACTGAAAGACCGAATGTACATTTCTCCTGAAATCTTTGATGCCGCATAGGGGCTTAGTGGATTAAGAGGGAAGTCTTCACGAACCGGAATCTCCTCAGGATCCCCGTAGACTGCCGCACTCGAGCTAAATACTATTCGTTTTGCATTTCGTTTTCGAGCCATTTCAAGAACATTGACTGTTCCATTTACATTGACATCATTTACCAAGATGGGATTCTCTACAGATTCTTTTACAGAAGAAATGGCAGCAAGATGAAAGATAGTATCGATATCATCCTCGATTATACTGCGAAGTTCCGTATCGCGAATATCCGCTATCAGCAATCGAAACCTATTATTCTGCATAGCCTCTGAGAGGTTTTCCTTCCTACCTGTTCTCATGTTGTCGATACCAATCACTTTGTGTCCTTTCATTAGGAGTTGGTCAACTAGATGGCTTCCAATGAACCCACTTGCTCCAGTTACGATGATGGTATCTGTCATATCAATCAAGCCAAAGATTCGGTACCTTGTAATCCTTTCCATGAATACATAGGATTTTGCATGGTAACTTTATCTTAGCTATTCTGAGTGTACTTGCTCCGTAGGTTGGTGTGTGCTAGCCCGATATTTTCTGACAACGATAACTATTGCTAGGAAGAATAGAATTGGTCCTATGACTATCATGCATAGGTAGAGTAGACTTCCCAGAAATAGAGGGATAACTGGAATCAAAGCCCACGTTATAGCTAGCATAAAAATCATAATCAATCCCCAGGTGATTTGTCCAAAATCCAGAATTCCCGAAGGAAGCTCAATGGTTTTTCGAGTATCTTTGGGGCTGACGAAAATGAGAGTAATCACAACAATGTAGAATGCTATTGTTAGGAGTATTGTTCCTAAAGTTGGAATTCTCTCAGGCATAAAGGTGAGAAATGAGAACGCGTAAATTGCAATCAGGTAGATGATTATAATGGATAGACCTCTCTCTCCGAGCCGGAGCGAATCTAGATCAAGTGGCTTTTTACTCCATGATGTAACAATCCAGTTCAGGACAAAGATATACGCAAAATTAACTCCCGCAGCAACCAAGATGGCTAAACTATTTGCGCCTAGACCCATAGTGACGAAGAACGAGCTTGTGACAACGAAGATACCAAGTAGGATTTTGTTAGGTGTACTTCTTGATATTACTCTCAAGTGTGATGTGTGAATAGCTCCCGCATCACCTTTGTTTGTTCCTTGAACGATTATTTGAAACACGAGTATTGGGACAATGAAGGAGTAAAAGGCATGCCAGAATAATGCAACTACCAAGAATTCTCCTACAGCAAATCCAAGAAATGTTCCAAATGCTGGAACCTCTCCCACATATCCTGCCCAAATCACTTTTGTAATCCAGCCCTCAAAAAGTCCGAAAATTATACCCCATAGGTACAATTGTGTAAGAGAAGTTCGTTCATACCTCAATGCTAGATTAAGAAGAAGCAAAGCATGTGCCCAGTAGAGTGGAAGGGCTACAAACCAGTCAGAAGCTCCTAGGAACCATAATGGTGAGGTTCCTGTAAATACCTGTGAAAAGATCATTGAAAGAAATCCAAAGAGAACTATCGCCAACACACTGAACCCTTTCGTTGGTCCTTCTTCTGACATATTATCTACATGTAACAAACGCCTTTATCAAAGCATGGGGATAACTCCGATGCTGTCATGTACTTTGTATATATCGTCGAAACTGAAGATGGAACATACTATACAGGGATGACTAACGACCTCGCAAGACGAATGAGCGAACACCTATCCAACACATCTCGCTCTGCAACATACCTCCGCGCTCACAAACCAAAGTTCGTTGTATATACTTGTGAATGCAAGACCCGTAGGGATGCAATGCGATTGGAAAACCGCTTGAAGAAGGATTCCAAGTTCAAGAAAGAATGCATTGGGCCTCGCAGAGATATTCGCGAAGTTATTGACTCAGAACTAAGTTACAAATAGTATTTCTCGAAGCCTTCTTATCGAGGATATCATATTCACATATTGTGGCATCCATGGCCGAAGTAGTCTTGTCAATTGATTCTGGAACAACCGGTGTTCGTTCTATGTTCTTTGATAAATCTGGTAATGTAATTGCTAGTGCTTACTCTGAATTTGAGTCACTCTATCCTCATCCATCGTGGGTTGAGCAACGGGCTGAGAGTTGGTGGGAAAAAGCATGTGAAACCATTCAGCGTTGCCTTAAGGATGGCAAGATTAGCCCCGAACAGGTTGTAGCAATCAGTGTTACAAACCAACGGGAAACAGTCGTACCAATAGACGAGAATGGAGTACCGCTACGAAATGCGATTGTTTGGCAAGACCGCAGAACTGTAAAACAGTGTGATTGGATTGAGGAAACGATTGCCCAGGTTCAGGTCTACACTATTAGTGGGCTTACAGTTGATCCATATTTTACTGCACCAAAAATTCTCTGGATACGTGAGAACGAGCGACAGATCTATGACAGAACACACAAGTTCTTGCTCGTTCATGATTACTTGATTTACCGTCTCTCTGATGAAATAATCACAGACTACTCAAATGCTAGCAGAACTCTTCTCTTTGATGTTCGAACAGCAAAATGGTCAGACAAGCTGCTAGATACTTTTGAAGTTGAAAAGGAAAAATTACCTCAGCTTGTTG
>Ga0114923_10000043_pt1 | contig 104336 bp, 142 predicted proteins | sample SumtaG_FD_89578 | JGI IMG/M metagenome (GOLD analysis project Ga0114923, IMG submission 89578) | Deep subsurface microbial communities from Indian Ocean to uncover new lineages of life (NeLLi) - Sumatra_00157 metaG | ecosystem: Environmental > Aquatic > Marine > Oceanic > Sediment | place... | reverse complement strand
TGCCCGACGAGTTGAAAATGTTGGAGTGGTACGAGGCGGTGACTAAAGAGCCGCGCGACATAGCTGCGCGGCAAGCTTTACGTTATTATGCCGCTAGGGACCTGCCGAAGGTGCTCAGTTGACTCGGCGAGACACGCAAGATGCACATCGAAGAGATGGCTCTCGTTGAAAAGAAACTGACGGGATTGCAGGAAGTGATAAGTCAACTGAGAGACAACATACTGCATGACCCAGATCATGACAACGATACGATCAATTGGGCACTCGACTTGATAGACGATGCTATGACGCAGGCACCTTAGGGGTGGGTCTATTTCTCAGAAACCTAAAGGGGCGGGTCTAAAAAACCGACTCTAAAGTCGCGCTGGCTCCAAATTCGAGCGCTGAGGCGCGCTTAGAAGGTCTACGGGCGTTCGGACCTTGAACTGGATTTGATACTCAGCGAAGTAAGACCAATCAGATGCATCTACTGCCGGCACTAGCTATACTAGTAACCGTACCGACTGTTGTGCTGTTCCTACTCATGATTGCACAGCATATCTTGATGAGATGCATCGCCCGCGGGATCAAGGGTGAGACCGATTATTAGAGACGCCTTACCGCAGGCCACTGTTATGGCTGCCCGAGATTTGGCAGACTTCAACTTCGACCGCTTTAACGTCCTCTGAGGCTGTTTGAGCTTTCCTGATCCTGTATGGGGCTCCAGCGTCTCCTGTCACTGTGGCAATGGATAATTGGGTGTCCGTGACATCACAAGACTAGCCTTTGGTCACACTAGGAACAACATTACATCAGGACAAAATATGTCAAAGACAAGTGTTATCCAAATGATGAAATTCATAGAAAACCTAGCAGAGCAATTGACAAAACAAGGTGGTACATTTACTTCGGATCAACTTTCTAGTGCTGCAAACACAAAGTTTGGTGTAACCCCCGGTAGTGGTTGGTTATCAATGCAACTATTAGAATCATATAATCTTATAGATGGACTTTGGCATCGGAAATTTTGAAATATTTGGCGGGATTTGGTGCTCGTATGAAAGTCCAATTTTCCCCGGTAATTTAGTGCTCGTATGATTATGGATCAATGTGTTTGCAGCACTTGCGGTGATCATGACGATTAGTCCTTTCGCATCGGCGTCGATAGTATACCTTATAACTGGTCTATGATCAAATCACCGGGCGCTTGACAATGTCAAACTAGGTGATATGCTTTAAATGGAAAGGGAACTAGCGATGACATTTGAACACGCCATTCAGCTTGAAGAGTTTACGGATAATCTCGCCGCATCAGTTTGGATTGAATTTGAATACGATTCCGGATCGCCAGAAATTCGTAATACACGAAACAGCGATCATCCCGGCATTGCCGCCGAGGTGTATCCAATACAAGCAAAAGTCACAAAATTGCGCGGCTCCACTTGGAGTAAGAACCGCGCAGAATTAGAAGCTTTTGCAGGCTGTCAAGGTATGCAGAAGCTTGACGAAAAGGCACTGAGTGCCGTCTGTGAACTAACGAGCGGTCCTAGTTGGTTGGCAAATGAGCTAGTTGCTATGGTTGAAAATTCTTGCTAGGTCGCCATGGCACGTAAACGACAACCAGAATTTTACCAAAATGGCGACGCTTATGTTGCGCTAACCGGTGAGAGCCCGCAAGATTTTGAAGATTATATTTTTGTGGCCTTTACAGGTAAGGACCCTGAGTCTGTTAATGAAACCTGTGTCAGTCGTAACGACATTCAAAAAATGATCAAGGTTGACAATGTGCCAGCCGATTGGGCTAGCGCTTTTGAGGCTGTCGGAATTGAGGTACCGCGTAACACTACAGAAGACACTGAATTATGGGTAGGACACATGGCCGCGGGACTAGACCCGTTTACGGCTGCCGCGGCTAGTGGTTTTGAATTCGGCGACAATGCCGAACCGCTAAGGCTGGACCTACCATTTCGAGAAGCAGCATTCTATACGCTGTTGTTTTGGGCTGCCATAATTTGGCTCTTTGGAGAATTCCTGTGACATCTGAATCAAATTCATACAAAACAGCGACTCTTCGGATTGAACCGTCGCGGCCAATAAGGCGGCTCGCGTCAGATGGTTTGATTATAGGAAGAACGCTTGATTACGGCTGTGGGCAGGGTCTTGATGCTGATTACTATGGCATGGAGTCTTACGATCTGCACTTTGCGCCAATTATGCCGGACGGTAAGTTTGACACAATTACATGCACTTATGTGCTTAACGTAATTGAGGACCACGAAGTACGTGTGCGAGTTTTGCAGAATATTCAGCATCGGCTCACGGATACTGGTATAGCCTACATAACCGTTAGGGATGACAAACGTGCTCTGTGTGGTATAACCCGCTCAGGTAGTTGGCAGGGTTTGATTGTATTGGCTCTTCCTGTGAGGTATAAGCATGCTGGTTATGTTACCTATGAATTAAGACACAGAGATTCGACGATACATACAGCGTATGTGTACCATGATAATCGTCGCTCACCCCTAAGGCAATATTGATGGGCCGGGCGGCTATTTGACTTTACGAATCGGCGTAGTATCTTTCAGTAAGGGTACAGTAATGACACCATCAATGCAGACATTTAGGGTCGTCGCAGAAATTGGCGACGAGCGAATAAGGCAATTATTTGTAGAGGAGCATACTCACCTAGAGGATGATAGATGGTGCCGCGGCCAACTTGCAAACGCCGCGGCTTACTATGCTGTCACACGAAAAATACGTGATCTTTGGCCATGGCAAGCTAGCTGGAACAAAAGACGCAAACACAATCGGCGTCGCCAACTTGTTATTGCTGCGGCTCTGATTGTTGCAGAGATTGAACGCATAGACAGAAAGAGTAACGCACGCGCGTAAGCTATCATTTAGACAGAGGAGAAACGATGTCGAGACTATTAGATGAGGCGCAGGTTATAGCCGCCTATGCTTCTTCCGACTGGCATGCTTTAAGACGGCACGGCTCGACACGCCCGTTAAGTGATATTATTTTTGCTCACTTCAAGCCGCTCATTGATAGGTTTAGCGAAACTTGCGGCTTGCTAGCTGACAATCGTAACTTGCTCGATGAAACCCGTAAACAGCTCGATGAAACTCACGCGCGGCTTAATGAAACACTTACCGAACTGAGTATTACAGGAGAATACCTTACGAATTTAAGAAGACAGGCAGCAATCGTCGAAGAGGTAGCGCGTAATAATACGATTGAAGATACCTTTTTGTTGGCAGCAATCGACGACATGCGGGAAGTTTTAGCACACTCATATTTCTAAGGGGCCAACCGATGCCAAGTAAACTTGCGATGCAACTGGTAGAAGACCTTTTCCAAGTGAATCAGATAGCCGAAGCTAAAGGGCGCGTTATCGATCATACACTTGATGACCTTTACGATCGGCTAGCGGTGTGGATGAGTAACCGCTGCTTGCTTTATGCGGGACATGGTCCCGAAAATCATGCTGAGACTTGCCGCAAAGCATTGACCAAATTCCGTGAGCATTTAGAAGAGCATCCTCGAATATATCCATTGGATGAGACTGGTCCGCCTCAATGGGCGTTGGATGCAGCGGACCAACTTTTTAGGCGCAATTGGGAAGGTCACCGGTTATCGTGTATCTGTAAAAGTTGTGAATCTTCCCGCGCACAATTGATCGCAGAGCATGCCGACAAGGCAAGGGCTCCCGACACTAATACGCTGAGTTGCATAGGTAAGATTCTTTACCGCATACTGGCCGAGGGCGGCCCAGACGGCAAACATGCTGCCCAAATTCTTGCCGAAGAAATTGAGCAGCGCGACGAGCGGTTAGCAAAGTGGATTGCAACGCACGATATGGCACCAGCACACCCGAAATACATTGCGCGGCTAATTGAGGGGTTCCGCGAACACGAGCAAACTCAACTAGTGTCTGCCGATACCAAATATCTAGAATGGATTAAAATATCTGCCACGTGTTGGGAATCAGGGCATTATCAAATTGACAAATGCTCAACTATGGATAGGCAGGAGCTTTATAAACTGCAAATCTATAAAGGCGCCGGTTTGACAATATACAAATGTTTCAAGACCCTAGGCGAAGCCAAAGATTACGCACAAGACCATATGGGCACTCACCGCCTCTAGATTTGACATTGTGTGACCGTGTGCCATACTTGACTAGGACACATTAACAACGGAGCAAAACCAATGTTTAACGATTGTCGCGGCAATGCTCATGGCACCAATGAAGAACGGCACGACGCGGATGTAGCGATTGTAGAAGAAGTGCTGAATAAAGTGTCTGAGTCGGTTGACGACTATACCAGAAATTCCGATTACGCCTACGATTACCTTCATATCGTTGAGGACATGTCGCCCGATTGGGCGGAGGCTGCCAAAGACTACATACGTAGTGCTTTTGAAGGTTGCGACAATTATGATGATCATGCAGATTTGTCTGATCAAATTGTTGATCACGTTCACCACAAACTTGAGGGTTCTTTTGATTCTGACCCTGAATACAACCCTTGCGAGTATGCAGCCTATTCTGGTCCTGGGCTTTGTCTCTATCAGCTCGATATTGGCGAATATGAGGAACAAACTGATATCAGCGCATTTAAGGAATTGCAGACTTTGCACGATGCTGGCATTCTTGATGACATTCTTGATGATGTCAACTGTACGTGTTATGTCTTGCGGCAGTGTCGCCGTGAGAAAAACGATACGGACGGACGATACGAAGATGTAGGTCGTGAGACTTATGGCCCTACTGACAAATATCCGTGTCTTATGACTTATCACTGTCCTGGCGGTCAGTGGATGTGGGTGGTTCCGGAGAAACGTATCGATGATATGATTCAAGAAGCGATCGGGGCCATTGCGTGATTTTCCTAATCAAACAACTTCGTTCCAAACAGGACAAACTGAATAACCGTCTCGGTGCGGCGTGTTCGCATCAAGCTAGGCAAGCTATTCAATGTGAACTAGACCACTTGCGGGAATATTTGAGGATTTTATTTGACTCTGCGAATGGGCGACGTATCCTTTAATAGTTAAGCAATACCCTTTAAGCTGTAGCATTTAGACGGGAGAAATAATATGGTCCTTGGAATTCTTTACCTTGCTGGTCTTGCACTTGCCGTTTATTCTCTCTTGGACGGCTTTGGCTGGAATGCTTACCGCTGGTAAACTCATTCAGTCCGCCCCAAACAAAATGGGAGCACGCTATGACATTCGCCGAAGCAGAGAAGATGTGGACCACTTCACGTAAGCGAAAGCTTGCGAACAATACCTATCTTGTCAAAACTGGGCCGGATTCCTATGGGGTGCGGTTACACTTTACAGAGGTTGTCGAGTTGCACCGTAACGGGCGCGTTGTGCTCGACTCTGGGGCTGGCACACGGTCACGACAAAGAACCGAATCAATCAGTTTGCCCCAAGTATCAACGTATATCAGGAAAAATTCGTCTGGTATTTCCGCGATTATCTAAAGGGCAGAAAGCATTCCGCGGACGTTCCATTTGTCGACCATATGTCCTATCAAACTTAATGGGAGAATGTTGTGGGCCATGAATTTCGGGCAGTTAAACGTCAATGGGATAGCATCCTCATTACTGATGGGGACGCAAAATTCATCAAGGGTGTGTTTTCTGTTTTCGTTTATGATGCATCCGAGACCACTCACCTCTGTGAGCTTACCCCGAGTTACGATCTGCGGTATTGCTACACCACAGTCGAGCTAAATGGCGAGCATACACCGCTTATTTCTGACGACGAGATTGACACAATGTGCAAAGAATATGAATATCCCTGCGATGACGATATGGATATTTATTTGCATTGCACTGACGCAGACAAGTTGCCTAACGTTGCTCTAGAGGTGGACGATCTAGACGGGGCTATTGACGACGCAATGGCTAACCGACCTTGGTAGCAAAAGGCGGCTTGACTCTGCGAATCGGCGTAGTATCCTTTTAGTAGAGGGGTAACAATGCCAGACGGAAAACGAAAACGACGATACAGCAAAAACAAAGCTCGGCGCGAGTGGTACGCACGGCATCGAGCAAAACGTTTCCGCCGTCGATTTGGGAACCAATCATGAGCACAACTACCATAGATGCACCAACTAAAATAGACCGTGAAGCGTGGCGATTTTTCCTTGATAATGCTGGTTATGGCACACCACCCGGGCGCGTAGCCTGCGCGGCTGCCCTAGCGCGAGTCGAGGCAAGGGCGGAGCGCGAAGAAATGGCAGGGCGGTTGCGATTCGTTTGGGAGTATGACTCCGAACCCGTAGCCGGCTCTTTTGATTTTGGCGATGACCGCGAAAACGAGCGATACCTTGCACGGTTCGGCGAAGATGGAGATTTAGATTCTATGGTGTGTGCGTTGCAAACCCGTCGCAATGATTGTGGGCAATGGGACACACAAGACAGTCTTTGCGGTATCCATATACTACGGTTTGAAAACAAGTATCAGCGCGTTGTACAGGCCGAGCTAGCTTCGGAGCACTTCATTTAATAGGGACATACGAGCCATGAACGTAGAAACGACAAGCGAAGAATTAACACTTGATGAAGCGCGTATTGCAGCCTTGGCCAAGTTTCTAGAATGCGATGAGGATGAGCTAGAAGCTAGCAAGTATGATGATACGTCGATCATCGTTAACGAGCACCAGCGGTTACAAGGTACATCTCCCGACAAGGCGCGGCAACTAGTCGCATTGGTTCGGCGTGCATTAAAAATTGCAATCGATGATGACCCGTCTATAAGGCCGATGATGATAACCGATTCGGGGATTTGGATACTGTACCCAGACACACGCACCCCCGGTTGGACAACGAAAACTTTCCAGCAAGGCGCAGCGGACAATAAGAGGCGATGCGTACCATTCGGCGACCCGGGCTACCTATTCCCTAGTTATAACGAATTGGTGCGAACGATTCGCAATAATCCTGAAACGGAGCCGTTGACTAAGATCGGCTTGCACGATTTGGTCAATACGCTGCATTTTCTTTGTACCAAATCTGATGATTCTGGGCACGCTATCGCACACCGCGACACACTGCGCGAAGCTTTTGACAATCTCCCGGTTACGGATCGTCGAGAATCTATCGCGGCGGATGATGGCGAGTATCTAGTTGTTACTGACGATGAGGCAGACGATCTTTGGGATGAGTCGCTGAACAACTACATAGACGAATGCCTGGAGATTCCTGAAGCAATGGCGAACTATTTCGATCGTGACGCCTGGAAAAGCGATGCTAAAATGGATGGGCGCAGACACTTTCTATCAGGTTACGATGGGAACGAGAACGAGGAAACCGTTGATTGTACGGATGGTAGTGTTACCTTCTATATTTACCGCACAAGCTAGAGTAGCACGCCCGTAGCTCAATTGGCAGAGCAGCGGTAATTACTAATCCGCAGGTTGTAGGTTCGAGTCCTACCGGGCGAGTTTATGAAACTTCAATTTATCAAGGTGAATCGGCGCGGCAAACGGCCCTTGTATCGAGCTGTGATCCGAGTCTCTGAGGGGATTGCATACAGTGTCGCTACATACCGGTACGTTCTGCCATCTGTAGGTATCCCGGGCTGGTGGTGTATTAACTGGAATGGGGGAGGCGACCCCTGTAGTCGAGATAGTCGCAAGGATTGCGAAGCAGCGATCAGGGCACGACTGTTGGCAACTCTGATCCAATTTGCGGATTTACAACTGATCACAGAATCGGAAGAAACTTCATAGGAGATATATTTGTGACAAACAACAGAATAGTAATTCGTACTGCGGCCCGCGAAACCCTTGTAGCAAGTGTAGAACATGATCCAAAAGTAGAGATTGGCTCAGATATTACGATTTACTGTGACAATGTAACGCATGCGCGTCGTATCGGTGATGCATTTTATCAACTGGGGCGTGACCTGGAACTCAAACTAGAAAGACAAGTGTGCGGGCAAAAGTCGTTAAAGGCGCCTCGGCCTATTAACATTATTTTTGATGGTCCTCCCGGCCCCGAGCCCCCGCGTTTTGTAGAAATTGAAACCGATGATCGCTCATTGATCCGTGTAGGCCAATGGATTAAGCGACCAAATGGAAGGTACGCATTACGTATCAAAGAATTACCTAGGTGACGTAGAGACTCACATTCTACATATGTTTAACATCAGGATAACTGATATGAACTATGACAGGTGTCAAGGCTGGTCGAATCATGCAACTTGGGCTGTTAATACCTGGTTTACTGGTAACCCGTCATTCTATGCTTACTGGCAAGAACAAGCTAAGATATGCTACCTTCAGGCAGTCGATTCGTTAGACTATCCGACGTCGGTCACCCAAAAGTATCGTGCAATTTTTATACTGGCGGATCGTCTCGAAGCCACGTTCACAGACTTAGACCTGCGGTACACACACGAACGTAGAGTTACTCTGTACACGGACCTTTTGCAGGATGCATTATCGGAAGTGAATTATGAGGAAATTGCCTGCGCGTTTGTTAGTTCGCATATCGCCACTCTGCGTTAAGCTACTCATATTAGATGTGAAAGGTAATGACAATGACCGATCGTGCAATGATTCGAGCGCGTGCAACTTTCAGACGATCGTCAATGACCTTGGATGAATTAGGGCAGCGAATGGGTTACCAAGGTGAAACGGCAAGAAAGGGTGCGTGGCAGTTTTTGAACCAAACAAACGATCCTCGGCTATCAATGTTGCGAATTTTCGCCAAAGCAATGCGCGTGTCTGTTCGCAAGTTGCTCTAAAGCTGTGCTCATGCTATAGTGAACCATGAGAGAACCGATGCAAGAATCGAAGAAAGCGCCTTTTTGGGTCAGTGTGGTGTTTGCCGTGATTGTTGTTGCTATGGGATTGACTATCATAGGGGCATTAAGGCCCGTGCTATGGGACTGATTATTAAGGCGTGGTCCTGGCACCGGTATCAATGAGGCACAGTGAGTAAATGTTATCGAGCACCATGCCGCCTTAATCTTATGCCTCGGTGTAAGCATACATAAGATTGATAGCATTGGCACTTTCATGAAAGTATGGCTCTTGACAACTGCTCGACAATCTTCTATAATGTGATTGGGTATACGCTGAGGGCCAATAGGCGGACTTTCCGTCCTTGCGTTATTTGGGTTTGATTCGGAGAACCGATCTTAGCACTTTCTAACAGTGACACCACGCCGGTGTACTCTCCAAATCAACCGCCGGCGTACTCTCCGAATCAACCACTTTGAAGCCGTGGCTAGTTCCAGCTAGCCACGGCTTTCTTTATTTGAATAAATTGAACGATCAGAGGCTCTGGTGAGCCCGCTCATGGCTTTCTAAGCCTGTGGTGACCTCAAACACTGCTGTTTGCTCTTCGGGCCTTAGATGCGATGTATCGGCGTGGTTTGGGTAAAGGGTCGGATATGGGCTGAATAGGTGCGCCAAACTAGGCGTTTAAGGGGCAAGGGTCGGTATCGGTCCTTGTGTAAGTCTTAGCGCTCGGCGGGGTTATGAATCTGAGAGCCCTAAAAGGACCGATTGGCGCGTGTTGCTTTATTGTACTACTTAAAAACGTATACATATTATTGATAAGAGAGTCATTCTTAATTCAACCCTTATAGTAACTTGACCCTCTATTGACCCTCTTGTCATAACCCCTATGAGAAGCAAGACTTATGAATCGGCGTATGAACCCTTGTACACTATAATTTAAACTGCCCATCGACCCTCCGCGCTCAACAAAAACTGCGCGCACCCCGCCAAATCGTGATATTCCACTTTACCTGCACTTTTATCTGCTATCAAAACCCCCTATGAGAGGGGTAAAAAGTGAGTCAAAATGGCACACTTTTCAGAAGTGTAGGTACTTCCCCTTATACCCACCCAGAAGAGGTACCCCTAATGGGGGTGAAAAAGAGCCGATTCTGTAACAAAATCCCCCATTTAGGGGGTAAATCCAACCCTCATCGACCCTTATTTACCCGATAATCGACCCTTTCGGCCGCGTTGACCCTACGCGTTGACCCTCCATCGACCCTTATTTTACCCCTCTGATAGGGGAGGTAGCCACCATCGGTGTGGTTGACATCTGTTCACCACTCCGATACATTTGTACACCTCACCTCTTTGTGGTTGCACAATTGATACACCCAGATTGGGGGTACTGTCTACGCAGATTGCGTAAGATGTTACGCCGAATCGAGTTGAATCGATTCAGCGTGGTTTCGGCCGACCACCGCAGGCCCGGCGCTGCGGCGGGGCGACCACCGTGCGGCCGCCGCGCCAGTTCAGCGCCGGCCCAGCGCTGAGCGCCAGCGCTGGCGCTTAGGTGTTACACCTAGGGGAAACCCACTACTACCATTGGCCGGCCCGCGCCGGGCGCCCGGGCCACGCCGATACTTCTGTACCTCTGTACATCCAGTCAATCTCTCTATTGCCTGGTCTCACCTGGCTGATGGTGTTTGTTTGAACGGCTCCAATTTGGACGGTCGACCACCATGTTTCGGACGCTTCCGCATAATTCGAGTATGCTAGATACATTGAGTACACCAGACCCATTGTGGGACCGTTCGTTTGTGATACATACTGTACTGTTCGTATGTTCATGTGTACCGGCGGGGTTGGACAGGGTGGTAGGTGTGGGTGTGACGGGTGGGTTGGATATCTCGGTTGCAACGAATAGAGGAGTTGTAGGGATTGGTAGGCCCTTTAGTGACTACTTTTGGGCGCGAACTTTAGTAGAACGCGGTCAGAAGTTCCAAGCCGAAACTCTACAACTGATTGCAGGGATTAAAATTATGGGCAAAAAATATCAAACTAAAATTTACTAAGACGCGGTCAGAAATCTTCCGCGGCGGGTCGGCGGGTCTGATCAAAGAACCACGCCAAAGCAGCCATTACAGAAGCGGCCATCACAGAATCTGCCGCCACTGATTCGACCGTTGCGAGTACATATTTACCAGAACGCGGTCAGAAGCCACGGGCGCGTACATCACCTCTTCATCACTCTGTACACTTTTGCTTTCAACATCCTTCCTTCGTCCTTCCTGGTCGTGAAACTCGTTGAGAAGCCGCATTCCATCCCTCTTACTTGCAACCATGCCCAGTCCTCTCAGAAACGCACAAATACTTCGCTGCGTTTCAATAAATGCAAATAGGGTCAAAGTATTAGATATTGCGCTTCTCACTTGTGAGTACGTTTGTGAATCATCAAAGCAGTGAGGAATTATTTTGCATAGCTTACTCTCAATTTCGTCCACATTCTGCCCGGCTTCCAGCATTACCAATGCCGTTTCTACTAGAGTCTTCATTATTTTTCCTTTCAAAATCTGTTAGTCTATTAGCATAAACTCAATAAACGCCCAGGTCACAGAACCTACTACAATGTAAATGATCACGGCAAGCAGGGATAGTTGCCAAAAAGGCGCTTTTAGTACCCTCTCTTTCTCGAACGCTTTTTCTACCGCTTTTTCTTCCGCTTCGTCCCACATGTTACTTTTTGGCAGGTGTATGGCAGCAATGGCTTTTTCTAATCGCACAAGCGCTTTCTGAGAACACGTGTCTAGTGCCGGTATTGCAAATTTCGCCGCCTCCACTAACTCATCAGCACCGTTTATCACGCGGCAGATTTCGTTAGCCACACCAACTGATACGCCGACTCCCATAAACTGTTGCTGAGAACCGTAGAGGCGAAGACCACCAGCTTTCTTCAATCGTTTGATCGGCGTTTTAATGTATTGAAAAATACTCATCCTTCATTTTCCTGTTTGCGGAACTGTTGCAGTAACCATTCGGCATTGCCAGGGCGCTGTCTACTATGAAAGTAATTATCCAGAAACTTTACCAATCTGTTGTTATACTCAAAGATAGCGGCATCAATAGTGCAAGCAACAGCCACGTCGGTGTGCGGTGTTGAGCCACCATGAAGATATTCTTCAAAATCTTCATGTTTAGAAACCAATCTCTCGGTCAACTCCCGAGCAAACTTACTCGGCTTCGTAGCTTTTGGTGGAATAGACTTGCTTGCTGGTGCTTGCATGGCGTCGAGAGCGTTGTCTAGCTCAACGATGAGACCGTAAGTGTCTTCGCCACCAATAGACGCGGGATGAAGCAGCTCGTTTTTTAGGTTTTCGGCGGTCTCAACCAACTTGTTCACGCTGCGAATTTCCTCGGCTTTATCTACTGTCACGCCGATTCTTACACATGGATGGTGTAAATTGTGGAACTGTCGCAATAGTCCTTCGGCATCGCCAGGACATAGTGAATGCTCAAAGCAAGTATCCAGAAAGTTCACCAGCTTCTTGAATATTTCATCAAGGTCTGCACTAACCATGGCAGCAATATCCCAGTCACTCATGTGCGTGTGAGAAACTACAACATTCACAGTCTTGTGACTAATTTCCTGTGCTGATGATACGTCACACTTATCTGGCGTCGGCTGGGCTTCTTCTAAAAGAAATTTCTTTAGCCGTTGCTCTGCATCATCGACTGACGGATACCCAAACAATGGAGATGCATCACGAAGCATAGACCACACCCGAGCGTCCTCATGACCCATCTCCAGACGAATGCTCATCTCTGCCTGGTTAGGTCCAGCCAAGTATTCCGCCAACATTTTGATAAACTCATCTCTCCGCGTGCTCATTACTTCCTCATGGGTTAGAAGTCTTCAAGTGCGTCTAGCAGGCTGCGAATTTCCGAAATGATTTCCATTAACGCAGCTCTCGTTTCTGATTTCTCTACGCTTGTGTTAGAGAATATCTGCGTTCTGATTGCTGAGACGATTTGTTCAATATGCTCGTCCATTTGGTCTTCTCATGAAGATTTACCAGGTCCACCAACGAGAGTCTGTAGTCGCTCGGCCAACACGCCAGTATCAAACGGCTTTCTAAACACGTTGATACTCCAACGATCAAAGTCAGAAGGCGAATTGTAATCAAGTAAGGCAACTATAATGGTCTCTGAAAACTCCGAATTGCGACGCAAACTTCGACAAATCCTTAGCGCCTCAGTATGACCGATTGAAAAGTCAACGACAATGCAATCTGGGCGGAAGCTCCCGACCTGAATTCCTGCGTCAAAGCCACTATCCACCACCAAGGTCTTGAATAACTCGGCCAGTTCGCGCTTCAGATTCTCGATCATTACCTGATCGTGAGCGACAATCAGGACCTTGGTCATTATCGCATCCTCCAGCTCGCCTACAAGCATCCCATGTTCTTTTAGAAATTTGATCAGGTAGTTACGAGGAATACGATAATCTTGTGAACCGGGAATGCGGTAGCCTTTGAGCCGGCCCGAGTCAAACCATTTTCTTACAGCGCGCTCGTTTACTCTACAGATTTTTGCGACCTGCCCAGTTGTATAAACCTTCATTACAAGGTCTCCAAGTACCTTAAGGTAATGTCCCTAGCATCTCCATTGCTGCCCAAATATCTTGAGGTTCGGATGAGCTTTGATACCCATGCCAGAAAAGCATGTACGGCATGCCTGTCCACTTGGCTTCGAGATAGTTAGAGACTTTCAGCATTTCTTCTGCCGTCAACCGCTTACTCCACTTTATACCCTCTTTAACTTTGAAGTCACCACCAATAACTTTGACAGTGGTATATGTCTTCGTTGACAGTGTGTCATTTAGGCGTTCGATAAACGGCTTGAAATGCTTGAAAATAATTTCTTCGAGTGTCGTAGCTGGAATGATACCCTGTCGATAGTGCCATTCATTAGCTGCCTCTTTAGCAAGAGTTTCCACATCTTTTAGCAAACATGCCATCGATTCGTTTTTACAGCGACTCGCTTCCGCAGACATGGATGAAAATGTTGCTTGTGCGGCGAAAATCTTTTCCATGGTTGCTAGAATTTGCGACCACACCAATACGTTACTCGGCTTCGGGCGAAACCGGTAAAATTCCAGTGGGTCCCGCAACTTCACCTCGTGCAGCTTGTCTTGATTATCTCGAATGAGCAGTTGCATTATGTTTCTTTTTGGCGTTTAGAGGACCCCGGTATATTGCAAAACCTGAATGACAACCCATATGGCTCCGGCAAGTAGTGCTAGGTTCAGTACAATAGCAACAAAAACAGGAAGGGTAAGCCGAGCCCTCCGAACATTTGTGGTCTGTATCGGTAATGTGCCTTTGTATTCTTGCGAAACTCCCGTATATCTTTATAGTCCATCGTCTATCCTTTGTTTTTAAGGTCCCGTGTATAGTTCGTATCGCTCCTCAAATTGGGCGATTGTTATATCACCGCCAGCTAGTTGAGCAATCAACTGTTCTCCAGACGCTACGCCACGCCTATACGCCCCGTCAACCATCGCCACGGATGAGTACCATAGGTTTTGCATTGCATCGAGCAGTGTTGGTTCGATCATATAGCATTCACGCCCGCCGTGATAGCCAGTATCACATTTCTCAACGATCATCGGCGTTTTGTATGGCTCAGGCAATTGCCGTAACACTTCATTTGATGCCGGCTCGCTTACCGCCAATACTATGGTATAAAAAGCGTTTTGGAACTCGCGCCGTTCATTTGTGGAGTTACGAATGTAAGGTAGGGACCGAGCACTATGTGGCAATTTTGTCAGCACCCGCTGATTTTCACAAGCGGCAACTTGTTCATCGATACACTTGCGGCCTTGTTTGATCAGCGATTTACAACTACCACAGACTTCGGCTGCTGGCCGATACTGACATATCTCCCCACATCCGGGACAAGGCTTTCGCGTGCGAGCCATCAACCTATCTCCACATCTATTTAGTCAGGTAATCCGCACTACAATTCGCTAGCAGTCGGCTCGATTATGATGCAGGCCAAAAAATGTTTGCAGGGCACTTATAACTCGCTGCCTGTCGCCGCTGTTGAGTTTTATCAGTTCCTCGACTACCTTGTTGAACACCTGATAGGACACCTGGTAGTTGGGTATTTCTTGCGGCGCGTTGTTTTCCTGCTCTCTGTCTCTTTCGCTTGGCATTGGTTATCTCCTTGCCTAGTGGTTGTTTAAGATGTATTTCATCCACTTACTCAATTGGAATATATTGCTGCGTTCTGCTTGTCCTTTTTCGCATTTTGCCAGCCCACGACACGTGCCAGAGACAAACCACTCACAAATCCACAGGCTTGTCCAATCCCCAACGGGACGCTGTAAAATGGCTCGGGAACACAGAAAATAAGCATTGTTATGACTGCCAGCCCTATAATTGATATCGAGATGGTCTGTTGCGTGGTCATGGTTACCTCACTGTTATGGAGTTGCTTGCTTCCGGTTGAACGTGCAGTAGGTTATCGCCATCAATTTTGCAAATTGACACACCGGGGGTTCCTCCATTACCGATGGCTACGGTAATTACGCAATGTGCCAACTTAAACTCTACGCGGTCGTACTGATTGTCGCCATTTTCTTTCAGCTTTAATGTTCGTGCATGATATCTGGACAACGAGTCGCTTGTCTGTGTCATGATTTAGGCTCCAATCGTGATTCACCTCTGTCTCGGCGCATGCTGTTCTCTAGCGTCAGTCCTGCCCCGGCGTCAAACCGTTTCACGTATTCTGACACATCTCCGTGCCGAGGACATGTTATACCGTCCGGTAGGTGATAGCAACACCTGCCAACAATAGCTCCGTCGCCGGTTTGTTCTTTAATAGGGCAGTTACTCATGGTTTACTCCTCTATAAACCTGTGTATCGTCTGGTTTCTTCGTCGGTCAAGCCGATGCGCCTATTGAGTATCAGCCGGGCCTGCCTGAGCTGTCCACGCTGAATTCGGTGGCGCTTTCGGGAATGCTTGCGGCCTAAGGCGAAGGCTCGTTGAAACAACCCCGTCTGAACTCCTAGCCAGTATCCGAATGCTAGCCCAGCGGCCAGATAAAACAGATTGTAGAAATAGCTGCTCATCTTGAATTACACTCAGAAGCGGAAGTGAGACTCTGCTTCAAGAGGGCTCGTCCAGCCCGCTTGTAGCAGATGTATGAACAAACCTCCTTAGTGTTCATGCCTTCTCCCACATATCGATACCATCGACCACACCATCCGCAAGTGCGGTACGGAAGCCAGGAAAATAAGACTCGAAGCCATTTCATATCAAGTGCCTTAAATCTACTCTGTTACTAAAGGATACCGCGCCGATTCACAAAGTCAAATCATTGCAGTATCTTACGGAACAAAGCGAAACTCTACACGGCGGCTTTAGATTGCGACGGTTTTCTTGGCCTGTATTTCAGAATTTCGAGAGCAAGGGCGTGCAATGAGTTGCCTTCTAGCGTTGCGAAGCAGCCGCCTCCCGCCGCATCGTCTCCAATCCACAGATAGCAACTCTTTTGATCCTCGTCCGGCACCACGTGAGCCACCGGCTTCTTAGGACAGAACCTCCCACCCGCCTGACTGCTTGGTTCGAGTTTGATTGACTGCATACTCATTATTTATTCTCAGGTTTGCCTTGGATAAGATTTCCTCGGCACTTGTGAATATCTGCCGAGAAAAGCTTACTATTTGTCGGGACTTGTGAATATCTCCCGACATTTTCTCGCGCCAATCTTATACATTCTTATGCCTTGGCATAAGATTAGCCTAGCTCGCCTACCTCTTCTAATTCATGACGCAGGTTAGCGAGAGACGAACGTAAATCATCGAGGGCACTTGCGACGCCAGCCGTCAAATCAACGCCCAGTAATCCGGAACGTAGTTTAAGTACCCCAAGGCTAATCATATCAAGCTCTGTCAGTGCAACTAGTGCCTTGCCGTTTTGTGTACTCATATCAAAGCTCCCTTTATTTGAACCCAAAACGCCGCCCATAGATCACGCCGTAATTGACATCCTTTGCGTGGCGACGCATAACGGGTGTCACCTCGTCGAGCGAAACATCGTACATCTTGCTGGCAACCTGAGCATGAATGTCTTCACCACCGCCACTCGACTTAGCGAGAGCGAGAATACATAACTCAACCTGCGAATAGTCAATCATTATGGCACTAGTTGAAAAAGACGCGCTTCGAGCATGGTATTATAGGTACCCCGTGCAGCGTCACCTACAGTGAGCCGTGCGACGGTAGCGGCAGCATCTGACGCGGAGGTCCATGAAGCAGTCCACGCGGCAATCTGTTCAATATAATTTGCATCGTCCTGTATAGCATCCTTTGCAGCCCATTTTGCAGCACGCAATTCCTCGTCAGTCACTTCGTTGGCGAGCCATTTTCTCTTCATGTCAATCGAGTCTAAGGAACGACGGTCATTGACTTGCGCATTGATAAGTAAATCTTCTACAACATCAGAGGTAAACTCATGTAAAATTCTTGTCACATCAGCCATCCAGAGTGTGGTGCGTGTTTGTGCGACAGCTACACCAGTGCCGGTTACAATGGTGCCGCCAAGTTCGACTCGCTCGACAATGGGGCCGGGGGCGTATATAAGTGCGTCGATAACTTGTCGACTGGCATGGAACCCGTGCACATGAAGCTTTGGGCGGCCGGCGAAGTCTAAGGTTCTACCGGCTCTCACAATCTCGCGTGAGCCGCCTCGCAAGCGGCGGTCTTTAGAAAGAAAGTGCCAGCCGAGCCAGGGTGTGTCTGGCATATCAGATTCCTTGTTGTCTCACTAAAGGGACATTTCATAGGGGTAAAAGTCGCCGTGCTCGATAATGTTTTCCAGAATTATTTCCATCGAAACATAGTCGTTTATAACAGCATCGCCAAAACGTTTAGCGTGAGCAAGTGTTTCGGCATCCCAGTCATGAGACGAACTATTATCGTCCCAGTTCTCATAGTAAATCTCGATTAGCATAAGTGTGTCTTCATCAAACCCGCCGGATAGTGCGCCGATGATGTCATGCCTATCTGAATTGGAAAAGGCTTTCACTGTGCGGTTGTCGAGAGCCATTACGTGCCCGGTAAACAGTGCACCTAATGCACATACAACACAATCAGCTTTGCTCCTTCGCTTGATATATTGTGCTGCTTGAGTGTTCTCTGCTGCTTTAGTAAAAGGCACGTCAACATAGACATGCTCGGGTTGAATTTTATTTGCAAGCAACATTCGTAAAGCATTACACGCGACGATACGGCGTTGATTGTCCTTACTATATCGACGAAATTGTGCCAAAGTTAATGGCATGTTGTGTTTGAAGCGTTCCATCAAACGTTTAATAGTAGCGTTCATTTTGATCTCCTAAGTCAGTTGCGGATTACCATAGTTCTTCTGGATACGTTTCTGGATCAAGCCAATCAAAGTCTTCTTCCCACTTATCAACAACTCTGTACATTTTCTGATCCGAGAAGTGTTTAACACAGTAAAGGTGCAGCCATTTTACTGCTCGATTAAAGCTGTCGAACCTTTTTGACTCGTGATCTTCGCGGACATCTAGGTCATCACTCGTAACGACCCACGATTGTTCTGAGTCATTCCAGAACGGATTATTCTCGGCCTCTACGGAAACGTAATAATGAATACCAATCTCATACCGCAAGATAGACACACGAATTCGCCTAGGCTCACCTATACCTGGGAACTTTCTTGTAGGGTTTTTAGGGACGTCACAATGTGGAATGTGTGATGTTGTTTCGCAATTCCAGTCAACAGGCATTTATGCCCTCGCTTCTAAAACTGCTTCAAGAAGTTTCTTCCGCGCCAAACCACGCTGACTCGGACTGTCCATCATTATAATAGCATCTTGCACTTCGTCAATTAACTTTGACATTGGGTGTTTCGGGCACATTGATATATGGCGTCGCAAGGTATCGGCTGGTATTTCTTCACGACTACGGCCGTGCCGATGACCGCAGTAGACACAGTTAATGAACATACCAGAGTGCAGGTCATTGATCCACGCCTCTAACTCCGCGACGCGGGTGTCTTGATTCTTGATACCTTGTGGCATCTTTTAAGCCTCCTAGGAAAATCACGGGCACCATAAAGTTATACTTTTTCAAATGCTTCCGCATCCACGATGTTCGGTACATACCAGACGAATTTATTGTGGGTTCTTTTTTGTGGCAAGAGTATGTATTCGCCGCCGACGCGAATCGAAGACATTAAGTTTCTGCTGGATTTGTTACCCAAGTAAAGCAACGCTGGTGTCTTGTTGTCAATACGCAGACAGTATTCTGGTCCCCATTGACATTTTGTGCCCTCGTGACCTGCGCGGATTTGAATTGCTTTGTAACACGGACTATCTTTGTCGGTGCTAACTACGGGCGGATTGACGATCCAATCCACTGCTTTCATTTGGTACCCGTCAATTATGACGCGAACTCCGCCGAGAAGTTCTTCAAAAGTATTGTCTGGATGATTCAGAAACCATGTACCTTCGTCAATCTCATCATTGCGAACTAAGTTACAGTTCGGCCCAGCAATGCGAAGTTGTGGATGGTCGTTACTAAACATGATCACTCCTTTATGTTGTGGGGCGCTCTACATCGCAGTAATCATACAAAAGTTCATTGAAAGCGCCGGCAGGAAAGCTATGTTCTGAAGAATTCCAAACTCGGTCCATTACTGCTAATTGTGGGTAAATAAACTTTAGCTGCAACTCTGTCAGTCTGTCAATAAATAACATGCCATCGAGATGGTCCGTCTCGTGCATGACAATCCTCGCCAAATCTCCACTGATATTTTGATCAATATAGTTTCCATATAAGTCATGCGCCATCAAGTGACATTTTGTACAACGTTTGATCTCAATCAACACGTCCGGAAATGATAAGCAGCCTTCTTTTTTAGCTTTTGGTTTACCAAATGGTTTGACGACGGGGTTAACTAAACAGAATTCCGAGCCCTGGTAATCAACGACAAGCATGCGAAATGGGAATCCGACTTGGTTTGCTGATAAGCCGCTGCCCTTTTCAGCACGCATAGTTGCAAGCATCTCATCAGCAAGCTCACGAAAGTTCTCATCAACTTTCTTTACTTCCCGTGTCTTGAACCGTAGGATCGGGTGCGGATAGTTCAGGATTTCCATTAGCCAAATGCCATTTTAATGAGAGCTAAAATGTGAAGCATTTCACCAGCATTGTCACAGATAACTGTGTTCCGCTTGGATTGGCTTATCCCAAAATCGATCAGAAAGTTATGATGCTGGTCGTCGGCTGACAACTGAAAATGTTTGCTGTTGATCTGCACTTTGTACTTGCTGGTGTCGATCTCGATGCCACGCTTTGCGGGTGCCAGTATACCATTGTCAACTTTGAAGTACATAGTTTCTCCAGAGGATAAACCGCCCCGCCGAAGGAAGGGCGGGACGGCAAAAAGTGATTCCATTACGGAATCGAATACATAATGCACACTCCAGTCTACCGTATGAGAACTAAAATGTCGAAACCGTCCGCCAGACAGGCGGGTCGGCAAAAAGTGATTCCCTACGGAACCTAATACATTCTAGTCTATCACACGAAAGCTAGAGTGTCAAAACATTTGTTCCATCTCGGCCGTAGTGGCTTTAACAACTAAGCCGGTTTTGCCGGTAAACATCAAATTGAACAGCCCCAGTTCCGGTGTCATAAAGAATAGAATGTGCTTTGGGTTGACCGCAGCCTTCGAGCCGTTGGGCGTATCCAAAAGAACGAAGCCTTCTAGGCCCAAGCTTTCTAACACTTGGTTGTAGTCGCCGACACATGGCAGCATAGCGCCGGCTATGCTTACCATGAGTGTGGGTTGCAGTGGTTGCTTGAAAACAAAGTTGATTTGGTCAATCACGACCTTCAACTGAGTGCTACCCTTGTCCGACTGCGCTAACTCAATGAGTTTCATTTGAAATTTTCATACATTTCGTCGGCCTCGGCTTGCGAATCCAACAAAGCATAAACCAATGCAGCGGCAAGGATGCCGCCTGACGTGCCGAGCGCATCTATAGCGATTATAATTTGAGGATTCTCATTTGCGAGTTTTGCAATCCAAGACTCAACCTTGTCACTTTTACCAAAGTCGGCCGACATTCCATCAAATAATGCTCGTTTTACTTGCGGGAGCCGGGGTTCAGACATCGAATAGTGTCCTTGTTTGTAAATCCATGTAACCAATCGGCCCCGTATCGTCGGTGAACCGAATTTCGTCGCCAATTTCTAACTTTGTGTCTCGGCTATTATCGCCAACACTGAGTACCAATTCGATCATACCATGTTGAACACATTGTTGGTCGGCGAAGATTTGACAAATTGCGTCGCAGACGTGTCCCAGTGTGGGGATATTATTGAACAGTATTTTTACACAGAGTTGTTGAACTTGTACTGTGACTTCGTAGAGGATCATTTAATTTCCTTGACGCTGAAGATGTATGTCGCGTCAGGGTCACATTCACGATGAGTTACCACACCCTTGCCGCGATCAGCTATACTGCGTGCTTTATCATAAGCTTGATCTTCAGTATCAACAACGACGATAATCTCAACAGTTTCAACCATTTTACGTTCAACGTTGATAGTGAATCTCGGCATCAGAAACCCGGCAACCAAGACACGAGTCGGTCTACAAAGCGTTGTGAGGCCGGTGGACCTTTGATTCGTTCAGCCCAATGTGTGAATACGCCCGAGACACTGCCCGTATTTAAGCCGTCAAATTCCAGAACAGCTTCCACTACCCCTATTTCTTCGGAAAATACGATGATTGGGCGTCCGCCTTCCGGCTTTTGTTTGACGAAAGGTATCCACAGGATCATTTCTTAACTGTTACTTCTCATTTGACTTTTCTTTGTAGAGGGTGTAGTCCGATTCAGCGACTCGACTAGGCTTCATTTTCGACCCGAAAACCTTTCGGATACGATCGATCGTTGTGCCCTGAGTATAAGGTTTTTCGCTTTGATCACTGGCGCCATGCAGAAGACCGCCAAGATTTCCATGTATGTCGGTAATCGGCCCACCGCTGTCACCCCCACGCGCACGAACTTCTAAGATTTCAATATAGTCTGTTTTGTCAGAGTGGTACTCTGGGTGAAATTTGGCATCACTGACTGTGCCCGTCTGCTGTTTGTATTCGTAATCAGGTCCCAAGCCTTGAATTGTCGCCTTGTCGCCAGCCTTTGGACGGTTCCCGATGGTAATGGGCGTCAGTTTAGTTGCATGGATTCCTAAAAGAGCTATATCCCACAGTTTATTTTGTGAGATAACGACTGCATAACTGCGTGAACCATCTGCAAAACGAACCTGCACTGCGCGACTATTATTTCGGCGGTCTTTGCGCCGGTCTTCAACAACGTGATAGTTGGTTAAGATTTGTGTGGGTGAAATCAATACGCCGGAGCCATATGAATCAGGTATTTGATCTCTGTTTTCATTCACATAAATGCGAACGACACTCTCGGGCACCATCTGTGTAACAGTTGGAAGCTGTGCAAAGGTCGGCGTAGTTACGGAGAGGGCCGCCAATATCATAAACAATTGTTTCATGCTTTTCCTAACTGGCCCAGTGTCTGAAGTATCATACTAAATTGTTGAAATTTGTACCCGTGTGTATCTATGAATTCGCTTATTGCGAACAGTTTTTGATAGTCATCAAGGTCATCATCTGTGTCTTCAAGAATTTGCACAAGTTTATCAATCATTTGGTCCAAGAGTCCCTGGCCTTTTGTAGCAGCCGCGTGACAGCGCTTAGCCAACGCAGGGTTCTTATTCTTCCATTGAGACAGTCTTTGAGATTGTTCATACTTTTTTTGAACAAGCAGTTTAAGCAGAGCTATCTGCTCATCTTGTTTACTAAGCAACGCTTTCAAAACACTTTCATCTCCATCTAACGATTGATTCATAACAACAATAACTCCACAATATCTGTTAGAACAGATGCCCTCAGCGCCGACACATCTCCAAGGCCAGATTTAAGTCTCGCATGATGGTGCATGTCGGATAATAAGTCGTTGAACCTCGCCGACGATCTCTCCCCATCGTTTTGGTTTGGAAACGGTGACCATGAAGTAACCATCATCACAAATTACGGAATCCACAATATCGAATTTCACTATTTCATGGACTGCTTTATGAATCTGTGCAAGCCCTTCAATAATCACGAACTCACCGCGACCGGTCCCTGTCACAGCGACTTGTTTTTCGAGACCATGTTTGATCTCGAAGACTTTGGAATACAGGCTTTTAGTATCGTGGACAGTAATCATTCGTTTGATGGTATCAAAATGAATGTTTTGATCACGTAACGAGTTGCACGGCTGCCGTACATACTTGAGAGAGTACGTTCGGCTGTCTTTTTGACAGTCCAAACGTCAGCCTCAGTTATCTTACTCCAACCTGACAAACCCAACATGCCTGCTCTATAATACCTGTCGTCTTCAGGGTCATAGACGAAGTATACGTAGAGAGGTTTGTCATCAACAGGGGGCTGTTGCATAGCAGCCTGTCTAACAGGCTCTACATAAAGATCAACGGCAGCTTTGTTGCACGCAATGCGTGCTCGATAGATGAATCGCTGTTCTTGCATTAAATCTTTGACGAGCAAGATCAACCCAGGTCTTCGCTCTGTAATACAACCATAGTACAAGGCTTGTCCGACACCTTCAGCATATTTGTACGCCCAATCAACTTCATAAGCGTGTGTTGCACTGAGAAGATCAACGCGGGTATTATCCCACAGTTTTACTTCGACTTGAGCCTCGTACTTTTCTGCAATAGCTGATACAACTTCTGCTTCGTTAAGGTGTTGTCCAAATGCTGTCGATGAAAACAACAACGCCGCGACAAATGTCTTGACGAATTTCATAGTGTGGTCTCCGATTCAAAGGACATAAACTGCCGCCCTACGCGACTAAGGTAGTTTGTGAGTTGTATAATTCAACGCGACATGCTTTTTACATATTCGGCCATGTTATGATCAGAAAAACTTTTAAAGAACCGCCACCGCGCTGATTTACCAATCTTAACTTCCTTGCCGACAGGGTAATTACCTCGCCAATTCAATAGGCGTGGCACGATGTCATTTCCGTTGACATAACGGGTCAGATTTGCTGTCCAGTCTTGGCTTGCTTCGTGTTTACCGCGAAAGAGACTAAACGGCGACGGTGTCCCAAACACTGCCGTCGCTCGGACAGGACGGTTTTCTACGGCAATAAGCTCACGGAGAATCGTAAGTGCGACCATTCCACCCATACTATGACCACCTATAACAAGTTGATCGCAGTCATGAGGACACCAATTATCATTAACAAACTCTCTGACTTTGGGCCAGATTTTCTTATGGAGGAGGTAGGTACCTTGGTGAATGCCGTTCGTAAGAAGTGAACCGGCACGAATATTATACATCCAGTCCCAAATGTCATCTGATCCACGAATGGTAAGATACAAAACGCCCTGGCTTCGCAGAAAATAGAAAGCCATGTTTTCTACACTGAATTTATGAAGGTGATCCGTCGATTCAATGATCCAGTCACTCCACCAGTTATGTAAGGCGTAGTTTGACTTGCACATATTGGCAAGGTTCATATGATCGCGCGGCTTTAGGACACTTCCCATTCGTCATCCTCCCAGTCGTCCCCTTCCCAGTCGTCTATTTCATCATCTGGAGTGTCTCTGAAATCGTCATCGCTGAAGCCGTACATAAATGAGTCATCAGGACTGCAAGGTTCGCATACTCCATTCGCATCGAGTTCATTTGAATCAAATTCTTTGCTGCACACAGTACAATCAATCTTTACCATATGTGTGTCTCTCCGGCCCTGGCCCAAATCCACTGAAATCTCTTAACTGAAAATGGCGCTCTTGCAACTCTGGTGCTTGAATGACAACGATACCATAGAAACGAGTATTGAGGCGTATACCAATCATTTCAACGTGGGGCTGTGTTTCAAGAAACGCTATACTGTCACGAACTTCAGGGATGTTGTACAGTGCAGCGTGAACGCCAGGCTGGAGCATCGTCTCTTTGGAATCGGGCGTTTTTGTTACGATTCTGTATTGTCGTATCATTATGACCTCAATTTCAACATACCATACAGCAGCCAGAATGTCAAATTCTCGACCATGTCGGGTCGACGGCCATTTTCGGTCGTCTACTGCCAGACAGCCATTTTCGGTTGCCATTCTTTCTCGCCCGAGACAATATGTCTTCTGGCGGGTGGTTTAGGATGTCAATCAGCTCCTTACAGGCACCAATTGACCCAATCGGGCACGCGGTATTGGTCAGCTTCTCGCAAAAAGCACAATTATAACGATTTTTCGCCAAAATACGTCTGTTCAGGTTATACTATAGTCAATACGACAAATATTTTGTTGACATAGGGATCGCATGCGACGAGTCAAGGACGGGGATGCCCCTGATCGTTGCCGCGCGACGGCAGTCTGTGGGGGGCAGTGCTGGAATGAGTCGTGTGAAAAAAGTGACTATTGTTCGGTACATGGAGGCGCAAGCAACGCAGCTCGTGAAGAAATGAATACATATCTCGCCGAACAGTTTCAGCGTCGCATTACGGTTGAAGGCGGCGAACTTGATGAAATCAAGATTCTCAAAGAAAATTTGATGGTTCTCAATGCGACCATTGCTGCACGAACGAAGCTGATGACAGATGAAGCTTCAATGCTTGTCAACTCTGGTCCTGTCACAGACCTCATTATGAAGGCGGAAAAAGTCACCGCCTCTCTTCACCGCTTAGCAACGGCCTCCGGCCTTCTTCTAGCGAAACCAGCACTTATCATTTGGGGACAAGAGATTGTTCAGGCTGTGGCTTTGATGGTTGAAGATAAATATGATGGTTGGGAAGATGATTTGCGCGAGTTGAGTGACGCGATCGCGTCCATTATCATTAAGGCCGATAATACCGAGGAAAAGAAATAATCATGGCCGACCCTTACGATGACCTTTTGCCTACACCATGGGAGAATGACATGAATAGCAAGCCTATTACAAGCTCGAAGACCTTTTGGATAAACTTGGTCACTGCTGCTGCCGGTGCTATTACCGCAATCGGCGGAAGTGAACTCATTCAAGACAATCCACAAATGGCGGGTATCGCGGCGACTGTGCTCGGTGTCGTGAATATCATCCTTCGTCTCGTCACCAAGCAATCTGTTACGGTTAAGTAATCTCTGAATGCCTGACAACACTAATAACGTCCGGGTTGCTCCGCTTCATCATTTTCTTCAAAACAGAAAACACAACTCAAAAAGTACGCCTATATGTTGGCAATCTCGGCTTCAACAAGCTTTTGCCTGCGTACCACTTAATGGCGTCGCATGTCGCCCTAGTTATAAAATACGGCCGAATATCAAACGTCGTAAAAATCGAAAGTTTAAGCAACGCTTGCTTCCAAGGTCAAACGAGTTTTGTAGATGTGGAGCACCAGTAGAAGCACTTTATTCAGAAAGGTGCGAAAACTGCTTTGCGGAAGATAGTGAGCGGTGGGGCGGACAAGATCAATCGGCAGCAATATGTTTTTGATGCACTAAACATATCTGAGCCGAAGACAAAAGACCGTTTGAAAACGTGCGAAAGAAATAACGATGCCAAAACACATTAAGTCTATTAAAAAGTCTATGAAAAAGTCTATCGAAAGACCAGGCGACCGCACTCGTAAGCCAGAAAATGAAAGCAAATCAAAGCCTAAGAAATAATCACTGAGGGAGATTAGACATGAAGCGTCACATCCTATGGATGAGTACAATTGTAATAGGCATTTGCCTAGCTGCAATAATCATTAACACAAACCATCAGGATCATGTCTATAGTGATGGAACACCTCGCGAAGGTGGGGCTGAAGTCAACATTAGAGCCCCGGATAAAGTGAAGATAGGCGACATGATCATCATTGATCTGTCAGAAAGCCTGGGGGGTGGTTTTGATTATGCAGTCGAGCCAATACCCCCTGCTTTGCTATTCTTTAATGACGATAGACTTATTATTTGTGGGACTGGTAATAAGAATCTGACCTATACATTCATGATCTCGTGTGCATTAGATGATGATTCAGATATAGGTGTCCACAAGATTAAAGTTACAGGGTCGCAAGCACCAGGACCACCTCCTGAACCAGGTAAAAACATTGTCGAGAAAGTCAAAGACTGGGCGGGTGACGTAGATTCTCCTGATAAACGTGACGATGCTATTAAGTTAGCACAGTCATTTTCATCGGTGGCGATCGTTATTGAACAAGATACATTTAATACGCCGGCAGAGTTAGTACAGGCAGCTTCTACGTCAAATCGAGATGCCTTGGGCAGCAATCTTGAGAACTGGACACCTTTCTTGGATTCGTTAATGCAAGAATTGAAAGCAATGGCGAAACTTGGAGAGTTGAACAACGTAAAAGATCATGCTCAAATTTGGAAAGAAGTTGCGCAAGGCTTGAGGGAGTATGCAGAGACGCTTAAATAACTAAAGGAATTTCCCATGCTGAGTCGAAGGGATTTTTTAGCCGCTAGCGGACCCCTCATTGTAGGACTAGTCACGCCCAAGACATTATTGGCGCAGGCTACAGAAAAACCGATTTATGCAGGTTGGATACCAGATCGGCGGGAAACCGCTAATTTCAAGTCCAGTCAGCGTGTACCAATGTTTGCTCAAGCAGCTAAGCAATTAGATGGCTCAGGGGCCAATAGAAAAGCACTTCTGTGGAAGTTCTTTGAAAAAGCTATCGGTGGGAAACTAGTTCCGCATGATCAAACAACGGGGGATTGTGTAGCACATAGTTGGGGTCTGGGAGTTGATATTCTGGACTCAATACAGATTGCTCATGGCAAAGGTCGATGGGTAGCCAAGTGTGCGACTGAAATTATTTATGCCGGCGGCCGTGTAGAAATAGGCAACGGTCAGATGAGAGGCAGCGGTATGCATGGAAGTTGGGCTGGCAGATGGTGCCGTGATTATGGCATCCTTTTGAGACAGCCCTACCTCGATGGTAAATACGACTTCACTAATTACAGTGGATCAAAATCACGTAAGTGGGCACACAAATGTCATCGCTGCACTCCCTGGGGTGGCGGTGTCCCAGATGAACTTGAACCTCTTGCTAAGAAGCATCCGGTCAAAACGATTACTTTAGTTACTAGGTGGAAAGAAGCGCGGGACGCCATTTACAATGGGTATCCAGTTTCAATTTGCTCAAACTATGGTTTTCGTTCCAAGCGAGACTCAGAAGGTTTCGCAAAGAAGACGGGCACTTGGTATCACAGTATGTTAATGATTGGTATGGATGACACAGGTGGTCGTCCAGGCGGCCTTATCATTAACAGTTGGGGTCCAAATTGGATTAGTGGCCCGACTAAGCTGGGCCAGCCGGCTGGTTCGTTTTGGGTTGACGCTGACACTATCGACGGCATGTTGTCTCAAGACGATAGTTTTGCGATGTCAAACTATATTGGCTATCCGAAACAGTATCTCAATTATGAATTGTACTAAATCTTTCGAGGGAGATTAATAATGAGAAACCTATTACTTGCACTTGTTTGCGTAAGTATGGTTTGGAGCCCCTGCCATGAACAAACTACGTCTGCTGCAACTTTGGAATCAACTGAAGCGCCTATTACGCGGGTTGATTATCAAGATCGGGATGGGCAAAACCATAAATTGGATAAAAACATTCAAGGAGTTTATGGGAATCATGGAAGCTGTGGCCGATGTACAAGACGATATGGAGCAATCGGGAGAGATACCAGCGGACCCAATAACATCGAAACAAGAGTATCAACCATCAAAGGAAGCTATCGCGAAACTCGAAGAAAAGAAACGACGCCGATTGTTTGGGCGAAAATTATAACGCAATATGATTGTGAATGTGGCCAAGAAAATTGCCGGTGCCCGCCACAGGTGTGTAAAGCAGACAACTGTAAACATTCATATGCTGTTGTATTCGGCTCGAAGAATTGTAAATATTGTCCTCGTATGTATCCGGTGGTTGATAAACTTCGAGCAGACGGATATATCGTCTTTTATGTTGAAGCAAGCACGTACCCACAAGTATGGGAACAATTCAAACTTCGTGCGGTGCCCACGACAGTTATTATGGACGGTGGCAAATCTAAGGCCAAGTTTGTCGGTGTGACCTCGGCGAATAAGATCGCCAAACATCTGAAGACTCAAGAGCAACAGGGTCTGAAGACTCAAGGAACACATAATGCAAAATAGCGACAATCTCCGAGTGTTCCACGACGTTGTAGAACGCGCATATCAACAGGAGAAGAGAGCCGGTCGCATTCCCGCACAAGATGTGTCCGTTTACGATAAATTGGTAGCTTGCCCTGCTGTGGTATACAACGATCAACAGGGTCAGTCACAACTTGTTCATGCACACAGATTATGGCGGCGGCGTGTTCATCGAATGTATCGACGTTCTCACGGCGGGCCGCTTCGTGATTTGTTTGACTTTAACTTTGATTGGGAATCGATTTGGAACTGGATTCTGGAAAACATTGTCCCAATCTTGAAACTATTGTTAATTATCGTTCTCTTCCTCATCCTCTAAGCATTTAGTATGGTGAGCTTCATCAAGAAGGGTATGAACTTCGCGCGTGCTTATTGGAGATGGCAAGCCGCAGGCAAACCCCTCCGTGATGATGATTATATCTTTGAGATATTCGACAATCATTGTCAAAGGTGTGAATTTTTTACGCCTAGTAAAGATAAACCCAACACACACGGTGAATGCGACTCATGCGGTTGCCATATTAAACGGGTATCAACAATTGAAGACGAAAAGAATAAGTTGGCGTGGCCAACAGAAGGATGCCCGGAAGATTTTTGGCACGCTGATATAGATGAGCCTGAGGAACAGTGAGACGTAAGAACCCGCTGACAGAACGAGGCCCTGAACCCGCAAATGGTCGCGGAGACATAACAAAGGTCACGAAGAAATCTTCACTAGACTGTAGAGGCTGCCCGAGCGATCGGGAGAAAGCTAATGACCAAACGAATCACAATTCCAATCCCAGTAAGTGACTGCCCAACTCGAATTGAAGTTTACCAAAATGACAAACTGAATCGAAATGGTGGTGTCCAACCAGGTGCTACCGAAGCTTCGATTAAGTTGCCGGCACCTATTGAAGAATGCGAAATTAGAATCATTCCTTGTGATATGCAAGGAAAACCTGTCGGGCGCGGTTATGTCTACGAAGACGAGACTGTTAAACCTGAGCCGCCGACCAATACTGCCCCGCCAGTCGAAACACCCCAGCCTGAGGGGCCATTCAGTATGCGAAAAAGCTCGGTCGATGATGTTGTTGATCTGACGCTCGATGATGCTATTGATATGCCGGACAACGATGTTACTCGATCTTCTGAAATTGAACTCAACACAGCATTGTCGTCTGTTGAAGTCGACGAAGCTCAGCAATTTCCAGAATAAAAGATCGGTCAAGTAAACGTATCACGAGCCGCCAAAACGTAACTGAACGAACTGGCCGTTCAACACCAACACGTGCTACCGGTCTCTCTTACACGAAAGGCACCCAGTGATTGACAACCAACTCATTAGTGAGTTGCGAGAGTCAATGGTGTCGGGTTTTCGCACGAAAACCATCACGTCTTGTTCTAGGTGGGCGGAAGAGCGGCGTATAATGGGCGGCGATTTTGACGGCCCATTCGGGTTCAAGTACCACCCTTGGGCCAAAGAGCCGCATGACTCGCTTGCGAGTTTCAATGTTTCCATGAAGGCAGCCCAAATGGGCTTTACTGAGATTGGAATCAATCGAGCATTTTACATTCTCGACTTATTGCGGCGAGACGTACTTTACGTACTACCAACGGCACTGAATGCAAGCGATTTTTCAAGGTCGCGTTTTGCAACGGCTCTCAAATTCTCACCTTATATTAACCGAATGTTCACCGACACTAATACGGTGAACTTAAAACAAGCCGGAACAAATACACTGTATATCCGTGGTTCACGCGGTGACAGTAACCTGAAATCCATTCCTGTATCTGAGTTGATCTTAGACGAAGTGGATGAGATGGATCAGGATCAGATTTGGTTGGCGTTTGAACGATTAAGTGGTCAGGTGACCCAGAATATCTGGGCAATTTCGACTCCGACACTACCAAACAGAGGGATTCACAAACTATTCCAGACCACATCGCAGGAACATTTCTTTTTCAAGTGTCCACATTGTAGCAAGTCAATTGAATTGATATGGCCTGAGTCATTTGAGGTGTGTGGTGAAACAGTTACAGACCCTAATTGTGCAAAATCGTATATCAAGTGTTACGAATGTGATCACAAACTTGAACATAAAGCAAAGTCAGAATACCTAACTAAAGGATTCTGGGAACCAACTGTAACTGAGTTTGATCCTGATATGCGGGGATTCAATATCAATCAGTTGTACTCCTTTACTGTCTCTCCACATAAAATTGCTGTGGCGTATCTGCGGGGGATGGGTGATGAAGGAGCACTGTGTGAGTTTCATAAATCAAAGATCGGGCGTCCTTATATTCCAGACGGTGGTCAGATAACTGATGAAAAGATTGACCGCTGTGTAGCAGCTTATGCCACATCGGACCCACGACCAAAAACAGGCGCAGACCGCTTCATCACAATGGGTGTTGACCAAGGAGATTGGTGCCATGTCTGGATTGATGAATGGTTTTTTGACGAGTTCAGTCGAGATATCAATGCGGTGGCGAAAGCCAAAAACGTTTGGCATAGCAAGTTCAACGCAAAAGTTGAAGGTGGCTGGGAATCTCTTGATAAATTTATGAGGGAGTGGCAGATACTCCACTGCGTTGTAGATGCTGATCCCAATACATTGGAAGCACGTCGCTTCGCTCAACGTTTCCCAGGTTACGTTACGCTGTGTCGTTATCGGCGTGGGGTCCCTCAAAAAGAAGTTCAATTAGCAGAAGACCTCAACCAAGTAATGATGGCCACGGTTGATCGAACAAATTGGATCGATTGTGCGCTCGGCCGTTTCCATGTCGAAGGGAAAATTACTCTACCTAGGAACGTCAATTTGGAGGTGCGTGAACATCTTAAGAATCTTGTCCGAACATACGAGAAAGATAAGAATGGTAATCTTACTGCCACTTATGTCAAGATGGGTGCAGATCACTACGCACATGCACGTTGCTATTCTGAAATAGCACTGCCTTTGGCAGCATCGTATGTGCGAGGTCAAGACATTCAGTCGTTCCTGTAAGCGGAGTAGGCGATGGCACATAAAGATAGACCACATACAGCGAACATTCGGAGCCGCAGCCACCGGATCATAGATTCGCGGCATCCTAACTTTCACTCTGATTCGATAGACTGGAAGAAGTGGCGAGACACGTATCAGGGCGGTCGTCAGTATGTGCAACGATATTTGAAGAAATTCACCAAGAAAGAAGATAACAAAGATTTCCAAAGCCGTAAGGATATGACTCCTATTCCGTCCTTTGCGGCGGCAGCAGTTAATGATATCCGTAATAGCATTTTCCAACGTTTGCGAGATGTTGTCCGTCGAGAAGGCAGCGATAGTTATAAACGAGCTATTCAGGGCCTCGACCTTGGTGTAAATCTGCGCGGCTCAACCATGAATGCTTTCATGGGTATGGATGTGCTAACTGAACTTTTAGTTATGGGTCGAGTAGGAATTTACATCGACAATCCGATTATTCACCGAGCTGATGGATCGCAACCTTCCCTAGCTGACGTTCAAGGCGTACGACCTTATTTGTATCTATATCAAGTGGAGGACATTTTGTCGTGGAGGTGTGCAAAGCCTGACTCGCCTAGTGAGTTTCAGTCGCTACTTCTTCGTGATGCATGTTTAGATTTTGATACAGACACTTTGCTACCGTTAAATCACTTTGAACGTTTCCGTTTGTTATGGATCAGCAACCAAACTGGCTTGGTTAATATGCAGTTTATAGATGCAGAGGGAAACAATATCGACCGCGACGGGGACCTATCAACTGGGCCGATTGAACTCAATCTTGATCGAATTCCATTTGTAATGCCAGACGTTAATGGTAGTGTGCTCACTGACGTATGCCAACATCAAGTTGCTTTGTTGAATCTTGTGTCTAGTGACGTGAGTTATGCTCTCAAAGCTAACTTTCCATTTTACACAGAACAACGCGATACTCGTGGTGTAGGCGACCATTTGAAACATAATGTCGCCCCAGACGGGACTGCCGAGGCGGGCGGACAACCAACTCACCTACGTCAAGTTAACATAGGTCCGACTCAAGGCCGGATGTATGACATCAAAACTGATCGCCCTGGATTCATACACCCGTCACCGGAGCCATTGATCGCTTCGATGAAACTCCAAGAAAAGTTGGAGCAAGACATCCGAAAGTTGATCAATCTTGCTGTGCAGAGTCTTGCGACCCGCGCATCGGCTGAAAGCAAGTCTCTGGATAATCAAGGATTAGAAGCTGGACTGTCATTTATCGGGCTTGTGTTAGAGAGCGCAGAACGACGTATCGCTGATATGTGGGCTGCATATGAACAATTCGATTCGCGTAAGCGTAAGGTCGCGATTGTTAAGTACCCAGAACGGTACAGCCTTAAGGATGATGATCAACGAATTAAAGAAGCTCAAGAGTTGTCTAAACTGATTCAGACTACACCGTCAAATACCGCCCGAAAAGAAATGTGGAAGAGTCTTATTGCAGTTCTTCTTAGTAGTCGTGTCAGTGTCGAAAAGATCGACCAGATCAATGATGAAATTGAGAAAGCCGGCTTCACCACGAGTGATCCAGACATTATTATCCGAGCGGTTGAGGCAGGATTATCAGGTGAAGAAACAGCATCATTAGCACTTGGCTTTGCTCAGGGAGAGGTTGATAAAGCGCGCAAAGACATGTCTGCCAGGATTGCTCGGCAGCAAAAGGCACAAATGTCGCCCGAGGCTCCAGAGCCAGGGGACCAAGCTGCTCGTGGCAACCCTGATCTTGATCCAGACCCAAGCCAGGCTAAACAAGAGAAAGTAGAATCACAAAACCCAGACCTGCAAGCCGATCGAAAGAGTCGCGTTCGTGGCGAAGGGGATAAGTAATGAATTTCACAGACCATTACGGCACTGTCGCTGACGCTACCGATTACTTTGCAAATAGATTACATGAATTTGCTTGGACTAATGCCAAGCCTGTCGATCGACAGAAAGCATTGATCTTTTCAACACGACTTATCGACACACTAAATTTCAAAGGTAATAAAGCCACAATAGAAACACTAATCAAAAACGCAAATTGTTTTGACGGCATTTGCGAAATTTGGCAAGCCATTGAAGATGGGTGTGTTACACAGCAACAAGTTCAAGACGCCTCGCTAGCGCAGGCTCTTGAGTTTCCTCGTGGTTCCGATACTGTAGTTCCCGATGCTATCATTTGTGCATGTTTTGAAATTGCACACTCACTACTAGATGGTAAAGACCCAGAACTCGAACTCGAAAACCTCGGTGTTATCAGCCAGGGGTACGCATCAGTGCGAACCACGTATGACCGCGCCCATGTGCCAATCGAGCATTTGATCAATTATGTGCCAAATGCTTTGGCATGGCGATGGTTGAAACCTTTCTTGCGAGATGAGGATGCAATAATCCTAACTCGTAACAATTAAACATCATTGAGTCTGGCGAACTCTCTGAAATGTTCTAAGGCTGCTTTATTGTAAGCCTTTGCCGCATCAACAATATCATCAAAATAACCCAGATCAATCCACCTACTAGCAAAGATTCTTGCACGAAACTTTTGATGGTCTTTGGAAAAGTAGACACCCTTGAATCGCCGACGAGGATTAGTATTTTGACCGTTTTGTGAAGCCGTTGCTTGACGTAAATTAGATCGTCTGTTATCGAGTTTGTCTCGATTGATATGGTCAACATTCTTAATCAATGTTTCAACCCGTTGTAAAACACTTCGGTGCATTTTGACTGTTGTTCTCGGACCATCACCATGTTCACTTTTTAATGAATGACGAATAGCATATCCGTGTGGATCAACACGCCAGTTCCACTGGCTTAGAAATGCATAATCTATGTCATCAATAAGGGCAAACTTGCCTTGTGTTAGAGGTATTTTCTTCATATTCCTCATAATAACATAAGCAGTCAAGTTTGTCAAAGCCATGAAACACTCTGTGGCAAGAGGGCTGGAGTAGCAGACCCACGACGACTTCAGCAGATAACCTGTGGGGAATTATTGGAGTCCCAAATGAAGAGATTGTATCTCGCCCGCCCTGTTATTTCTTTGTATGACGGCAATGCACCACCTGCACCGCCTGCTGCACCGCCTGCTGCACCGCCCACCCCGCCCGCCGGCACTGGTTTGAACAGTGATGATCCAAACGTGCCTGTTGATGTCAACTCGTCCGCACGATTTGACCAGGACGCTGTGAATAAAATTGTTCAGGATCGTTTGGCAAAAGACCGTAAAAAGCATGAAGAAAAGTACAATGCCCTGAAGACAAACTACGAAGATTTGTTGGGCAACCATTCACTGTCTGAAGAAGAGCGTGAACGAATTCAAGTTCAATATGAAGACCTTCAGAAGCAGCATCGTACAAAAGATGAACAGGCGAAACACGATAAGCTGAAACTCCAAGAAAAGTATGAAGGTGAATTGCAGCAGTACAAAGATGACGCTGCCAAATGGGAAACGCAGCACAAAGAATACATGATCCAAAAGTCATTGACTGATGCTGCTATCGCGCATGATGCTTTCATGCCTGATCAAATTTACGATATTGTTCGGAAATGGACTAAATTGGTCGATGCCGTTGACGAGAGCGGTAAGCCAACTGGACAATTGATGCCGGTGGTTGACCTACCCGATGTTGATGCAGACACGGGCAAGCCAATCATCACACAACGGACGCCATTGGAAGCAGTAGAACGGTTGAAGGAAAAGTTGCAACCCAACCTGTTCAAATCTAATGTTGTTTCTGGCCTTGGCGGCAACTCTACCACCGGTGGTATCCAACCGGGTGCTGATGGTCGCATTGATCAGGGTGATCTTACCACTGAGCAATGGATGAAGATTTATAAGGAAGACCGGACCAAATTAGGTCTTCGCGACAGGAAGCATTAAAACCGGGTTCCAAAGTTTTACCTACATATGTTGTGTGGGTGATTGACATCTAACTTCCTTCTGAGAGACTACTAATGAATCCTCTCTATCTTGCTAATGCTGCCGTTTCACTTTACGTGAACGACAACGATGCCATGGTTCCCGAGATTTGGGCAAACATGGGTCTGGCAATCTTGGAAGAGAACATGGTCGCGGCTGCTTTGGTCCACCGTGATTTCTCAAACGAGGTTGCAAACTTCGGTGACGTGGTTAACACTCGTCGCCCTGGTCAGTTCAAGATTCGCCGAAAAGGTGACAATGATCCGGTTCTCGGGCAAGACGCTAATACCGTCAATATCCGCGTGCCGCTTGACCAACATGTCTATACCCACTTCACCATTAAAGATGGTGAAGCATCGAAGTCCTTCCAGGACTTGGTTGACTTACATCTTCTTCCGGGTATGCAGAACGTGGCTCGCGCGATTGATCGTGCGATTCTTGGCCGAGTTCATGCTTACCTGGCGAATACTGTCGGTGGGTTGGACGCTTTGACCGGCGCGAATTCCCGCGATACTATTCTCGATGCTCGACAAAAGTTGAACGAGAATAAGGCGTTCGTGCAGAGCCGTAACATGATCGTGTCACCTTCGAGTGAGACGGCACTGTTAAAAACTGATCTGTTCCTTCGCGCCAACGAGCGTGGTGATGACGGTACCGCCTTGGAAGAGGCGAGTCTTGGTCGTTTGCTTGGGTTCGATTTCTGGCTTGACCAGAATACCCCAAACACTCGCGTAGTTGATAGTGATGTGACCGCTGGTGTAACCGCTGGTGCAGATGCCGCCGGTACCACCCTGATCGACATTACTCTTGTTGGTGAAAATGCGGTTGGCGGCGAATGGGTGACTATCGCTGGTGAGGATCAGCCTCATTTTGTCACCGCCTTCACTAATGCTGCTGGTGATATCGACGATCTCACAATCGACAGTGGTTTGACTGTGGCCACCAGCTCTGGTGCCGTAGTTAATTACTACAGACCAGTTGCTGTTGATAATGTTGGTGGCTATGCTGCTGGCTCGAATCTGCCAATCCAGGTTGACGGCTTCAACACTTCCTTGCCGCCGCAGGTTGGCCAACTGGTTGCGATTGGTACTGGTGCGTCACGACGTGTGTACACCATCATCGAAAGTGAAGTTGTTTCTGCTACTGAGCAAAGCATTCTGCTTGACCGACCTCTTGAACTGGCTGTAGCAGATGATGATGCAGTTTTTCCAGGCCCGGCTGGTTCTTACAACTTCGGCTTCCATCGTGAAGCAATCGCCTTAGTTAACCGACCTTTGGCGCTGCCAGCAGGTGACATGGGCGTTCGTGCTCAAGTCGGCGTTCACAATGACATCTCGATGCGTGTAACCATGCAGTACAACTTGCGAGAGCAGGGCACCGATGTGACCCTTGATCTGCTCGCTGGTGTCGCTGTGTTGTATACTGATCTGGGCGTTGTAATGCTTGGCTAATGTTCACAAGCCGTTTCCTTCCACCGGTTCGCCGGTGGAAGGCGCGGCTTCTTTTAATTTGTAGGAGCATCGCATGGCAGACTTTGAACGTATTGCTAAAACACAAGCGGTGCATGGTGAACAAATTAGCCAAATCACAATGTCTTGTGAGAAGATCGAAGAATGTCTCTTGGGAAATGGAAAGACTGGTCTTGTAATCCGAACTGATCGTTTGGAACGAAAAGACATGTTCAAGACAAAATTGTTCTGGGTATTTGCATCAGTATCCGTTGCTGTTTTAGTTAAGACAATCGGTATTGACCTCATTGGAGCCCTTGCAAAAGCATCTTCAGGTCAGTAAGAAATATTTACGACTCCATCGGTCGTTAACCGGAGAGCATTATGGGTGAACAACGCCAATATGTAGTTGATGCCAAACTCGACCCAGCGGGTGATGAACAAATTACGACACTGACGACAGCACAGTCCTTGAAAAAGGTTCCGAAAGGAGCACGCCTTGCTATCCTCCAAGCTGTCGGTCAAAACATTCGCTGGCGAGATGCCGGTACAGACCCGACAGCAGCCATTGGTATGCAGTTGGTTGTTGGTGTAGAAAGACCCTATACGGGTGATTTTGCTAAGATTAGATTTATTGAGGCAACGGCGTCGGCTGAACTTAATGTCGTCTACTATTTCTAAAGGTTGACACATGCCGATCACGGATCGAAACCTCAATCGCCAAGTTCTAAACACCCTGTACATGCTCAAGCGGCGGTATGGTGGGGATTTTGACTTGTATCGTCGCGGCCCAGACGGTGCAACAAATCATAAGACAGGTGTTGTGACAGTAGACAAGACAAATATTCCTATTAAACGAGGGATCATTCTGCCAGCCAAAGTTATTCGGGAGTCAGTTCAAACACTTTCAATTATTTCCGCGAACAAAGCATTTGTAATAGGGGGAACGTACGATAGTAGCACCCGTATGTTTATCGTCGATCGTCGGGATGTTCCTAACTTGGAGTTGAAAGACTTTCAGCCAACACCTGATGATTGGATCGTCTATAAAGGACGCAAGTATGAAATAACACACTTTACAGAATTTGAGTTCGACAGTGCTTGGGTCTTTACGGGGCGTGCGGTACTAGGAGATGTGCCCGAACAGATATTCTTGCCTAATGCTGATAATTTGATCCGTGTAAATCAGAGCGTAGATCAGAGCGCAGAGGACATGCCAAATGGCATTACTCCACCCAGCTTCACAAATTTGGAAAACTGGTGGGATGCCGACGACGCCTCTACTTTCATAATGGGGACCGGACCAGACGTCAATTCGTGGACGGACAAAATCGGCGGTATTGTCGCCAGCCAGCTCGGGGTTGATGCTCTCAAACCACACAGAGAAAAGGCGCCGACGCCCGCCGATCTAAATAATCGACAAGTTGTGCGATTTGATGGCATTGATGATAAACTGCTCACCACATCGGCGTTGGATTTCAGTAACGAAGAAGAAACTCTTATTCTCGTCGGAAAGTTTCCAGCTAATGCCACAGTCGAGTATCTCCTGGCCAAGGTTGGCGGGGACACCTTTGAATTTGCATTCTATCGCAGTGGGACCGGCAATTTCCGTCGGGGGGATTCAATCGACAACTCAGGTGCTATTACGGTCTGGGCGTGGACTGGGACGGACTACCACATCTTGGTTTTTCGTCGCAAGCGAGCCGCCACCGATAGTGAATTAACTGTTTGGGAAGGCGGTGGCGCCTCGGTCAAAACAGCGACTCACACGAAGCAATCGACCGAGACAGGCGCCATGTATATGGGGGCAAGTAGCAATGGGTCAAGCAACTACGACTGCGAGCTGTCTGACATCATTCGCTATACGCGGCGGCTATCATTCGGGGAGATCGATTCGCTTTGCCTGAACTATCTTGTCCCTAAATGGGGCGGGGGAGTAGGTGAGCCAAACTGGACCCCAATGACAACATAAAATATCGGCATGGATAAAGTATAATTCTCATCAATTTATCAGTAAAGATTCTTGCGATCGGCGGAGACCGAGAACAGCGCCTGGGGCACAGAGGTCTAATTATGTCTGCACCGAATCCACATTGGACACGTTGGATTATTTCGTCGGTCGCTGATCATTTCAAAACCAATGTCGCAACTCCACTCAGCCTTCCATTTCTCGTCGAAGGGTTGGACGATCGGGATGACATTTTTGAGCAAGCACCCGACCGTGCAGAGTTGCGGTACAACGGTCCCTTTACTCAAGAATTGAGTAAGGTGTATTGGCGTATTTGGTTTGATGTAAATATTCTCGTCACATCAAATCTAGACGGTGCTACCAAGAACCGTTACACACTTGAGATTAACTTGGGAAAGTTTCACGAATTTGCAGACACCTGCATACCTATCTTTCGTTACGGTGACCCTGCTCAAGCCGCTGAAAACAACGATACTCTACTTGGTTATCTGTCGCCAAGGTCGGGAAGAAATGACAGTGTTCGTAGCCTCCATTTTGGACAGGTTCACAAGACCGATCGCATAAAGCAGTCACAAGTGGATGCGCGATACTCCATGTACCTTTTTGAATAACACCCTATTTGGGAGAAACCTGATATGGCACGTATTGAATTACGTGACGCGACAATCCGCATTAAGGATGGTCTTTCGGGAACTAGCCTCATAAATGAGGTTACTCCCGGTGCGACCGACACCGATGTGGATATTGACGCTATTAGCGTCAATCGTCCAAATGTTTTGAAAGTACCCGTAGGTGCGAAATTTACTGTTTCTACAGCCGGGAATGTTACTGAGTACACAGTGACGGGCCGTGTGCTCAGTGTAGGTGTTGATGAAATCCAGGAAGTCGCCGGAACCGGCGCCACAACTGGAAACATTGATATCACATTGACTATCGCACCCGATCCGGCCCTACCTTCAGCCACTCCATTGGTTGTCGGTCCAATCTCTGTTGCGTTTGATGCTGCTTCTGCTGCTGTACAAACCGCAATTGATTCAGCCGTTAGTGCTGCATTGGCTACCTATGTCAATGGTGATATCATTGCGGCTGGCGGTGCTCTCAACACTGCTGCTGTAACTCTGACTTATGATGGCGCATCTGTTTCCAAAGCAAATCACAGTGTCAGCGTGATTGGTTCTGGCGGATACGACGGTACAGAAACTGCAACCACTACCACTGAAGGTGAGTTTGTTGACCAAGTGACTAATATCACTTTCAGCCCGGCTTGGGGAACCCCGACGCCTGCTGATGATGACACCATTACTTTCCAGCCAATCGAAGTTGAAGTAAAGATCGGAGACGGGAATCTAACCTACACCGAAAACATTGAATACGAATATGAGTTGGACCGAGGTCTTCTTGATACTGTTAAGAAGGGTGACGACCAACCAATGGACGTAACGATCGACTTCGTTTACGAATTCGTTAGTACCGGTACCGGAGAGGCTATCACACCTGTTGATGCTCTCAAGGGTATTCGAGGTGCTGCCGAGTTTACCAGTTCCTCGGCTGATCCATGTGAACCGTACTCGATTGATTTAGAAGTCGAGCACAGTCCCAGTGCTTGCGCTGGTGCTGTTGAGAAGGAAATTACTGTCTTCCCAGACTTCCGACATGATTCATTGGAATTCGATCTAGACGAAGCGACCATCTCTACTACGGGTCGCTGCAACGCTGAGCAGCCTGTAATCACGCGGGCTGCCTAATATTCACTAACTGGCGGGCCGGGTTCGTCCCGGCCCGCCCTTTTTATGAGGGAGATTACATATGAAGATTGCTGGTCAAGTAGTCCCGAAGGAACTCAATACTGATGTATTGGTCCTTCCTCGCGGCGATGCTGCGATTGCTATCAAAGCACAAGCTATTGTGGACTATGAAGAATTCGAGAAGTTGTGCCCGATGCCGGAAGCGCCTGGCAAACTTACTAAGGACGGTTTTGTACCTGACATTGAAGATGAGACTTACAAACAAAAGTCAGAGCGTCACAGTCTTCAACGTGTAGGTTGGATGGTTATCAATTCACTTGTCGATGTTGAATGGGATTCTGTTGATATCAACAATCCCAAAACATGGACCAAGTGGGAAGAGGACATGACGGAAGCTGGCTTCTCAAGCGTCGAAAGAAATTTGATTCTTGGACTTGTCTTGTCAGTTAATGCTCTTGATGAACAAAAGCTGAAAGATGCGCGCGAGTCTTTTATACGTGGTCAGGTGCGAGTAGCAGACGAATCCGATTCCCAGACTTCCGAACGGAAAAGTTCGCGATCTGGCGCGCCTGCATCAGGGTCGGAATAAATCCGCCCGGAATAACTGGTGGTTACCGCCCTAACTGGGATGATCTGAATTCCTTTCAACAAGCCGATATTCTCGGATTTGATCAGATCGTCGGACATGATGAAGTAGAGCATGATATCAATCTTGTTGGCGGGCGAGCCAACCCCGGTAAATGACCAAAAGGTGGGCCTGACCCGTGAGATTCATAGCCACCTTAGATAAACCTCGCATTGATATGCGGACGTGGCTACGTCTGATGTCAGTTGAGATGGAATTGACACTTGAACGGGCGCTCGTAGCATGGCTGAATGCTGCGACTGCGCCTGTTCCAGTTTGGAGTGGTGCCTCTCTCGGTACATTCTCTGAACTTGCTTCAAGAGTCAATTTTGCACTTCGTATACAACCAACCGCACTTGGTTCAAAGTTAGGGCTCGGTTCAGGAGTGGGCCGTGCTAAAAGCACAGGTACGATCGACATAGACAAGCGGCGAGGTATATTCAAAGCCGAATATAGTACATCGCTTGAGCATTTAATTTTCAATGAATTTAATAATGCAAATGCTGGTGGTGATCCGAAGATTTTCGCACGTCTGAAGAATCCCGGACCATACGGTTTCCTTGAAAAGGGTAACTCGGCATTTGAACGAGCAGCCAGTCGTGGCTCTTTGCCCGACAAAGTTCCGCTCAAAATTAAGAAGCGGGAGATTAGGTAATGGCCGACGTTACACAACGCTTTAGCATAGATGTTACAGGTGCTGTTTCGTCTCTTGATTCGCTTGATCAGCGGATGAAGAACTTTGGCAATACCATCGATGGTCTTGGTCAAAAGTTGAAGAGCTTCAATAGTGATGCTAAGACCGCATTCAACATCGACAGTGGCAAAGCATCAGACGCTGCTAATAAAGCGAGACGAGCGTTTGATACGCTGTCTACCAGTAGCAACAAGCTAAAAAGTACACAAGCCCCCGTTGCTGCTGGTTTCCAGAAAACAGCGACAGCGTTGCAACAAACTGGGCGTGCCGCTACACAGGCACAAACCCCCCTCTCACGTATTGGCGCTCTCGGCAGTGCGGCATTTAGAGGTTTGTTCGGATCATTATCCCAACTGGGACGTATCTTTGGAACACGTATCTTAATCCAAGGGTTTGGTGCTCTACAACGGGCAATCACTTCTACTATTGCAACATCCTCACAACTTCAAAGAAGTATTCGTGAGGTGTCGACAATTCTCCCTGAAGGTCAGCGCAATGCTGATGCGCTCACAGCATCTGTGCGCAGATTGTCTGATACCTTCAATTTACCTATTGCGGCCGTGACTGAAGGTTTGTACCAGACAGTCTCGAATCAGATTGGTGATGCTGCCACTTCACTTAGTTTCCTTGAAACCGCCGCTAAATTCTCAAAAGCCGCTGTAACTGACATTGATACGTCAGTTCTTTTGTTATCTGGTACTCTAAATGCTTTCGGAAAAACAGCAGCAGACACAGAAAACATCGCCGGTAAATTGTTCACAACGATCGAACTCGGTCGTACTCGTGCTGCTGAATTGGCGAACAGCCTTGGTCGTGTGCTACCCGTTGCATCTGAACTTGGTGTCAGCCTTGATGAAGTTCTGGCTGGTTTCGCAACTGTCACTATCGCAGGTATTAAAACCAGTGAAGCCACAACTCAATTGCGGGGTGCTTTTAATGCGCTGTTGAAGCCAACTACGGCTACAAAAGATTTGCTCGCCGAACTGGGATTTACTTCCGGTGAAGCTTTGATTCAAGCTCGTGGTATGCAAGGTGCATTCGTTGCGATGCGAGAAGCGGCTGGCGGTTCTATCACTGCATTGTCTAAATTCATCCCGCGTGTGCGTGGTTTGAATGCCGCTTTGATCTTATCTGGTTCGGGCGCTGAGCGATTTGAAGAAAACTTAAAGCGCATTCGAGCATCGGCAGATGACATTCTTAAAGAGAAATTTGAACTGGTTATTACATCGGATGCTGAAACAGTTTCTCGACAAGTTAACAAACTGAAAAACTTGTTTACTGTAGATTTAGGTCAAGCTTTACTAAAAGTATTGGCCCGAGCAACTGAGTTTATTGGTGGCCTCGACAATATAGGCACGTCACTAAAAACACTTGTTCCAATTGCTGTTGTTACAGTAGGAGCTATTGGTGCGCTCACAGCCGGTATAGTTTCATTCAACATTATAGCAGCAGCGGCTACCTCACTCGCGGGGGTTTTTGGCATCTCATTAGTTGCCTTAGGTGCCGCCGCTGCGATTGCCCTTGCACCATTAGTTGCTTTAGCGGCAGTCAGCATTCTTGAAGATATTGAAATCGCCAATTTCGATAAAGAAATTGAAGCGGTCAAAGAATTAAATCGACAAATATTAACATTTGAGCAAAAAAGAAATGCCGCAGCCAACCAATTACGCGACGCGAATCTTCGTGAAGCCATAAAAGTAGGTCAAGAAGAACTTGCCGCATTTAATAAAGGTTTCCAAAAACGTCTTGCAATTGCTAAAAAGACTAATGATGCGATCATCAAAGATCAAGAACGGGTAGTTAAGGCAATTGTTGCCGCCGGTGAACGGATTGTCAATCAGACACAGAAAAGGATATCTACAGAGCAAAAGATTCAGGAAACGGCGCAGAGTAATGCTGAGGATGTTGCACAAGAATTGTCTGATTTTGAATTTAAGACGCGGAATAAGAATTTCAAACAATTGCAGCAATTTAGTAATCTTCAAGCCCGCGCAAATGCTCAGCGTCGAACAGCCGTTGAACTTGTGCGAAAGGCAACAAGTGCTGGGGCTACTGAGCAAGATATAGAACGGGCACGTGCTGCAATTGAGCGAGCACAAGCAACTGCTCAAGAAGCAAAATCGATCGCCGAACAAACAGGCAACAGGACCGCAGTCGCTCAGATAGAAAAGACTCTGCTAACTATTATTCGACAGAAATTGAATGCTGAAAATGCAATTACACGGTCATCTGAGCGGCGTGAAGCAACTGAAAAGGATCGCCTTGCACGCCAACAGAAAGAATTGGCCGCTGTCAAAAAAGCCGCTCAGGTAGTCTTTGCTGCCCCAGGTTTGTTTGATGCTGAGGGTGAGGCACTCACAGGTGAAAAACGGAAAGCAGCACTTAAAGAACAACGCATAGCAGTCGATAGCCTCCTGAAAACACTTGCAGGTGCTAAAACACTAGACTTAAGTCAAATTATTGAAGCTGGGTCATTAGCTCGTAGTTTTGATAAACAATTTACCGGCATTGACGTCCGAAACTTAAGTATATCTAAAGGAGCACTCGCTAATCTAGAGAATGATATCACTGGATTCTTTAAGGATTTTCGTCTCCAATTTACGCCTGAGATCACTGCATTTGAATTGCAAGAAGGCGTTACGATTCGGACTCCAAAGGACTTGGCAACAGCATTCTCGCAGCAGCTTGTGATTGACCCAAAAGAACTCCAGCTTGCGGACGCGATCAGCGACACACTCACGAGGATAACGGGGGAAGGCAACGTTGTGGGAGAACTATTGGATAGCCTTCCAAAAAGAACAGAGTCTGTAACTTCTGCCGCGGGTAGAATAACCCGCAGTGTGCTTGAAGGTTTTTTACCTAAAAGTGTTGAGCCACGACTCGCTGAATTTTCTCAAAGTCTTCGTGCTGTTGGTACAGAATTGATCCCAATTGCTGACTCATTTAGAAAAACAGGTAAGTTAACTGATGAACAAGCTGCTAAGGTCGCAACATTAACTAAAGTGTTCACAGCGCTCGGCGGCGTCGATGCCGCCCCGACAGGACTGGGTACGGCTGCCAATTTTATCGCTGAACTACTGGCATCTCTAACAAGGTCAGTAGATGAGCAAACGAACTTAAACCAGTTGCAACAACAACAGGGCACTGGGGAGGCATTACAACGAAACCAACAACTCTTTGATGCTGTTCTTAAGAGAGCTGAGGCAGCAAAACAAATTACTAGCGAAACTGGAAAGCAAGCCCAAAACACAGGTGCTGCCGCGACAAATATTCAAAGTGCGGCCACATCAACGATTTCGCAAGTGGGTCCGTCAGCGCAAATTGCAAGCAACTGGCAGGTAGCAAGAGCTGGTGCTGAAGGAGTAGCAGCGGCAGCGGCCAGTGGTGGAGCAGCCGCAACGGCTCGTATGGGTAGATTCTTTCCTCGCTTCCTCGCAGGCGGAGGCTTCGCTTCTCGTGGAACAGATACTATTCCAGCGATGTTGTCGCCAGGAGAATTTGTTGTTAATGCTCGAAGTTCAAAAAGATTCTTTTCACAACTTCAAGCAATCAATGCAGGCCGTCAGCCTGTGTACCGCCAAGATGGCGGCCCCGTCACTAATGTCGGTGACATCAATGTTACTGTATCTGGGGGACAAGAATCCTCAAGTACAGGTCGTCAAATAGCTCGTAGCATTCGCCGAGAACTGCGACGAGGAACCTCGTCACTCTAAATGGAGAAAGAACACCATGAGTGCATCAAGACTGACCGCGCGAAGTAGCGCAAAGGCTCAGTTGGTTCGTGCCGGCGCAATGGTCCCGGCGACTGACTTTCAGCCTGAAGCACCTTCCCTTGTGAAGTTGCAAGGTCGATTCATCGTCCAACACTGGCGTAATGGACGGCGTTTTAACGAGTACCACTTCAATAACGGTATTGTCAATGAAGGCAAAGATAAGTTGTTGGATGTAATGTTTGATGGGGCAACCCAGATTTCATCGTGGTTCTTAGGACTGGTTGATAATAGCGGTTTTACAGCCCTGGCCGCCGATGACACATATGATGACATCGATCAAGCTGGTAATGGCTGGGATGAATTTAAGAATTACACGGATGGAAATAACGCTGATAATACCACGACCCGGCCAGCGTGGGGACCGGACCCGGCATCCGCCCAATCGATCACCAACTCAACTGTGGCTGTGTATAACATCACTGGCTCCGGTACCGTGAAGGGTGTCTTTACTGTAGGCGGCGGTGCTGCACCTCAGACTAAGGGTGACCACGCCGCTGGTTCGACCCTTTGGGCCACTGCTCTGTTCACGTCTGGTGACGTAACTGTCCAGAATGGCGATCAATTGAAGGTCACTTACACTGTGTCAGCCTAATTAAGAATCTAAGTTCCACACCCCAGGCTTCCGTCCTGGGGTTGTGGAACCTTTCCTGCTTCACGGCGTCGTTGCCACACTGTTTTACGATGTATATCTAACATTTTCGCAGCAACAGTTGGCGGTATCGATGCATCAAGTAGTATAGATTCTTCCTTAGAGCCCGGTTTAATCTTGGTATTACCACAAGATGCAACAAATCTGTCTTTCTCAATGCAGTCCTTCATGTTGTCTTGTGGTGTACCAAGAAAGATGTGATCAGGGTTGATGCAGCCGGGGTTATCACAAGTATGGAGCGCATCCCACTGGCCAGGATCAACTTCATTATGTAAAGCATAAGACACACGTGGCGCGAGCATCTGGATACCATACAATTTGATGATTGCACGCCCTGATCCATTGCGGCCACCTGTCCAATTCCAGCAACACGTCTGTTGACTTTTGTAAACACGCTTCCAAAAGTTGCACAATTGCTTTTCAGACAATTTGTGTATACGCGGGCGTTTATTGTTTGTGTCTGGCTGGTTTTCAGCCAAGCGGTACAATTCATTTCGTGATTCTTTACCTCTCATGATGAAACAGTGAAGCAAATCGTATACCAATACACGGTGAGTGCGTAATCTCCCTCGCCGGGGCGGGGCTGGTCACGGCTGGTTAGCCCCGCCCACCTTATAACTACACGAGGCCATCATGGTTCGCAGAGAACGAATTGCAAACGATGCCGAATCTACATTAGCCGCAAGTATCAATACTTCTGCGACTGCTGTAGTTCTTATCAATGGCAGTAATTTCCCTGCCGAAGGTGACTTCCGTGTCGTTATAGATAACGAAATTATGCTTGTTACAGCTCGTTCAGGCAACACACTAACTGTAGTACGCGGTGTAGAAAATACAGTTGCCACTAACCATTCGATGGACGCCACAGTAATCAATTCGTTAACCAAATCTGCATTGGAAATCCTTATTCGAGAGAGTGTAGACCCGTTTGCATTTTCTCGACCGCCGTATCGTATTCAAGATACAAATGGAAATCTTTTGACAAAGGCTGATTTCACAGAGATTACAACAACAAATGCAACCATCTCAGATAATGCCGATGGAAGTATTACCATTCAATTCCTTGCGCCCTCTCCGACAGTTCGTCTTGTACGTTTGGAACGTAATGCACCATCAACACCCTACATCATTACTGCCGCTGTACGAATGACTGGCGTCTCAGATACGGCTCAAGATGGTCCGGCACTTGGAATTTATTTCAGAGAAACTGTAAACGATGAAACACTAGTAATTCATCATCGACCGTTTGACGCGCTGGGAAGTCGGCTGGGGATAAATAAATATATAGCTGAAGTTTTTGACTCGGCGATTATTACAACCTTACGATCTGAACCATCGCCGTCTGCAACTGTATGGCTGCAAATTGAAGACGATGGTACGAGCATCTACTTCCGACTATCAACAGACGGAGTGAATTTTCTAGAGTTTCACAATGAACTTCGTGGTGCAAGTTTTACAGGTGCTGGACCTGATCGAGTAGGGTGGTTCGTAATTAACCCTGATGTGACAGCTCACGATGTATATGTTAATCTGGTGGCTTGGGACGGTGAGTAATGGTAGCACAACAACGAATTCCTAACAGTGCGGAAACTGTATTGTCAGCACCATCGGCCCCCAGTGATACTAGCATCTCTGTATTGAACGCCTCTGATTTTCCAACTGAGGGTGTATTCCATGTCATTGTTGACAATGAAATTATGGTTGTTACACAAGTAAGTGGAAACACCTTCACAGTGATTCGTGCTGATAGTGTTAATCATGTAAATGGTTCTCAGGTACGGGCAGTTATAGCCCAAGGAAGCATTGATCGATTTTTGGCTGAGCAATGCTTCCCAATGTCGCCGCAACGCCCCTCATTCCGAATCGCCGATACAAATGGGAACATTATAACATCCTCAGACTTTACAGTTGTTAATGGATCGACATTGACACTGACCGATGACCCTGGCGGGGCCATCATTATGCGACAACCTAACAGTGCAATAACAACAATCTCACAGATTGTACGACCCACCCTTGCGACTCCATATGTGATTACAGGAGCATATCGACTCAACGCAGTATCTGTCACGGGTGCCGAAGGTGGAATCTATGGGCCTCATTTTAGACGCTCATCAAATAACTCAACTCTTAATTGGCGGCATCGTCCATTTGACCAGCTTAGTGAACGATGGCGAGTTGAGCACAACCTTGGAGATGTCTTTCAGAATGGAGTGAATGCATTTAGACGATTTGAGCCCAGTCCCGCTGGAATCGTTTGGTTCAAATTAGAAGATGATGGAGTGGACTTACAAATGCGAGTATCCTTCGACGGTATCTATTTCATTGACATTTTTTCACAAGGGCGCACGGTGGAATTAGGTGGAGCGCCTGATCAAGTGGGGATATCAATCAATAATTTGAGCACCAATGAAGGCTACGTACAATTATTGGCATGGCAGGAGTAAACAATGGCGCGAGAACGTATTGAAAATGGATCGGTGACCTTACTTAACGGTACCATTGATAACTCGACTACAACGGTCGCAGTTGCCGATGCCAGTGTGTTCTCGCCGCTCCCACAGTTCCGAATCATCATTGATTCGGAAATAATGTTGGTGACTGCAATCGCCGGTAACAGCTTGACTGTCACGCGGGGTGCCGAGTCAAGCCTTGCTGCTGCACACACTGACGGCGCTAACGTCGCCCAGATTATCACCCGCGAGGGCATTCAACGAATGCAGCGAGATTGGAATAATCCGTTCTTTGATGACTCAAATGCTATCCCTCATCAGTTGATCAATGCTGCTGGAGGTGTTTTAACAAGCACAAGTTTCGCCGATATTAATTTTGCTGGCGATGGAACTACATCCAAGACAGATCAGTCACAAGGTTCGATTTTAGTCGAAAAGCAGGCTCAGGGTGCGGCAAATAACTTTGGACTCATGGTTATTGCAGCTCCGGCTGCACCATGGGTCTGGACAGTTGGATTCATCCCAAACTTATTTGTACCAGACTCTGCGTCTGATCTTCCGACCTGCGGGGCCTGTGTTCGTGATGATATGACCGGAGAATTCTATCACTTTGGGCAATCAGGTTTAGACGCGATTAAGGCGAATGTTTTCAAATTCAACAGCCCGACAGCGACAGCAACAGCCTTCATTCCAGGCGACTTTTGGAGCGGTAGTAGCCGAAACGTCACGTGGTTTCAAGTAGAAGACGATAACACCGATTTGATCTTTCGATTGTCAGCAGATGGGATAAACTTCATCGAGATTGGTCGTGAAGCACGCCTAACATTTTTGACTCCAGACCAGATTGGTATCTCAGTCAATAACTTTGGTAATCCCGTCCCTCTCCAAACAACACTCGTAGCATGGGATGAATCATAATGGCACGCCAAGAACGATTTGTAAACAGCGCCGTTACATCCTTGAACGGTGCAATCACAGATGTCGCAACTTCTTTGACTGTTTTTGATACTTCCCTGTTTCCAACTGAGGGTGATTTTCGACTCTTAATTGAACAAGAGTTGCTGCTAGTAACGGCTGTCTCTGGCTCTGTGTTTACTGTAGTTCGCGGCATCGAAAGTACCACTGGTGTAGCCCATGTATCGGGGGCGGCCGTTAAGGCAATTCTTACAACAGATGCGTTGCTTCAACGTGTAAAAGATTTTAGCGATCCGTTGGCTGGGATAAGATCGCCGTATCGCCTTGTTAACTCTACTCAAGCAACCATTGATAATACCAACTTCACAGAAGTGAACCTAGGCACAGCTACATATAGCACTGACGCAAATGGCAATATTGTTTGTGAACACCCTCAAACAGTAGCAAACGATATCCGCGTACTTTTACGAGCTGCACCAACACCGCCATATACGATCCGCGCGGCAATGATCCAAAGCACTATCACTAATGCAGTCAATGGACCTTTCGTAGGGCTTGGTTTCCGAGAAAATTCGACTGGTGAATTGAGTTTTATTTGCAACCGTGTCGACGAGACTTCTAATATCAACGGTTTCAACTTCGACAGCCCTACTGTGTTAAACGGCACGTTTGGCACTGCTGTAGAGTGGCAACAGGCACGAAGCGGTATCATTTGGTTTGAAATTGAGGATAATAACACAGACCTAAAGTTCAGACTCTCGAAGAACGGGATTGATTTCATCGAGTATGCAACTTTCGGTCGAATAACTTTTATGGCCGGTGGACCAGATGAAATTTGTTGGATTGTGGATGGAAAAACAGGTGCAGCTAATCCGCCTAATTTCTTTGCCAAACTATTTTCTTGGAGCGGGGAATAATGGCACTATTACTTGTTGAATCTTTTGATTGGTTGGATATCGGGTTAAGCGGTCCTCAATTGGATACTCATTTAGGGAATAGAAAAGGGCGCGGAGATAATTTCAATTTCACAGCCGCAGATGATGCAACAACTGTTGCGGGTGTCGGCGGCAATGGTGCTGCTCTATCCTTTGCTGAGACATCACATGTCATACGTTTACCACTACCCAAGACTACTACCTCAACTGCTGAAGTTGGAATGGGTTTTTGGTTCCGTGGACTTAGCACAATAGGCTGGGGAACCCCTGTTTCGTGGTTCGGACTTGTTGATTCCTTAGGCGACCGGTTTCATATCAATGCAAGAATGGATTCTTCCGGCACTATTTCTGTGTATCTAGGGACCACTTTTATTGAAACCATTACCGATTTTATCTTTGAGACCAACCAATGGTACTGGGTGGAATATAAAACAGTCATCAATGATTCAACAGGTTCATACGAATTTCGAGTCGACGGCTCCACTATCTGGACAGTGGCGGGTGTCGACACCCGCAACGCTGGTAACGGGGACTTTTCCGCAATTCAAATTCATGGCCTCCTAGGCGGAGCTAATCGTACACAATATGCAGGCTGCATTGCGTGGGATAACGACGGCGGCGATCTCACAAATTACCCTGGACAAACGACATTCAAATCATTGCATCCAGATGCAGACGGCGATGACGAAGCTTGGACGACTAGCAGCGGCATTGACAGTTTCGCTCTAGTAAATGAAACAGCCCCGCATGATGATGATAGTGATTACATACAAGATACTGTATCAACAAACAGGACCTTGTTCACTTACGATGACCTATCAACAAACTACACGGCTGTTCATGGTATTCAAATCAACTCAGTGGTACGAGAAACAGACGCGAGTGACTTTACTCTCATAAACGCACTCAAGTCAGGCGGCATAAATTACCCAGAAGCGGCTCAAGCAATTGCAGGCCAAACATTTGAGAGTCTATTCAATGTCCGAGATACTGACCCAGATACAGCAGTCGCTTGGACAATCGCAAATTTGAATGCACTCCAAGCCGGAGTGGAGGTAGGATAATGTCACTATTATTCTTGGACTCATTCGATTACGCAGATGTATTTCCAACAATCACATCTATAAATTACGCCGATTTATTGCGACGTAAATGGGCTCTTGTAGACCTACTGACATTTGAAGATGGTATCTCAGTCACGGGAGCACACGGCGGAAATGCACTTCAATTTGGAAATATTGCACAGCTTATTCGTACAGGCTCACTTCGCGATCAAACTGTCGACCAGATCGGTGTTTGTGGCATGCGTATTAAGCTGCACAATGATACTGTTATCGGCAACAATGATACTTTCTTTGGTGTTTACACCGGCGGTAGAGACAACCTAACATTTCGTATCAACCAGACCGGAACAGTATCGGCATACCGTGATGACGTGACATTTCTTGAAGAAAGTCCCGTGCTGTTCTTTGTAAACCAAGGTTGGATGTATCTTGAGATAAAATGGCGCATTCATGATTCATTAGGCACGTGGGAATTTAAGATCGATGGCACAACCGTTTGGACTGCCGGTACGTATGACACCAAGGTGTTTGCGGGCGATTTTTACTGGGATGGTGTTCAAATAGAACTTTCTGCCTTAGCAACTAATACGCTCTTAGACGACGTGTATATCCTCGATGGCTCGGGGACCGTCAATAATGATTATCTAGGAGACACCGTAGTTGAATTTCTTAACCCAGACGCCGATGGTACAACGTCCACATTTACACCTAGCTCCGGCACTAATCATTCTGCTTTAGTGGACGAAGCCCAATCAATGACTACGCCGATAGATGAAGCAGACTATTTGGAAGGAGACGCGACGGGCGAGAAGTCTTTGTTTACATACGAAAATCTATCAACTCTTGCTACTGCCTCATTGATCCACGGTGTTCAAGTTTCTACATGGAGACGTATCACTGCCGAGCAGCCTCTTGCGTTAGGAATCGTAGCAAGAGAAAATATCACCGAAAGCCGTGTTGATCACACTGTGCGTCATGATCAAACTAATGATATGTTTACTAATCAAACTGTCTTTGAACAGAATCCTGATACGGCTGCCGCATGGACGCCAGCCGAAATCGATAGCGCCGAGTTCGGCGTGGAGATGCCCTAATGTCTCTGCTATGGTTAGACGGTTATGAATGGCTTGATCAGTCTTTAACTGGGCAAGTCTTTGAAGATACAATGGTATCAAAAGCGCGTCGAGAAATTGACGTTTTGCTCGGCACCGATGCACAAGTTGTAACTGGCCGAGGAGGTCGTGGAAATGCTTTGCAATGGGGCGCCAACGGACAGTTTCAACAATTTACTTCTCTTCGAGATCGCAATAATGACAATGATCTTATCATAGGTTTTGCAGTGAAGATTGGAACTGCCTTCGTTGATAATGCCAATTGGATTTCTGTGATGCTGGGAGTAGACTCACAAAGTGTTGTGCGCTATGAAACCAGTGACAATACGTTCCGATTCTTACGAGCGAATGGCACGCTGCTGGCTACAAGCCCGGCTGACTTAATCAATTTGAATACTTGGTATTACATGGAAGTTAAGATCAGAACTAACGATACCACTGGTTTCATTATCATGCGTCTTAATGGACAAATTGTATGGGAGTCAGCAACAACTCTTGATTCAGCAGACATATCCGGAGAGGGATGGGATACTCTTAGACTCGATTTCACTCGGATGTCTCTAAACGCGCTGACTGATGATCTTTATATTTGTGATACTGGCGGCACAATAAACAATGATTTCTTGGGTGATGTAGCTATTGAAACTATTTTACCCGTGGCTGATGGAGATTTCACACAATGGTCAAAGAACACAGGCGCAGATCATGTAGCTCACATCGATGATGTTCCATTCACAGCGGTGCCTGAAGATACCGATTATGTAGAAACTGGTATAATTGATAACACAGAATTATTCAAATATGCAGAGTTGCCTTCAGAATTAAGCACACCAATCTTTGGCGTCCTAGTACATCCCATTGTAAAGATTACCAACGCAGGCGAACCAAGGGGATTGAACAACATTGTTCGATCTAAGAATAAAGAATCGGTGGGGCTATTTCCACTTAACGCTAGTTCACTTTCTAACAAATCAAGAATTGAAGATGTTTATTTTGGAGAGGCATCAATTTTTGAAACTGAACCACGCAACGGACAGCAGTGGACTGTGAAAGATATAAATAACGCCCAGTTTGGCGTTCGTCATGTAGCATAACGAAAGCGAGACAATGGCGCTCCGTTTAACTGCCCAATACATTGAAGTCGCGGTAGCCGGCGTAGCTGCAAAAGGCATTCGTGTTGAAGCTCAACACGTCGAAATTGCAGGCGTCGTCGATCTCGGGACAAAGATTCGAGTCGAAGCGCAGCACATCGAAGTCGCTGGCTCCGGTGCGAACACAGCTGGCCTATTGCGCATGACGGCGCATTATGTAGAAGTTCTGCGCGCCAATGATCACCGCGGTCTTACTGGTGTGCTAGGCACAAAACAATCTGGTCTTGCAACAGACACGTTGCAGCCAGGAGCTGGCGCTCAAGGTCCCTCTCTCACAATACCTGAAACCACGGGCAAGGTTGGTTCTCAGAATTCTCTGCCCGGTCTCACTATGCAGATCGGGCATCCGGCAAATGCTGATGTTCCACAGGATACTGGGGAACTCGCCACCAAGGACTCTATCCTTGGTCTCTCATTTATGCTAGCTGCTGGCTCACAAGCTACTGGCCCTGGTATGCTTATGACCGGCGCCGACAACACGATTGCAGTCACTGACATCGCAGATATAGTGGCGAAGTCTATCAGTGCGCCTGCTATAACAGATATTGATATTGATGGAAACTGGACGCAAACTGTTACGTCTAGCATTAGATTATTGTCTGCTACTAGCACTCCTGCTATGGGCGTTACCGGTGATCATAACCATCGCATGATCAGTGCTACCACATCAGTTACCCTACAGGTAACTGTACAGCCGGGTCTGTTCACGGTGTTCGCCAGCAATACACTCGTACTTGTTGGTGCCGACTCTGACTCAGGGATAAGCGAAGGTTTTGCATCTAGCCCAATCAGTTTGTCTCAAAGTGCTGATAAAAAAACTACCATCCTGTCAGTTGATGCCGAAACTAACATAACTATAGCGGGGGTGGTAGCAAATAATATTCTTGAAGCCAGCGCTACAAGCACTATTACGTTGGCTCAGGATGAAACGATTGCTGGGCCGATTGAACTTACTCCCAATAATACAATTGCTGTTAGCGATACGGCTGTTGTTGATTTTAGCACGTTTGGTCGAGTAGTCGAGACCGAAATAGATATCGACGACACTTGGTCTCAAATCGTTGACACCAATATTAGAAACTTACAGGCTATCACGCCTGATCCACAATCTGATGATGCGGACGATTTGCCAACGTTCACAGATAATTGGATTAACGCGGCTCGACTTGCCGATACATTTGAAGCATCGACCAGTAGTACCATTACGGTAACACAAGATTTACCGCAGCCAACTGGTAAGCGAAGTGTTAGTGCTGAAAACTCGTTAACTTTGCTGGATTTTGCTGATAACAATGTTAAGACACGCAACGTGGTGTCTCCGATCTCGTTGACACACACTGCGACAGTCTTTAAAGTTTATTCAGCCGTCAACACACTAACTATAACAACAGCGGCGTCTGAAGGCTTCGTATCATTACAAGCCACTTCGATCATTGAGTTAGAGCACATCGCTCGCCCGGGTGCATATGAGCGCTTTAGTGAAAATATCATCACTCTTGTGCAAACTATTACATCCAGTATTCAGCACCTGGATGCCAATAGTGCCATCCCAATCAATCAAGATATCAATGTTCTTCGGCCGTACCTTGTTGCAAGTGAAAACAAGCTTAGCGGCGTAACTGACGATATCTTTTTACCGCCATTTGGTCCAATCATTCCTGGCATTCCGTTTGGTATGTCAGATGAAGTTACAGTTAACACTGATCCACTGCGTAATCCTGCTACGCTCATCATTATTGCTGACCAAGCGCAAGGCGTTCATCTCTTAGTTGATGGAATTGATCTTACAGCTGAATCTGTAATTGGACTGATACAATTTGCAAATGAGAGCATCGATGCAGCCGCTGAGACAATTATTGATTCATTGCAAGTATCAGCAATTGCTATACTCAATGCAGAAGATGCGCCCACTATAATCACGGTGGGTGATCGAGCATTATTCACGCTAGATCGTGCCAACTTACCGACTGAAAGCCTACTGACACTGAAACATGCAGTCGGATTTTCATTGATTCGTGATACCACAGTTTGCGATTATACTCCGTTTGTTAGTGAATCCGATGCCGGGACAATACCACCTCGACCTATCTTGCCTGAGGCCCGTGTACCTGAATTGCCGGGCGTGCGGTTCCGACTGGCGTACCCGCCGTTTGATACTGGGACAACAGTAGACTTCATTGATATGCGTGCGCCGCAATTTGGCAATCGAGAACAGATTGATGCCACACGGATCAACCGAGAATCTCAGGGAGGGACCCTTGTAATTTTCGCCGACCCAATTTGGCCAGAAGTACAAAACCTTCAGATGACTTTTGCTGCATTGAAAAAGACGCAGGCCCGCCAATTACTGAACTTCTTGGAACGGTGGCTGGGTCAAGAAATTGGCATCTATGATCATGAAGGGCGCATCTGGAAGGGCGTGATTACAAATCCAGAAGAGGCTGTGACTCATGATGGCCATGAAAGCTTTTCAGCAAACCTGGATATCGAAGCTACGAGGGTTCATCAGTTGAATCGTGTTGCTCGGACTAACCTCGGTGTGGCCGACGTGGCGGGCCAAGACGAGGCCCTAGCATTGTCGGCAATTTCTATAGCAGATGACGGGGACTTTGTCTTAGAACCAGTTGCGCCTGGAAATTCTCCTATTGCACTTGTAGACGCTAGCGATTATACTAAAGTTCCGGTTAGTCTCGGTTCTAACGATATTGTGCTGTCTGCATTTGCGGTTCGTAACTCATTCTTCTCTGAGGCAGCTTCATCAATTATCCCAGTTAGTGACATGGTTAGAGAATTGGATTTCAATGACTTCGGTAACCTGATTCACAACTGGGATGCAGAAAATACTTCAGGCGTATCGGACGGCGGCCCAGTCCCAACCTGGGGAGACCTGGGTAGCGCCCCCGTTACTTTGAATGCGACTGTTGCACAAGAGCCGACCGCGCGAGACGGCGTGTTGAATAACCGACGTGTAATTGAATTTCGACACAGCGTGGCTGTACAACGAATGTTGACATCCGCAGAAGTACCTCTATGGAATTTGGCAAACAAGACTGGTACAATCTTCATCATTATGATTGTTCGAGAGGTACTAGGAGGTGGTAATGAAGTTGTTCTTGGTAACAACATTGACAAGATATTCTTGGGCGGCTCAACAGCCGCAGAACGACCTGTCGCGCTACTATCAAGTGAGGGCGCCGTAGCATTGGAGACACCGCAGAGTGTTCTTGCTAGTGGCTCAACTCAACTCTTGGTGTTGAGGCGTAATGGCAATGATCTGTTTTTTCGACGCAACAAAGTAGATGAAAACGGAACGACCTTTAGTACCAATCCGACTCCCGGGAATGAAGATCTGTACTTCGGTGGCTTTAGTGGCGCTGGCAATAGTGTTGATCTTGACATGGCACAGGTGCTTTTCTACGACGATATTCTAAGTGATGAAGACGTACTCACGGTTGAAGGACTTATTGAAGCGAAGTGGGGTGTATAATGGCATTCACATTTGTGGGTCCATACCCATTGATTCAAACGACAACTGTACTTCCAAACCCACAGTTTGGAAACTCAGAGGGGGCTACAGGGTCTCTGAATATCCTACGCACTATACAAGGTAATCGTAGAACATATGTCAAGAGTCGTGGTGGCCGCCGACGATTGCAATGGGATTTTGTCCTGACACGCAACAAAGCATTGGAACTCTTAGAGTTCTATCGGTCTTATCATGCGCAAACCGTCTTTATAGAAGACCATGAAGAACGCGCCTGGGTTGGAAATATCATCAATAATCCATTCGAGATTGAGGTGACACGCCGTGGGCTGCCCACTCAACAAGATTGGCCGGTGGGTGAAACTTGCGCAGTGACCATCGAATTTGAAGGGGTCCGGAGTCAAGCAACACTGGACGGCGACACTAAGCAATTTTCAACTACTTATGCCTCCGATGCACAGTCAGAATTGTCTCTGTTACGGCAAAATTTGTCCATTGAAACACCATTGCCAACATTTGGCGCCTTGCAGAATAATTGGGATGCTACACAAATTACAGGTGTGACAAGTGGAAGTCTTCTTACCCCATGGGCTGACAGTGGTCCGGCTGGTAATAATCTAATTGGTCGCATCGGCGGAGTATTCAATCCTACTCTGGACCGGTCTCCCATCTTTAATGAAGCAAGTGTAATCTTCAACAACCGCCCTGTAGTTTCCTTTGGGACTGTGGATAACCAATTTGGTTCCGACACAGCCTCAATGGTAACCACTAGTAATATGTCGTTGTTTCCAGCGAGGCGTGGAACTATTTTCTGGGTGATGACAACTGTCGGTGGCGAAGCCTATGCATTCTACGATCTCGCAACACGGTTCCCACAATTATTTTCACCTGAACTTGCCGAACAACAACTACAAATCGCTCTTGAAACGGCGCCAATTTGCGACGACTCAAGTGCTACTGAGCGTGGTGTATGGGCACTGCAAGATACGTCAGGGGGTGCTGTGGTTGAACAGCTTCATTTTGCCGGATCAGGAAGCCAATTCACGCCGGTCAATCTACGGTTTAACCCGGTCGATATAAACAATGACATTCGTTTAGCAACATCGAACAATGGGCCTGTATGTGCACTTGATCCAAATATCTTCATGGCAATGCGTGACTCAGATACACAAATTCGATTACGAACCAATGGCATTGAGCGGAGCGGTGCACCAATCCTGAATAATCCCGGTCGTTTTGGCAAGTTCTTTATAAATGACCAAGCATGGATTCCTCAGTTCAATGCAAAGATTGAGGGTGAGTGGGGACAGATTTTAACGTACAATCGGAATCTCGATAGTTTTGAAGTTGCGCTGGTTGAAAATTATCTATCTTTACGGTGGGGGATACCACTTGGAATAGTGGCCTTTTAATTAAGAGAACACATAATGGCACGACAAATTTCACAAGCCTCATTGGCTAAACTAGCACAGACGCATGCGACAGAGCCAGTCGTCATCGTAGAGATTGCGTGGGTGGTAGGCAGCCAAACATTTATTCAGTATGCAACCAAAGACATCTCAGCGCCCTCACAAGGGGGCATATCGCAGATCAATGTGCCGGGTAAAATCATGGAGATTGGCACTGTCGATTCTGTGGTCGCAATCTCTCTGAATGAAACTTCAGAAGAAGTTTCTTTGGTGCTAGATGATACTGACAATAGTATCAAAGACATTATTGATGTTAACGATATCATGTTGAGGGATGTGAAAATTTATCAATGGTTTGAGGGCCTTGAATGGGAAGATCGATTCCTAGTCTTTCAAGGTAAGATCAACTCGCCAATTACATGGAGTGAGACTGACCGCACAGTGAAATTTAATGCGGTATCTCAACTCGAAGATAAAGATGTTGGTTTCTCACCAGAAGAAGGTAACTTCCCCGACCTACCAAATGATATGGTAGGCAAGTTATGGCCGGAGTGCTTCGGTACCAGTGTTCATCAAAAAGCAATTCAAGTAGACTTCAAACATAATGGTTCGTTAGCCGACCCGGTGGGTTTACATGATTTCACAATTCCATCTACCTTAGCCGCACATGAGACCATTAAAACATTTCTCACTAGCCTAGGTATTCTTTACGCCACTGCCGCAGGCTTTGCTGGCATTTTGGGCCTGGGTCAGGCCAAACAACAATTAGAAAACAAAGCCAATGCATTCTTTGCTCAAGCGGCCCAAAAAGAGCAAGAGATTTTAAGCTTGACTGAATTGCTGGCTGCACAGAAAAGTACGGAACGTAATTCATTCCGAGTCATTGGCGGTGAACATTTTCCTCGTGGTACCCTCAAACTGCTTATCAATGGGGGCGTATTCACTGGATCATTCAGTGGAACACAAGGTCGGGCGGGGTCAAATATATTTCACGTGTCTTGTTCAGACCACCCAGAGAGAAAGAACTTTCATCTCAACTCTACCCCGTGTGGTAACCCTGGCTGTGCAGTCGGCACATGTAAAACTTTCCCCTTTGCCGAAGGTTTCAGCGCAACTCAAGTCGGCGGGGATACATTCTTTATCCCAACTGGAAACATTCCGGGTGATCAAGCAGGCGCATTCTTCGCTCAGGGGGGTTCATCAGTAACAATATTCTCAAACGAACCCATCCGATACTTTATAAGTATCACACCCGGCACAGTGCTGAAAGTGACAGCGTTCGCTACCTTTGAGAGCGGTGAGCGTGTATTAGTTGATGTACCGCGCAACTTGTACACAGTATTCACACAGAGTTATGGGGGCGTTAATGTCAAAGTCGTTCGAGTAACTGATGCACTGTCTAAGCGTGTGCCGCCGTTTGAAGACACAATCTATGTAACTTATAAATCGGCCGTTGGGCCGAACCCAATTGATATTATGTTGTACTTGATTGGTAAGTACGCAGATATCCCAGCCGATACAGCATCATTTAATACGTGTCGCTCTGCACTTGCTGCATACCCAATGCACTTTTGTTTGACACAGAAGAAGAATATCGTGACTGTATTGAAGGAACTAGCCTTCATGTCACGCACGGCAGTATATATTAAGAGTGGAAAATTCTTTTGCCGATATCTACCGGCAGCACAGCCCTCGACATTTACGTTTAGTGAAAATAATGTTTTAACACAGAGCATTGAATTAGGCTTCACTAGCACGGAAGACCTTGTGACAAAATACGCCGCTACTTGGCGAGCCCACGGTGCTCAAGATGAAGACAATAAAGTTGTTATTCGATACAATGTGAAGAAGTATGGAACTCATGAACAGACCATCGACTTCTATGCTTACAACTACCTGGCTGCTGTAGTCAAGACGTTATCTTTTTGGATCAATCGGCGTGGTCATACGTGGAAGAAATTATCATTCCAAGCTGCGCTAGATGCGCTAAATGTCGAAACATTTGATGGTGTGACGCTAGACTTTGATGGTGACTACGCCTCAAACGACCCCGTACTGGCGTATGTTGAAGAAGCAACTTACAACCCGAATGAAAATACACTGGACATCGTCGTGTGGACCGGCGTTCGTTCTGGTGATATGGAACAGTATGAAGCAGCATATCCACAGAATATTGACACGTTCATACAGTGGCCGGACCAGATTGCTCAGGCGGCGGGCTTTGAGGGCGGCGATGGTCCTGGGAATAGTGCGAGTGGAAACATCAATCGAGTAGGACGTAAGCAAGGTGCCACTGTAACATTTAATAATGTCGCCGATCCAAATGTTCATAGTGCTGGTGGAAACTTGAAACGAGACGCGGGCGGTAAAACACCGTCTGACAGAAATGATACTAGCCCAGGTACGCCAGATTCAAATGCGTCTGGCAACGCGAACCAAGGAATACCGCCGCCTCCAACGCCCGGTATCAATGAAGGACAGATTACTGACCCGGGGGGCACGTTCTGGATTGACATTCGTGCGACTGAAATTGGAGACTCACAGAATCCTGGTCAGGTAACAACTTTGGATTCATTCTTTAGTGAGATTACGTCCGGTAAATTGAAAGGCAGAACAGATGCCTTTTGGAAGTCTGGTGAAGGTGAAGAAGGTGAGTTTGACTTTAAGTTTGACGGGAGTGGGGACAAGTTTGGAGCCGGTACCGCGTTCTTAAAGGGTGAATAAACAATGGAAACTGCATTCGGATGGTTGGGTCAAATCTTTGAGGGCCTACTACAATTTATTCCGCGCATTGTTATTGTTCGTAATACACACCAAGCTGTGAAATGGAAAGTGGGCGGGAAGTTAGTTGAGATTAACAGAGGTCGCCGTACATGGTACTGGCCCTTACTAACCGACATTGAGACAATTGTTATTGCTCGGCAAACTGTTAATTTCGCAACACAAGTGTTAATGACAAAGGATCAAAAACAAGTCGTCGCGGGCGGTTTTGTTGTGTACCATATCAATGATGTGATTCAAGCCATTGGCGAAAAGAATTGGGACGTAGACTCTACCGTTAGTGACATCACTATGGCCGCGATACTCGAAGAAGTAATGCAACAAAAACTCGACGGTTTGTTGGAATCAATTTCACTCGGCGTAGAGGGGGAGTTTACTAAGAAATTAACTGCTAATTGTCGAAAGCAACTCCGTCAGTTTGGCGTTTATGTAGACCGAGCAGGATTGACGGATTTCAGTACATGCCGTGTTTACAAAGTTCTCGGCGCGGATACAAGTCGTATTGCTGATGAAGACTAGGAGATTACATGGCTAATACAGCAGCACCATATCGACGTGAGGGGGCCAACTCTTGGCAAGAGCTTCTTGACCAAGTGAATGAGGAGCTGGAAAATCCGGAACCCGGCTGTGATGCATTGCCCCCGATTGAACCGCCGCCAGCAGATCATATATGGAGCAAGGAGGATATCGAAGAAATTCATGACCGGTTGAATGAGATGCCGGGGGATTGCTTTGAGTTTGAGTCGATCCCTGAATTATGGAAGCTGTCCATCATTGAGGACATTGAAGATCAACTCGGTGAAGCGTGGTGTGACTGCGGAGACACTTGCTGTAAGCAATGCTCAAATGCCGCAGATGAATTTGACCACTTTATAGGTTCCGAAGAGTGCTGTGTAGGATGTGATACACCTTGCCCAAACGACTTTTGTGCGGGGTGCCAAAGTAATGAATGCTCGCCACTGGACAAACCTCTCATTGATTATCTTAAATGGAGAAGCGATTTGTTTAGGGTTTGTAGACTTGAAGCTCAGATTGAAGAACTTCAAGAAGAGATTGATGATCTACAAGATGAAATAGATCAGCTTGAGGAGGACATAGATCAGCTTGAAGCTGCGTTATCGGAGTGCGGTCCAGGTGCGTCTGGAGACGCATGCCGCGCCTCGATTCAAGCTCAGATAGACGAGAAGGAAGACGAGAAGGAAGAGAAAGAAGATGAAAAAGAAGAGAAAGAAGAAGAGAAGCAAGAAAGGGAGTCCGATAAGGAAGTGTTAGAAGGGCAGCGTGATTCACATGAAAGTTCGTGGACCGGTTTATCAGATGATCTCCGCAATTGTTGGTCTAGCTGTTGTGATGACACTGTTTGTGGAGCCTGTTTGATTGATCTTCTGCCCGATTCAAACCCCGCTGGCGGCCCTTCCAATTGCTCATGTGAGGAAATGAAAGACCAAAACTTTGAGTGTGACAACTGCTTCGGTAGTTGTGACACTAGTTGGGAGCTACAAAGACAACGCTTGTTTACAGGGAATCCAAATCAACAAGACTTCTCGACACGTTACAAGGGGTTCTATACTTACGATGATCGAATAGTGGCTCAGGAACATCGCGGCACTGGATGCGAATGCGCGGCTATATTTAGATGCTGCTGTACAAAAGATGGAGGTGCGTGCGACCCCGGGGACTGTGATCCCGATGACACTACCACTTGTGGACCACATCCTTTTCCAGGTCCAATAACTTATGAAGTGAGAATAAAGCTTTTCCCGCCACGGACATTTGACGATTTTAATCCTGAAGATGGCGGGCCTTGTGACGAAGATGACGAGGGTGGCGAGGGCGGCAGCGAAGGTTGACTAAAATTGTTACTGATATATCTGGCTCACCCGGCCGTCAGTCGTGGTTCTTATCACTCTTGCAGCTCAGTGGGGTGTCAGTGAAGTCGACTACCAAGTCATTATTATTCCATAGTATGCCACACTCTGGACAACAGTGGTCCTTATATGATGCAGCCCCTGCATCATGCCCAAACTTTCCGCATAACGGACAATGGTTTCCGCAAGTTTCCTCTGGCATTGGCTTCGTTGGAAAGCTCATGGCGTCGACTCCTAATTCTCGCAACAAGCACAGTGTAGTAGCTTGGCATATCAGTGCCCTAAAATTGATCGATAAGATCATCAACCGTATAGTCTTCCCAGTTTAGAAAACGGTCAAGCATTTTTTCCGGCGTGATTTGTTTGTCAGTGTCTTTTGACAATTTGTAAGACCACTCCGCGAGTTTTTGCGCATTCTCCTCTTTATTTTCAAGAAGTAGGCGTATGATACTCCATTGTGGACTGACAGGATGTGCTAATTCAATATCATACCCATACCGCTCCATAAGAAAAGCAGCAGTACGCCATGTGTGTGCCTGAAAGGCGTTGTTTTGGTCGACGTAGATTGGTGTTGTGCCTGCATCGGCTGCTTCTTTCAATTTCAACCAGAACCATCTTGACGAGCTGCGTTTCTTCTTGGCATCAAAATTGTATACTTCTGGTTCAGTCGGGTTTGCAACCGTATAAAAGTAGTCGTCAAATGAGATACACACGCCGCCCAGATCGGCCATCTTACGCCCGTAAGTTGTTTTACCAGTGGACGGCGGGCCTTGAATCAAATAAGCGATCATTTGGCTTCCTCTGCGAGGGGGCATTCAGCACACAGTTTACGACGTAATTTCTTACCGAAGTGTTTTGCTTCAGGCTGACTACAAACAATATTATACAAACTTGTACAGCCCCCGCAGTCCTGTATTTCGACATCTGTCTTTGGTACCGATATACGATGGATGCACGGAATCTTCCATTTATTTTGCACTCTGCTGCTGTGCTTAGGATCATATGTTGGTTTAGGTGCTGTCAACATCTCCAATTGTAGTGTCCGCTCCTCTAAAGCGTCCAGCTCATCTTCCTCAAAGGCATCTAATGGATGAGAGTATTTGTATATCGCTTCACCCCCTCCATGAAGTGGTTTTCGCCAAGTGCGTTTGAATAGATCATCAATACTCACATCGGACGGTAGACTAAGAGTCAAACCTTGCGGCGCTTTGTACACAGTACAGCCCATGCAAGTTTGATGCACAATCTCTTCCCCATAGTTGTTGTACTTGATACATAGAGCCTGGACCTCTGGCGGCTTTCCTTGCCACGGAATTACATTAAGGCGGCGATAAATACACGCCGGCCACCGCGGCCCCCACCGATTGACAGCAATTTGAACCCATCCCGAAGGAATCCATTCAGGCGGGGGTTGTTTTGTACCACTAGAAACAAATTCACCCGTATGTTTGTTAATTGACATACGTGTGACATCTTTGTTGTCTGTCATTTGCCCATCTCTATCAGTTGTTTATACACGGCCGCTTCGGCGCGCGCATCGGCTAGGGCGTCGTGAGGATTCTCATTGATGATTCCAAACTTGCTACACAATGATGTGAGTCCGACATTCGGAAATGGTACGGCGAGGCCGCGCGAATAGGCAAGGTCGTTTCGATAAATAGCGATCGCCATTGTGTCCCGAACAGCCCAATAGAAAAATTGATTAAATGACTCAATTCCTAACCAGTGTTTCAAAAAGCCCGCCTCAAACTGCCAGTTCTGTGCAACCGGAATGATGGTTTTCCGTAGAGGCAACTCTAAATTGGTCCACCACTCTTCTAGATAATCAGACACTTGCCATTTATCAGGGCTATGAAGGCAGATATCATTAAGGTCTAGATTATGAACAGCCGTGGCCTTTGGTTCGGCCCTCTCCGGATGCTCTGGTTTGATTGTAAAGTAGAATGGACTCACGTTGGGCATCGGATCACAATGGGAATTCAATGGCTGGACGCCTATTTGAATAATTTCATGCCAGCCAGGAACACTGCCAGTTGTTTCAACATCGACACCGGCAAGGATATGGCCGTTAAGATGTATAAAACCTGGACGTGCCATTATGTGTAACCATTGCGTCGTTTGTAATCTTCTTCGTCAAATAACTTCGAGAAATCATCCATAGAGTTTGAAAACCCGGCGTAGGTTGGCGGACGGTCATCTCCCTCCTTGTAATTGGTCACATAGTGGCGAAGCATAAACAGATTGCAAAGTACATGATCCAGGTGATGCTCGCCAGACTCTGGATCAATATCTTCGCCACAGAACCACCATTTAAATAGGTGGCGCAGCGTACAGTCGAAACAATATGACCATTTCATCCCTTTAGCCCAGTTCCACTCGGCATATTTAATCTTACCGCCCATGAAAACTCGGCAACATCCAGCCAAGAGATGAAAAGGTACAAGTGATAAAGAAAGCTTGCCAATACTTCGGCGGGCGCCACTCCCCTTCGCTGTGCTAGCTAAATCGCCGTGCATAACATCATCGCGGTCAGTATTAGCGTTCTTTGTGCTAGTGACATTACAGAGTATACGCTCGGCCGTCCTCGGATCGTCGTGCATAGTGTGGTCGCTCTTTTTCATTAAGGTCGCTCCTCTCAACATTCAATTGTAATTTGAATCAGCAAGAATGTCAACTAATCAACATCAGGCTTAGGTTTGAGCCGCCCTTCTCTTAATATGAGTTCAACTCCGTCGCTTTTTGTATTTGGGTCCCAAGCCATGTTTGCAATAAACGTTTCTCCAGCGCCGCCGGCACGGCCCGAGGGATGTTGTCGTGGTAAGAAAATCTTGACTTGTTTGTGGGTCCAATAACTCTTATCTTCCTCAGGCAAGATATCCTGGAAACGAATATAGAATTCCTTATAAGGAATCTTTGCGCCCTTTATTTCAAAAGTACGTTCACTGATAAAGCGAAGTAGCCAATTCATATTTTCAACTTCTAGGTTTTCTTTGTCCCGTGTAGCAATCACAGGAATGCGCAACCGACCCCGTGGCGGCGGAATCTCAAGGTCTAAAAGAGTTCGCATAAAGTGGGATGACTCACCTTCGAGAGCCTTTTTCAACATGGTCTTTGGAATCTCATCATCCAAATCAATTTCAGCCACATACAGCATCGTGATCCTGGTGTCGCCGCGCATAATCAAACAGTGATTTCGTTCATTTGAACATTGGATGAACTTGAGTGTGTTTTGCTGCAAGTATGAATCTGTCCGCATTCGTCGAATTTGAATAAACTCAGCAGTCACCCAATCCTTCATACGATTCAGGGCTCGTTCTCCGCCGCGTCCATTCAAGTTGGTTTCTTCAACCACAGCCAAGACAGCATTGGCCAATTCACCATTATGCTCCCCTGTCGATGTAAGGGCCTTGTCGGCTCGACAAATGCCCCCTGTGATGAGTTTGGCAATTGCTTCGTGTAGGATCGACTTACCGCTGTTTTGTGGTCCATGAAGGAATAGGTAGGGCAGAGGTTCAAACGGCTCACGGAGCATCGAGGCAATCCACAATTGGCCATACTGACGGCCGGTCTTGATACCAAACCGAATAGCCCATATATTCTCAGCCAGTGCCTCGTCGAGATCAGCAAATACATGATCCAAAATCATATCCCAGTATGGATGCTTTGGACACTCATCGTCTGTCAAACTTGCAGGCGTGTATCGATACTGCGGAGACTTATAATTCCACTGACGATTACCTGGGAACTCAGGCATGAAGGGCATATTAACAAGTCGCCACCGCTTCTTTAGCACGGCGCCCATCACTTGCTCAGCTTCACTTTTGGTATAACCATCCGCTTGTAAAATCAACTTGACGTGATTTGCTGGGCCGGTGTCCCAATCTTTCTGAGACACATCCCACATAGCCCAACCAGCCTGTTCGCCGCCCGGTGTTACCATTGCCCGAAACATGTTATCAAATTCCGGATATTCGGCGTTTTTCATCTCACGCGGTTCGCACTCGACCTTGAAAATCTTCTCCCAATATTTCCGAGTCTCTGACCAGCCGAGTCCAGGTTTGCGATCATTAGGGCGCTTTTCGATTCTGATCTTGAGACGACCCGTTTGTTTTACACATTGCAACTCAGTCTCACGACCTTCATCCATCCAGGCGTCAACCTGTGACAGATCGGCACCAAGTGCCTTGGCGGCCTTTGCGGCGTGGCGTAATGTTTCAAATTGATAGCCTGTGGCAACCTCAGCGGCACCCATAGACAGCGCAGCAGATTCGAGGTTGGGTCGACAATTAAAGTAGCACGACGTGTAGCCTTGCCCATCCTGAGACCACGATGAATGTTCGCGGTGACCCTTACCGAAGCGAAACACTTTGAAACCACCATCTGGCATCGGAAATGCAAAGCAATTTGGTTCAGCAGGTTGAGTGCCATCAGAATTGGTCTCAAAGAAGCCCACATACTTGTCAGGGCGTTCTTCTTTAAGTTTAGCAAACCCAGTTGTGTGAGTTTGTAATAGATTGTACTCAGCCACCCATACTGTGGTGCATCCCTCTTCACCTAGTAAATCGATAATATCTTTATGTGTCTCGTCCAGCGGAATAATGTTTCGAGCGCTGGCCATGACATTAAAGTCTTCGTCCTCGGAATCAGGAATCCCACGGACCTTAATCTTGGTTCGTTTGCGGGTCACCACTTCGATGTGATCGCGCCAATTTGATGGGAAGTCACTCAGTCCGAGAGTTGCTGTAGCCTCACGTAACAAACTGAAGCCCTCGTTGGCGGCTGTTGCGTCTCGATGCCACACCCAGATATTACCGCCGCAAGAATCTATAGCGGCGGCGAAATTGAAGCCTGCCTCTTGGCTCATCTTACTCAAAACGCAACGAGCGAGACCCTGATGTACTATGTGGTTCTCAGTTGTAATAGATTCATCTGGATTGAAAAACACATACAAATGTATGCCGCCGCCCCGCGTAGACTTGCGGGTCTGAACCCACGGGATGCTCATAGCGGCGTCGCGCACTTGCTGAAGCTTTTCGTCTGTGATGCCGACGCCCGGTGCGTGGCCGGTGATAGCATCAAAATCGAATGCAACCCAGCGTGAGCATTTGTTTGCCCAGTCCCACCCCGTCATACCTATTGCTTCAGCGTGATGCGTGAGCGAGAACTTCAATGGATAATCTTGCCACTGTGGATCACTCATTGCATTCTTTGGAACACGAATGTGCCAGAATGTTTGACCATTTTTGGTCCACGTGTTGCGACGACCTTCAATTGGCTCTGCGCCGGTCGATGATACATAGACCTGAACCTCCATGTTAGGATTGTACAAGTCCAGAGTGTCTGGATTATTGACGGCCGGTACCTTCTGACCATCTGGCTTAAGTGGGTCGCAGGGTAATCGACCCTCTGAGGCGGCCGATAAGAAATCGGCAATGACAGTTCGTACGGTCTTACTCATATGATCTCCACGGCTCCTGATCATAGTATAACTTACCATGGTTGGCAAGCCAAGGGTCAAACAAGGGTCGGATATTTTGTATCGACCCTCCCTTAAGTTCTGCATGCGGTAAAAGTTATGTCAAATCTTTCCAAAATCCGACAAGCTTACTTTACTGTACTACTTAAATTTGAATACGACTTTTCTTTAGGATCAATCATTATATACTAACAGACCATTGATCGACCCTTTTATTCATAAACCTAGGTACACATTTTCTTTAGGGCGCGCTCCTTCTGTCCTTAATTGACCCTCCAACCCTCCTTCCCCGCGCAAATTTTCGCCAAAAGCGGGTTATTCTGGTTATACTATATTATGACAGTGACATTTGTACCTGTTTTACAAATTGACCCACCTGATCCGATTCTGCGGCAGTTCAGCGAATCCGACGTTTCGTTCCTTGAGCTTGTAGACCAGATCAAGCAGCATAATGGGTGTCTACAAGCACCACCAGCGCGCCCTCGCCCAGGCGGACGATTCCAATTGAATGACGGCTACAGGAGGTATAAGGCTACGCTCAAGGCAGGGCTTGACAAGATGCCGCTGCGAATCGTGGAACTGAATGACTCAGAATATCTGGCCGCCCAAATTGCGTGCAACTCGCAGCATAAAGAAACCAATTGGATCGATTTTGCTCAACACCTTGAGCGGTTGCGTACATTGCATAATGAGGAAATGACACTTGCCGAGATGGCTACCCTCTGTAATAAAGCAACTTCATGGATTAGGAAAGTCCTCAGTTTGAACCACCTTTCCGAGCAAGTCAGAACGGCCGTCCAGCGTAATGAATTGCCAATCGGCAGCGCACATTGGCTGGCGCGCTTACCTCGGAATGAGCAAGGAAAGTATATTGCTGATGCTATGGTTATGCCAGTGTCTCAGTTTGTGAGACATATGAAACGCGCGGTTAATGACTATCGTGAAGCCGTGAAACAGGGTAAATTAGATCGGCTTGGTATTGATGATTTTCGGCCAATGATGCGGGACTTGCGTGTTATAGAGGCTGAATTGGACACACCAACAAATTTACCTGTAATAATTGCAGCGGCTGAAATAGAGAATCCAATTGAAGCAGCAAACTTTGCACTTAGGTGGGCCTTTCGCGTTGATGATATAAGTATTGCTGAGCGTAAGAAAAAGATGTTAAACTATGAACGCCAGCGTATTAACGATGCTGAGCGGCGTCAGCGTGATCGTGACCAAAAGCGAAAATCAGAAGAATCATTGACGTGAGTCTCATCATGAGATACACTAGACAAAAGTTAAGGCCCCGTTTTGAGAATCGAGCTTTGGAGAATTGACCTATGAGTGAATCACTCATCCCTGCTGATGTTTTTGGTGACATTTCTACTCAAGTTGCGACGGATGAAGATTTCGACAATCTTGGAGCGTCTTCGACGTTTCTGCGTCGTATCGAGTTGAAATCTAAGGGCGCTCTCATTGACACCGGCAAGGTTAAGCCCGGTCACTACTGTATTATCAAGTCCAAAGAAGAGGCTGATGACCTCGGCGATTCCATTGATATTTTGCCATTGGCTAGGCGGCCAAAGGCAATTGACATGAATGACGATGAGCAGATAGTGGTTACTTACGACCGCAATAGCGACCTGTTTAAGGACATCGAGAAGAGGTCATGGCAGTCTAATAGTCGATGTCAGTTTGGAGCTAGTTTCTTGGTAGTGGAGCGAAGCACCGGGCAACTGTATGAACTATTTCTTGGGTCGGCATCGAACCGTCGCGAAGTGGGTGCTGTGTCTGACTTCTTACCGCTCAGCGATGTTGATATCAAGCGTCGCGACTTAACCGGTCAGGAGTCGCATGGTCCTCTGTCGTTGACTATGAAGTCTAAGCGAGTTGAAAACAAGAAGAAGGGTTGGTCGTGGTTTGTCATGGTTACAAAACCATGCAGTAACAAGTTTACCAAAAACCAAATACCGTCCGCTGACGTGCTGAAGGCAGAGATCGCGAAGTTCTTGAATCCTGACGACGGAAATAAGCCCGAAGTTGAACCCAGTGGTAAAAAGACACGACCCCGTTAACCCTTTAATAGCCTAATCCTGGCCAGGACTCAGGAGTTTATAAGACGCCCTGCTGCACCAGCAGCAACTACCTTCCGCCTCGCCGTAAAAGGTCGCCTCGCCTGACGGGCAGCAGTTATCAGCCGTCCGCCCGTCCGGGACTCTTTTGCTCGGATCAACCAGCCGACGATCAAGCCCGGCAGGGGACAGAGAGCCCTCCCGGGCTTTTTTATTCTAGGGGTTCAGTAATGAAAGACATTGAATTCAGGGCGGCACTGGTTGAGCGTCAAAAGAACCTCGGCCTATCTTATAAGGATATTCAACAGCGTACGCAGTTGGGTTACAATACACTGCGTCGAGTATTCAATAATCCGACAAACTGCCGCCTCAGCTCAGTTATAAGAGTTGTCACTGCTTTAGGCTGCTCCCTTGATTTCGCAATAGAGCAACAAATTGCCGATGAACTTGAACCCGATGTTTCAATTGAACCACTGACACAGAAAGAAGCAGATGAGTTATAAGTGGCCAGATGGGAACGGGAAAGCGGTCAATTTGACAACACTAACAAATGAGAAGTTACTCGATGACACTCAACGCATGGTTGATGCACACAGACGCTTCCTTGACGAATGTTTGAGGCAACTTGCCAATAGCGATGAATATGATATTTCAATATGTCATGCTCACAGTACGAAGATGACATTTACTGGAAGGGTCAAGGGGCTGATTGAAGAGTGTCAAAGCCGTGGACTGCCAATCAACATCAACAGATAATCAAAGCGTGTAACCTGTTACAAGACGGTTTGACTGAATTTACTTGTCAAGGAAACAACATGGGAATGCTAGCAGACCTAAAGAACTTGAGTGCAGTTAATCCTACGCTCAATGCAAGTGCATCAAAGAGAGTTTTGAAAAGATACATCGAATACCTTGAAGAAATTGCCGGTGATCCTGAATATGCGGACGCAGATGTATCTGCACGAGTCGAAACACATCTTGTAGCACAGCATGTCCCGACTGTTTCAGGCGGCACCTACGATTTGATATTTGATTTGTTTAGTGGTGAAACTTTTACTGTAGCAGCTCTTGCCTATAATGCAGTCGCTGCCACGATCAAAACAGCTATCAACTCTGCCGCCACTACTGCCAGCATTATTGGCTGGACAGATGACGATATTTCAGTAGTCGGCGCCGATTTGAACACCGACGACTTGCAGTTTATTTTTGCAACTGGTCCTGTCGCAAATAAAAGGCAGCCCCTACTTCAAATCGACGGTACAAGCCTGACAGGCGGTGGTTTAGCCGGCGCTGTAAGCATAACTACGTTCGGACAACCAAACCGATCAGCATCCGCAGTGGCGAAACTGATTAACTTAATTAGTGCTGCGCAACCACTTGACTTATTGCCAATATCTAATGATTACGCCGCTGTTAGACCTGGCGATTTGCATTTGAACCCAAATAAGTTGGTCTTGAGGATGTTGGCAACTGAAATGGGTATTGAGACTGATGACTTTGGCATAAGCGGTAGCGGCGCGGCTGTCCGTAATAAGCATCTGAAATTTATGCGTGATCAAGGCTTCACTGTCTAGCAATTACTAGCGATTGGCCGTTATCTGGTGCATCGGATAACGGTTAAGTGTTGACGAGGTTGGCGCCGGTCTCCGGCAGGACGGCGCATGGTTGGGATTATAGAAAAGGGACTCTGCTGGGTCGTGTAGTCAACACACCAATCGCCATATAAGCTAGCGTAGCTCAATTGGCAGAGCGGCTGATTTGTAATCAGCAGGTTGTGGGTTCAAGTCCCTCCGCTAGCTTCAGCCCTACTGGACTAATGGCTATGTCGTCGGGCTTTCATCCCGGAGAAAGCGGATCGAAACTGCTGTAGGGTACTTCAAGATGTCCAAGACAAAGCAGAAGCTCGATTGGATGAGGGCACAGAAAGATGAAACACCTTGTGCAAAACGACGCACTTGGAGGTCACGCTGTGGTCTTTATAAGATAGTCGAAAGTGTTGGAAAACTCCCAGGGATGGGGACTAGATACTATGCAGTTAATATAGCTGGCGGCGAGTCAATCATCAGTCGGCATAGTAAGCGTGGTCCAGCCGAAAGGGCGTGCCAGAAACATGAGTCGGAATGATTGGGAAGCTCTCCGCGATAAAGGACCTCAGATTGAGGAACGAGAACGTCCGCGGAGGAAGAAATCTAAGAAAAAGCTATTTGCCATTGAGTTCCGTTACTGTGGTCGACAAACGTGGGTTTGCGTTGATTGGTGCGTGTATCGGCGCTACAATACTGAGAGACAGCGTGACGAGGCATTATGTAACTTGAATCGTAAACGCAGTAATTGGTATGAGTACAGAAAACAAGAGCCTATTTGATGTGCGGCGGTCTAATGGTAAGACGGGCGGCTGTTAACCGCTACGATGAAGGTTCAAATCCTTCCTGCACAGCTTTGCATAGGGCAACAACATGGGAATGATAGCAGACTTGAAGAACTTGGATTCAGTTAATCCGACTCTCAATGCAAATGCAACAAAGCGCGTTTTGAAGAGATACATCGAGCATCTTGAATCAGTGCATGGTGACCCTGAATATATTGATGAGGATGTATCTGAAAGAATCGAAGTACACCGCCTACCACAATTTACAGAGGGTCTACCTAGTGGTGAATTTACTTTGATAATAGATTTAGCTAATGGTGAAACTATTTCTATTCCGACATTATTTACTTCGACATCAGCTAGTCTATTTCAAACAAGTATTAACGCCGTCGCCACCGCTGTTGAAATTACTGGCTGGACAAACGATGACATTATAGTGTCTGGAAGCACTTTGAATGTCGAAGACACGGACTTTTCTTTTGCAACTGGCCCCTTCGCAAATAAAAGACAGCCACTGATTAGAGTTGATGACACGGGCCTAAGTGAGCCGTTCGGCCCAATAAGTGTCATCAACTATGGACAGCCAAACCGACCAGCAGTCGCTGTGGCGAAACTGATCGGCTTAATCGGCGCCGCACAACCGATTGACTTATTGCCAATCTCTAATGATTACATAGGTGAACCAGGCGATTTGCGTTTGAATCCAAATGAGTTGGTCTTGAAGATGTTGGCAACTGAAATTGGCATTGAGACTGATGAACTTGGCGTAAGCGACAATGGCGCTGGTGTCCGTAACGAGCATCTGGAACTTATGCGTAAGCAAGGCTTCGCTATCTAGCGATTGGCCGTTAACCGCTACGATGAAGGTTCAAATCCTTCCTGCACAGGCTTATACAAGGAAACAACCACATGGGAATGATTTCAGACTTAAAGAACTTGAGTTCAGTTGATCCTACTCTCGACGCAGTTGCAACAAAGCGAGTTTTGAAAAGATACATCGAAAACCTTGAAGCAAGGGTTGGTGACCCTGCATACATCAATGAGGTGGCTGCAAATAACGAAGTGAATGCTATAGCACAGCATATCCCGACTGTTTCGGCCGGTACCTATGATTTGACATTTGAAACGTTCATCGGCGAAACTTTTTCTGTAACAGGGATTGCATTTAATGCAACGCCCGCTACTGTTAAAACAGGTATCAACTCAGCGGCCAATGGTGTGGTTACTGGCTGGGTGGACAATGACATATCTGTAGGCGGTGCCGCCTTGAGCGCTGGCGAGATGCTTTTTACTTTTATGGGCAGTGTAGGAAGTCAGAGACTCGCGCTGACTATAATCGACGGCTCCAATCTAACAGGTGGTGGCTCTGCTGGCCTCGTAACTGTGCCAAATTTCGGTCGGCCAAACCGTCCAGCAGCCGCCGTGGCGAAACTTATTGGCTTGATCAATTTCGCACACCCAATTGGCACGTTGCCTTTGGACACTGAGTATGCAGATGCCAAGCCTGGTGATTTGTATTTGAATCCAGATGAGTTGGTCTTGAAGATGTTGGCAACTGAAATTGGCATTGAGACTGGTAAATTCAGTGTTGGCGGAGAGGCTATTCGTAACGAGCATCTTAGACTCATGCGTAAGCAAGGTTTTGCCGTTTAGCGCCATGTGCGTGCGTTTCTGGAAGTCAAAACGTCCAGACACAGTCCTCAGGATAGCATCTCAAGACTGCCGTACGGGACCAAAGAAAAAGTCACAATATGTCCGAGCCGAAAATCATCACGTATGTAAACCTTTTCCACAAGCATCAAGACACCGAGGCTAAGGAAATTCAAGATTTCGTCAAACAGCATGAGTAAGATAAGGTGTTTGTAAAGCGGTCAAGAGTGCTAAATATGCTTTACTCAAAGAATCATGGTATCCAGACAGATGGTAAGCAATGAGAATTATTTCCGATTTCCATGACTACTATGATTGTATCCAACGTTTGGGCCAGGATCAAACCTTAGTGTACTTGCGAAAGCAAGCGACAGTTGACGGCCATCCATTCCCCGTCTGCCAAGGCGATCATGGAAGTTGGAAACACCCTTTGACAAAATCTCGCATCATTGGGTTTTGCGGAACAATCATACCGATGCTGGAATTGTATTCTGACAGTAATGTTAAGCCGCGCCGCTGCTGGTCAATTGAAGATGTTGATCAGTCCATGAAAGACAATTTGAATAAGTCTCAGCTACGGGCCTACAATACAACCAGATGGACGCGTGGCTTCAACTATACTTGCCGCCGCGCCTTCTTTGAAGAATTCTTTGTTGTATGCAACCAGCGGCGAAACAACTACGAGCATTTGTTCCGCCTGCATCGCACCCCTGTGTTTGTCACAAGTCCCAAGAAGCTAGTAGTTAATGCGTCCTTAAAGAGCGTAGAGTTCTTTACACAAATGGACACATATCGTACATTTCAAGAAATTGCCATGTACATGGGCGGCGTCTTGGGAAGTCACGGCGATCACAAGACCAAATACAAAGGCGAATTGATAAGTTCAGAGGTTTCAGACCGTGATTTAATCATAGCGAAAGGTTTCGATCGACATTCGTTTCGGAGTAGTAAATAGCCGCGTGTTGCTTATACGTTCCGCGGCAATTTTTATGGTTGACTCAGTTAACACACTAGGGTAGGATAAAAGGGTTATGATGCGCTCAACTTTTATCGCCCGACCTGCCGTGGACTTCGATGTATTGTTACAAGCTTGTGATGAAGTGTTGGATCACAAAGTTACTCACGGCGTCGATAATACGGCAAAGAACCTCAGTAATGCTGAACGTTTTCTATCAATTCTAGCTGCGACACAGGATGTAGAAGCTCCAGCTAGTTTGCCACCCGCATTACTTGCGCACGTTTCATTCTCGGTATTGACTGTCGTGGATGAAATTGATATATTGGACATTCTGGAATCGTGTTCCGGGATGTCTTTTACGCGCGCGGAGACAAAGATACGACAGGTATTGTTAGTAATTCTTTCGGGGACGATCCAGCAATGGCGCGACGCTATTGTTACAGGAACAAATCATAGCCAGCTAACTATACGAGCCGGTTTCAATCAGATGCACGACTTGTTTGTCCAAGAAGGACTGTCTGCTGTCTGGAATGACTATGAGCAGAAATCACAGGCTGACGGTACCTATTTGCTGCTGGAGTACAAACACCATTGAACATCTACATCGATAATTCACCGATACATGGTAAGGGTGTATTTGCATATTCATGTATCAAGAAAGATGAATGGCAGTGTATTTATGGCTGGATTTATAAATACAAGCCTGTCTGGGGACGCGCCAAAGAAAGCGCTACGCAGGCACTGAAAGACTTTGAGCAAGCCTGGACATATGGATTCGAGTGGGACAACGATAGCGGATTTGTTCCTTTCGCCCCATGGTGTTACTTGAATCACAGTAACGACCCGAATTGTGAGGTTGTAGAACCAGAAGAGGCCAAGGGCAACTCAATTTTGATTGTGACTGCATTACGTTCCATTCCTAAGAATAGAGAATTAACGATTGATTATGGGTATGACCCAAAAGAAGATTCTTGAAACTGTTCTCTACACAGAGACAAAGGGCGGACTGCGGATTAGAAACCCGGTCACGTTAGTTGTAAGCCCGACAGAGATTGAATTCAAGAAATCACCCTTTCATCTCAAAAATGAAATCAAAGCGATGACGGGCGCCAAGTGGCATGGCTACGATCGTGAGCAGCCACGAAAGGTCTGGACGGTTGATAACTGCCAGCGCAACTGGTTTCAGTTGAAATATCTGATGGGCGCCGACCCCTACGAATGGTTCGATCGGGAATTGATTCAACGTGAATATTCTGATCATTTGCCACTGATGGACCATCAAAAGTTAATGGCTGACACAGGTTTGACTTATCATTATCAAATCTGGGGTGCCGAAATGGGCGTTGGGAAAGCCGCACAATTAACCACGCCGGTTCTTACGCCCTCTGGTTGGACAACTATGGGTGCTTTGAAAGTTGGATCACGTCTTGTTGATCCAGAAGGTGGTGAGTGCAAAGTTTTGAGTTTGCATCCACAGGGGCGCAGAGAAATATTCAAAGTTACTTTTACGGATAGGTCATCTACAGAATGTGATGGAGAACATCTTTGGCGAGTAATTACACCACTGCGTAAATGGCGGGGACAAGGTTATAAAGTCTTCAAGTTACAAGAGCTTGTAGCAAAGGGTCTTCAGCATAGGAATGGCAACAATAAATGGTTCATACCAATGGTGGAACCGGTTGATTTTGATAAGCAAGCCTTAGAATGTCATCCATATGTTATGGGGTATATTCTGGGCAATGGGCATTTGCCCGCATATAGTGTGGCTGTACCTGATCAGGAGACAATAGACCGTTTGAATTTCTTTATGGACACACCCCTGGTTCCTACATCTCAAACAAAGAAAGGTGAAAACATTGCTTATATAATTCGATGCCCTCGGACTCGTGCTGCTATTGATTCATACGGTCTAAAAGAATGTAGAGCCGCTACTAAATTTGTCCCTAATGAATTTCTCTTCAATACAGTTGATAATCGTTTATGTTTGATGCAGGGGTTATTAGATTCAGATGGTACGCCATTAAATACTTGTGGGATTGAATTTTCTTCAGCATCAGACAAACTCGCCTCAGCAATGGTGTTTCTCATCCAATCATTTGGTGGTACATGTTCGCGGGGTCTTAAAGAGAAACCAATTTATACTTATAAAGGTGAGTCAAGAATAGGTCAACCAAGCCATAGAATAAATGGATCATTTTGGAGCCGTACAAAACCCTTCCTCTTGTCTCGAAAAGCTAATCTTTACACGACACCAACAAAGTATCAACCGACCCGAGCCATTGTATCAGTTGAATCTATTGGCTTTGAGGAATGTATTTGTATAAGAGTAAATTCTGATTCTCATTGTTATGTGACAGATGAGTTTATTGTCACGCATAATACTATGGCAGCACAAGCCGTCATGGAACGTTCTGGTTGTGACCAATGGTTCTGGGTTGGCCCGCTGAAATCGCTTGAAAATATTGAACGAGAGTGGGAAAAGTGGAAACTTCCGCTCTCATGGATCAAGCCCAAAGATGGGAATACGCTCGTCGAGACTGTCCATGCAAATGAACACAATATTTATTTAACCACGTATGAACGCCTGGTCAAATTCATGGAGATGCGATTGGATTCTGATCCTGTACCAGCCGGTGTGATCTTTGATGAATCGTCAAAGCTGAAGTCTCCGACTGCAAAGCGATCCAAAGCCGCGCAAGATTTGGCAGACTTGATTCGGATTACGTATGGTACTGATAATGGCTACGTGATTCTGATGTCCGGTACCCCAAGTCCAAAATCTCCCTTGGATTGGTGGAAACAGTGTGAAATTGCATGGCCGGGCTATCTGAAAGAGGGTTCAAAGGATCAATTAGAAACCCGTTTAGGTTTTATGGTTCGGCAAGAACTTCCCGACAACGTTATCAATGTACGCATTGGCTGGAAAGACAATCCGGACAAGTGCATGAAATGTGCTAAGTTGAAAGATGAAGGCGCACATGCGTGGGACATCGACGACCCTGACAAAGCCGTGCATGACTTTGAAAGGTCTAGTGATGAAGTGTCCTACATGTACGAACGTCTCGCGGGTTTAGTTACAGTTATCCACAAGCGGGATGTTCTTGATTTGCCTGACAAAGTATACGAGATTGACATATGTGAACCCTCACCTTCGATGCTTAGGGTTGCAAAAACAATTGCTAAGGGCGCTCCGAATGTAATGACAGGCATCACATGGCTCCGTGAGCTTAGTGACGGATTCATATACAAAGATATACATGATGGCCTTAGAAATTGTCCAACCTGCGCAGGTTCAGAGCGGCCGGGAGAAGTTAAAGCATGGTTTGATCCTGCTGCGCCCAGTGACCCAATTCAAGCCATTGACATGCTTGACCAAGAGTACGTTGATATTCTGGAAGAGAAATACATAGCGTGTCCGAGATGTAAAGGGACTCGTCAAACCACCAAGTACAAGCGGATCGCACGTGAAGCCCCGTGCCCGAAGGAGGCCAAACTAAAGGCACGGTTGGCACAGTGTGAAGAAACAGGCAGGATTGTAATTTTCTCTGGCTTCCAAGGAAGCAATGATCGTATTCGACAAATCTGTAAAAAGGAAGGTTGGGCCGTGGTTCAGTGCGACGGCCGTGGTTGGCAAGTATTTGATAATACTGGAAAATCAATTAGGACTGACAAACCTCTACACTATTGGGCAGATTTAGAGCATCATCAACAGGTGGCGTTTGTGGCTCATCCACAATCAGGCGGATTGAGTCTTAATCTGACTGAAGCACGCATGGCAGTGTTTTGGAGTAATGACTTCAATCCAGAGTCGAGATCACAGGCTGAAGACAGAATTCATCGTAAGGGAATGGACGAGAACAAAGGTTGTAAAATCGTCGATATTTATCATCTCCCAAGCGACGAGAACGTTCATAAAGTGCTTCGACAAAATCGGAAACTTGAACTACTGACGCTGGGCGTGTTATCCGGACTAAATGACTAAAGGGCGCATATGATATTAAGTGACAAGCGTGTTGCGACTCTTAAGAAACGCATCGTGAAAGGTGACAAATCACTTTCTCAACTCGCGATAGAATTTGGCGTGAGTCGTGGATATGTTTCTGATATTGCAAATGGTAGAACAAGAACTGATGTACCCTGGCCTAAAGGTTACCACCGGATAAATATGGAGGGCGGAACGAGGAAGAGAGTCAAGCATGACGCAACAAACAAACACATCTTGGAGCTGGAAGCTGAGGTCGCTCATCTTGTTGATGAAAAAAATCACTATAAACGAGTGGCCAAAGCTGCCGTTAAAAAAGGCGGTCTTTGGAAAGCTGCATGTGAAGTCATTGATGAGAAAATACAACCATTCAAGAAACTGCCCCCCGCACGAAAACCTGGCAAAAAACAAACGATCAACGAAGACCTCGTATTGCACCTGAGTGACGGCCATCACGATCAGATTGTCACATTAGAAGAGACTGGCGAACTTGAACAATATGACTTTCGCATCTCTTGTGCTCGTGCAGAGAAATTGATTGACACAGTAATTGAACATTCACAGGAACATCTGACTAACTATAAATTCGAGAATCTATGGATTCTTGCCAACGGTGACCACACCAGTGGCGAAATTCATGGCCACGAGAAACGGAGTTACTTTAGAAATCAGATGAAGAATACTTTGGCTATCGGCCAACTTCATGCTTTGATGATTCGAGACTTGGCTCCGTATTTTGAGAATGTGTATTGTGTGTATGTCCCTGGAAATCACGGACGACGTACGGTTAAGAAAGATCATTATGGTGCCCATGAGAATTGGGATTACATGGTTGCGAAAACCACAGAGCTGTGGCTTCGCGACGTTGATAATGTTAAGTTTACAATCCCAAATGCATTTTCAATCAATGTGAATATCCGTGGGCACGGTTTTCATATGTGTCATGGCGACGATGTTCGTGGTAGCCTCGGTATCCCGTTCTATGGTCTGATTCGTAAGCAAAAGAACTTGATGGCGCTGAATAACATTACTGGCGGCACACGGATTCGTTACTTTTGTATGGGGCACCATCATGTGCAAGGAAGCATGTCTGACTTGGATGGTGAGCTGCTGCTCAACGGTGCTTGGCTTGGTAATGATCCATTCAGTTACAATTCATTCTCTGGTTATCGTGCTCCCTGTCAACTGATACATGGCGTACATGATCGAAACGGCGTCACATGGCGATTGCCAATTGATTTGAAACATGAGGAAGAGCGGAACGGCCCAAAACGATATCACGTGGAGTTATGATGAGTGATGTACACACTTTACTTCGGCGAACGCCGCGCGCATTTTCTTGCGATGCCTCGGACAGCATCCAAAGCTTGCCAGAATGCAATGCAGCGGCTTGGCGCAGTAATTCACGTTAGCCACCATGATATTTCAACCTTCAGGACAGTAGTCCAGGAGGGCGACCTAATTATGTCATCGGTGAGAAATCCCTTTGATTGGTTTGTTTCCTTCTGGTATCTTAATCACTGTCCTGAAACGTTCGATCGCTACGTACCGAAGCTCTGTCGTAAATCGGAATGGATTCGCCGAAACCCTGATCGTACTCGTTACGAACTGTTTTGGAAGTACGCCCCATTGTCCACCGTTATCCTTCGGTACGAGCGCATCGAACAAGATTTCACCGACGCACTGGTGAACAATGGATTTCCGAAACCTCAACTTGAGCAAGTAGGACCAAAGAAACCCCGCCCATACCAAACTTACTATAGGCCCGGGCTTATTCAATTGATTCAGGAAAAGTTCAACGATGAATTGGTGAAACACGGGTACGAATTCTAATGAGTGTAGTTAATCACAAACATCATTATATATTTTGTCATGAGCCTCACACTGGCGGTCGAGCAATTGAAGCGGCTCTCATGAGTCAACATGAAGGGAGTCAAAACTTTAATGGCGATCATCATATTAGTGTGACCCAAATGCTCGACGGCGGATGTGTCACCGCCAAACAGTTCGATACATATTGGAAATTCCGCGTCGTCCGCAACCCTTATGATTGGCTTGTAACCTGTTGGCTACGAAATTCTAAGCACACAACATTCAAAACATGGGTCTTCAATAAGGGTTTGAAGCACAAGAAAAGAGAAACATTATTTTGGCGATACCATGAACGGACCAATTTCAACTTGGCATTCGAGAACTTAGAACAAAATTTGAATCATAGATTCTTGATAAACAACATACCGTTCGTCGCACTTGATAAGGTGGGTGTTACTGAGAATAAGCCAGACTGGCGCACGCTGTTGACAGTAGCGCAAGCAAAACAACTTGAAGTGCTTTATCCAGATATACATAAATATGGATACAGCATCTTCACGTGACAAGTTAGAGCGGGCCGGGTAACCGCGAAGCCGCCGGTGGTTGTTGGGGAAGTTGCGGCATCCTCCCTATACTGACCTACTGACAGGCCCGCTAATATATGATGCCACCAAGGATAACGCTATGTATGAAGTTGCTGGTGAAATCATTTGGGTGCCGTTATTAGACATTTATGTTGATCCTGAATTCAATTGTCGGGGTCAGTTTGCACCTCAGGAGGTATATGAACTTGGGCAGAGTATAACGGCCGAAGGGCAGAGAATGCCGCTCCTCATTCAGCCTATCGAAGATGTGCCGAATGATGAGCGTCCTGACCCATGTGCTTGGTCCTTCCGTTTGATTGCTGGCAATCGTCGGTACACAGCAATTGATAATTGGACAGCAGAGGACCGTGCCAAGTGTATTGTTGAGAAAGGACTGTCGCCGCAACAATCTCGCGCGTTAAACTTCACGGAGAATCTACAACGCAAAGACTTAAATATGGTTGAAGAAGCGCTAGCTCTTGAGCGCACGTGGCCAGTAGAGGATATTAAAGACATCGCACGGATGATTGGTAAGCCTAAGCGATGGGTGAAATCCCGCTTCGATTTACTTGCTCTTCCCGGGTACATCCAGAAATCTGTAGCACAGAATAAAGGTGGCTTGAGCCAGTATGATGTAGAGAGATTGGCAGGGCTTCCTCCAAATCAGATTGAATCTGTTTTCCAGGTGATTATTGCCACCAAGGGAACCAGTCAAAAGCCCTGCGGCGTTCGCGGGTACCGTTGGGGTAATAGACCTCGTGGTAAAGATGAGATCAAGAAGACGATCGGAATCATCTACAAGTCATATGAATGGGCGTGTTTAAGTGTTGAAGATAGGAAAATTATCACTTCCACACTTGCCTGGGTCATGAAAGAAATCGAATCTCCTGAATTCTTGGAAAATAGACTAGGCTATCCGAGCAGGTGTGTCTTAGTTGATAAATTGGACAAAATCATCGGCTTCAAAGACAGCGACGGAAGCGAGATAAAATTCTGATCCGCCATACTGTAGTTTTATTGAATACTCCGCCTTTGTGCGGAGTTTTTTATGCTTGACAAGAAAGTCTGATTCTGCTAAAATAAAAGAATGTTTGATACTGATCAAATACAATCAGAGGCTCCCGTCTTTACGCGCGAGTCCTTCAATCGCGCGAAAGTGATCGACCAGATTAAGGTCGGTTTGAATCTGTATGAGATTCGTCGACAAGTGGATGCTGGTAAAGCAGTTTTCATCGACTCTGAGACCTGTGGTTTACACAGCATCATGGTGCTATGGCAATTTGCTATTGATGATGGCCCAATTTACTTGTACCACATCTGGAAAGAGCCTGTCTGGAAGACGCTCGAACTCTTTGAAATGTTGATGGAACTCGATTACATCGGGTTCAATCTTTCCTTTGATCATTTTCATGTGGCGAAGATTTACACAATCTGGAAGTTGCTTCCATCGGATTGGATTCCCGAGGAGCATATCGAAGAGATTGCAGTTAAATATGAATACGCTGGCCAAGATGGACCATGCATTAAACCGAAGCGGGCGTGTGATCTCATGCTGTGGTCGCGCAAGGGCAAATTTCAGACCGCCATGTCCCGAAGTGACATCCGTATTCGTCGTGTGCCCACTGTTTTGGCATATGCGCTAGCCCGTGAATTGGAGCAGCGTATTGAATTCCCCGGCATTTGTTTTGCGAAGTCGAAAGACCCGTATGGTCCACGGTGGAAAGTATTTGATCGAATAGATAACGATGGCAATATGGACGCTTATTTCAAGGATGTTTGTTTGCGATTCAATCCAGCCGGCGGTTTGAAATACTTAGCCGAATATGCATTGGGTTGGCAGCCAAAGTATCATTTTAAAGATGTTGAAGTAGATCGGAGAAAATCCCCACCCGACAAGCGGCTAGGTTTTATTCCTACGGCCCTTGGTATGGCACCTAGCGGAGCTGATGATTCTTGGACAATCTACGATAAGAAGAAAAAGGCCCGCGGCAATGCGTGGCCATATTGGTTGGAACATCACATCGACCATTGGTATACAAATGAAAATGCGCAAGAGTACGCTTACGATGATATTGTGTACACTCGTGCGCTGTGTCGTTACTTTGACAATCCGGAACCCGGCGATGATGACAGCGAACTAGCTTGCATGGTTGGTGCAGTGCGCTGGCATGGTTTTGAGATCAATGAAACTGGTATACAAAAATTGTATGCTGATGCATGGCACAAATTACAGGCGTCTCCAATCAACATCAACAGACCTTCTGAAGTTCGTGCGTATATAACTGAGTGCATGGACGAAATGGAAGCATTGGTATTGGAACAATCCACCAAGAAGGCTGTATTGCAGGATATCTCAAAAGATTGTTTTACGGAAGAAGAACACAATACGGAATGTACTCGGTGCAGTGGAACAGGCAATGCGCACGATACAAAGTGCCTCCGCTGTGACGGAAAAGGCCGCATTGACGCTTCTGGAAAGACTGAATTCGATGAGTCTGGTGGTATCAAAGTCGGAAATCACCCCGCCGCTCAACGAGCACGACAAATCTTAGATATCAAAACAGCCGCCAAAGAGGTCGAACTCTACCAAAAACTTCTCTATGCCAAGAAGTTTCATCCTGATTTCAATGTTATAGGAACACTCTCGACACGAATGTCTGGCGGATCGGGACTTAATGCACAGGGGATTAAGCACGATAAATCTGTCCGAGCGATGTTCCCTTTGAAATGGGACGGAATGGTCTTGAGCGGGGGCGACTTTGACTCATTCGAGGTTGTGCTAGCTGCTGCTGTATACAAAGACAAAGACCTATTTAATGCGCTCACCAACAAAGTAGATTGCAAGGATTGTTTACACGGTAAAGAATGCGAAAAATGCGGCGGCACTGGTGGGGTCGGCAAATTCAACTGCATGTATTGTCAGACTAGCGCGGATGGCAATCCAAACGGCCTCCGAGAATGTCGCCTCTGCGGTGGCAAAGGCTGGTTTAGAAAGAAGATTCACGCGCTGTTTGGCATGGCTATGTTTCCGCCAGCCACTTACGATCAAGTGATTGAGTCAGACGGTACAAGCCACGACATGTACACCTCCGGTAAGACTGGTGTATTTGCACTGATATACGGTGGCGACTGGACCACTCTGAGACGAAAACAAGGTCTCGATGAAGAAACAGCTAAGGCTGCCGAGCAAAACTTCTTCGATATGTTTCCCGGCATACCCAAGGCGCGCAAAAGAATCATTGACATGTTTCAATCCATGCGGCAAATCAATGGAAAACAAATCATCTGGAATGATCCAGAAGACGAAGTGACATCTTTTTTAGGGTTTAAACGATCCTTTGCACTTGAAAACATGGTGTGTAAGGCTTTGTATGACTTGGCACACAACGTACCTAAAGCCTGGCAAGGAAATAATCTGAAAGTCAAAGTCATGCGGTCGATGCACAAGGGTGTGCAGACAGCGGGCGGTGCTGTCTCATCCGCTTTGTTTGGAGCAGCATTTGGATTACAGGGCGCCAATGTTCGCGCAGCAGCAAACCACGAAATTCAATCACCCGGCGGCCAAATTACAAAGGCAGTTCAGCGTAAAATTTGGGACTTGCAGCCCTCGGGCGTCAACAAATTATTGGTGGCCCCATTTAATATCCATGATGAAATCATGGTAGTAAATACACCAGAGATGACCGAGCGTATTAGTAAGGCTGTTGAGAACGAGGTTGTCAGTTACAGAGATCAAGTACCACTCATCGGTATGACGTGGAATCTCGAACAAGAGAATTGGGCCGAGAAGAAGAGTGGCAGCCGAACTCTGAAGATTCAACCGCCAGAGATGGCCGGATGATGGCCAAGAGATATAGCCGCAATTCAGAAGAAACTAGAATTCGAGACAGGGAGATTCGACCTCTTCTTGAGGGCCTAGGTTGGTTAGTTGAGGTTACGCACGGCAACAAGTACATGAAAGGGTTCCCTGATTTGTACTTGGGGCATTCACAGTATGGCCAACGTTGGGTTGATGTTAAAGTCGAAGGCAAGTATGAATACACGGCTGCACAACGTGATAAGTGGCCCAGGTGGCATCGACACAATATTGGTATCTGGATTATGACTGCGGGAACACACGAGCAAGTTAAACGATTGTTTCGACAACCAAACTGGTTTGATTATTGGAAGCCTAAGTATGGGGACCCATTTAATCAACCAAGCCTGGATGAATTACTTGACTCCATTGATAGGTATTGACCAAATGAGTGAACAAACAGAAGAATACCTGCGGAATGCGTATTGTATAGCGGCACAGAGCAGAGATAAGTCAAACCAAAATGGCTCTGTTTTGGTGTCTTCAAATAATGAAATTATCGCCACGGGAAACAACAACTTTCCGACTGGCGTGGAATTCACTGAAGAAAGATCAACAGTTAGACCTGATAAATATCGCTACTTTGAACATGCTGAACGTGCTGCTATTTATCAAGCGGCCCGGGCTGGCAGTAAAGTTTATGCATCTACAATGTATGTACCATGGGCAGCCTGCTGTGATTGTGCAAGAGCAATTATTAACTCTGGTGTCTTGGTTGTCGTTATGCACCGCGAGAGGATGCAAATGACGCCAGAGCGTTGGCAGTCTTCAGTAAACGAAGCTTTGGAAATGTTAGTTGAAGCCGGTGTTCAATTGAGTTATCATGGAGGAGTGGTCGAAGGTGCGCCTGATGTACTTGTCAACGGAGAACTTTGGAACCCTGCCAACCCACCTATCACTGATGGGTCTGGCAATTTCTTTACTGACCTGGGAGTGATGTAGCTCGTGAAACCTCTAAAGAACCCAAACGCATGGTCGTGTTTACCTACGGCCTTCGCAATTGCACTCGAAGTGAGTCTCGAAGCTGTACTCGGCGTCGTGGGCCACGACGGAAGCGAAATCACTCACGCTGGGTTGCCTGAGCCATTGTGTCGGCGTGGCTTCCATCCACAAGAGATGATTAAAATGTGCCTTCAAGATGAAATGTCTGTTACTCCGGTCGAATTATATCCGCAAGCTGTTAGCAAGGCTTCTATTACAAATCCCAAGGTGTTTGACACAGGGAATTGGCGTTGGTTTAGTGAAAATTTGTTCAGGAGCAAGGGTGTAATTGAATGCCGAACTGCCGCTGGTCTTGGGCATGCGATGGCTTACGAAGGACGAGGAGATTTCGCTATAATATACGACCCCGCCACGGAAGACATATTCCCGCTTCTCGAACTTTCCGACGCTGAGTATCGAGATCGCTTTCTTGTCATGCTGTGGAGAATAGCATGAGACAGCACCCATTAATCAAACCTGGTCAGCGAGGCGCAACAGCGGCCAGCAATCAAGAGAATATGGAAAAGATTCGGAGGGTGCCAGCTTCAGACCGGGGGGCGGTAATCGACGCGATGATTGAAGCAAATGTTCCTCTTGTAATGGCTAAAGTCGATACTTATATTAAACTACATAGCGGTGTTGGATTCTTATTCGATGATCTTGTTAGCGAGGGGCTGGTAGCATTAACAGCAGCAGTCCATAAATTAGCTGACATGGATACGCCGGAATCCGGCGGCAATTGTACTGGGTTCATTGGGAATCGAATTGTGTGGGCCATATGTAAACTCGTCGAGAATAACAAGAAGCAGCAAATTCCTGAAAACTACGTCCCGCCGGGCTTGGATGTTGCAAATCCTACAGAATTAGTCGATTCTAAGGATTTGATTTACGCTGCTTGCCAAAGTCCAGAAGATCGTATTATAATAGATATGCGTGAAAATGGCAGCACAGATCAAGAGATTGCAGATAGGCTTGACATCCCGCGACGAGCTATCAATTTTATGCGTCATGAATTGTTGCAACGGTACAATGAACTCAAACAAAGATTAGACACATGATCAAACGAATCATACTAGATGTCGATGATGTGCTCAGCAGTCTCACACTGCATGTTTTACAACACTACGGATGTGATGTCGGGCCGTTCGATTATGATAAGTTTCCAACAGACGCAGGCTATAACATTATAGCTGCGTGCGAGATGTTAGGTGGCAAAGTTCCGTATACCAAAGATAATACGCGTGGGTATGTCCCAAATATTCCTGCATTTTGGCAAGGTGTGACAGACGCAAACCTATGGCGGACAGCTCCTAAAACCTCTCAATGTAATTGGCTATTGGAACGCGCGGCTGAACTCGTTGGTCCTAAAGAGGTGTACCTTGCGACCACACCGACAAAAGACCCGCAGTCTCATGCTGATAAACTACATTGGATTTGGGATAACCTACCTGATTGGATTCACCGACAATATTTCATCACGCCTCGTAAATGGCTTCTTGGGAAGCCGGGAGTTATGTTAGTCGACGACCATCTAGAAAACTGTGAGAATTTTGTCGCGGAAGGCGGTGAATCTCTACTTGTACCGCGCCCGTGGAACCCGTTGTACAACGACGATACGGACATAGCAATCTGTGATCGCTTTGACGAACTAGCTTGGAGGTGTCAGAATGTCTAAGAAAATCTTTGTACTGTGCATAAGTGTATGTCTTACAGTAGCATGCTTGAGCCTTCTCCTCATGTGGTCGGCCGAAGGTACCTTTGTGGGGCTGGTAAATGAGTCTCGAATCAGTACGGCGCGGATCGGTGCGCTAACAGAGCATGAAGCACAACATATGCATGAGCTTGAAGAAACAATGCAAAGTTTCATTGAGCAATATGTACATGAGCTTGAAGAGTGGCTTGACGAGGAGCGGCAACATGTGTATGAGCTTGAAGAGGAGATGGAAAGTTTAATTAAGGGATATGCACAGTTAAGTCAGGGTTATAATGACATGGCTTTACACCTTCAGATGCAAAACATAATTATCACAGGGCAGGGTTTATACCTTGTGCAGTTGATTGAAGTGCTGGAAGCCAACAATATCAATGTACCTGAGCCTGATATGAAAGACAGGAGTCCTACGCCGGCTGACCCGTAATGTGACAAGGTTAGGTGCCCAATCAATTTGTCATTAGACACTTGATCAAGGAAACAAATGACGACAGCAAGTAAATTAAAGCGGCGCGAATTCCTTCAACTTGCAAACAAGTACGATCCAGCCAAGACACCTAGTGGCGGCTACAATCTTGCAGGTTGGTATGTCAGTGAGAAACTTGACGGAGGGCGTTGCTTCTGGGACGGTGGCATTTCACGTGGTTTGAATACTAAGGATGTGCCTTGGGCCAGCGTTATTGATCCAAAGACAGGCGAGCTAAAAAAGAAGATTCGCCCAGTCGCTACCGGTCTGTGGTCACGGTATGGCAATCCAATAATGGCGCCGGACTGGTTCTTGAATGGGCTGCCGTGCGTCCCACTGGATGGTGAACTCTTTGCTGGGCGAGGTCAATTCCAGACCACAATGTCAATCATTCGTAAAGACAATCCAATTGACTCAGAGTGGAAGGACATTCAATTTGCCGTTTACAGTAGTCCGCCATTCCAGGCAATCTTTGGTGATGGAGAAATTAAGAACGCCAATTTCCATTGTGCAATTCAGTGGGATAGCATTAGGGTTTGGTTGGCACTTCATATTGGTGAATTACCCTTTGAAGACGATTTTAAGCAAGTAATGAGTGGCTCCTCTTTCGATCAAGAACTTCACTTACTAAATGACGCTTTAAGTACACCGACTAATTTTGCTTACTTGCATCCTCAGACCAAGTTGCCTAACAATAATCTAAAGGCCGAGTGTGAAGTTGAGCGACTACTTGAAAGGGTCCTTGACGTAGGTGGCGAGGGGTTAATTATTCGATCCGCCGAAGCTACTTGGTTTCCAAAGCGTATGAAACATATCCTAAAATACAAACCACATCACGACGCTGAAGCTGTAGTGACCGGGTTTACGTCAGGGCGTAAGGGTAAGGAAGGGACCTTACTTGGTAAGATCGGCGCCTTGGTTACAGTTTATAACGGCAAATGTTTAGAAATCGCTGGTCTGACACATACTGAACGAGAGTTTGCCACGCGGGAGGAATCAAGATATGCAATGGCGAAGCCCGGCGCAGATATGCCTGCTGCCTTCAGTGGTAAGCATTTCAAAGTCGGCGACACAGTGCAATTCAAGTACCGAGAATTGTCAGACTCTGGAATACCCAAGGAAGCACGGTACTTCCGCGGAACATAGAGTAATACTATGAGAACACCACGTGCTTTATCTCCCTCAGCATTCATGCTTTGGGAAAAAGACCCTACCGAGTATGCCTTACGATATTTGGTAGATAACAAACCTCCTCGGACGCCCCAAGCCTTACCAGCTTCAGTCGGGTCTGCTTTTGATGCATGGGTCAAATCGAATCTATACTCGGCTCTTTTCGGTCCAACACATAATCCGAAATTTGAATTCAATACGTTGTTTGAACAACAAGTTGAAGAACATAATCGTGATGAGGCTCGTCAAATGGGTCTGCATTGTTTCGACAACTATGTTGAGACTGGCTCATACGATGAACTACTGGTCTTGATGAAGGATGCCAAAGAAGACCCGCAATTCGAGTTCGATGCTAATAATGTTGTGGACGGCGTCCCTCTCTTCGGTAAGCCCGACTGTCGTTTCATCAATGTAAATGGCATTCACATCATTCTTGATTGGAAGGTTCGCGGCTACTGTTCCAAGTATGGTGCTAGCCCTATGAAAGGTTACGCCTTGTGTCGGGATGGTTTTGATTGGGTTGGACGAAATATAGCCAAGCGGCAATCTGAAGGTAAGCCAAGCCGAAGTCATAACAAGGAACACACTAAATATCTCGCAATGAATTTTAACGGCCTCACAATAAACCAAGGCTTTCTTGAAACTTGCGACGAAGATTGGGCGACTCAGTTGTCTATATACGGATGGCTAATGGGTGAAAATGTTGGCGATGAGAATGTTGTAGTCTGTATCGATGAAATTGTCAGCAAATTTATGGGAGAGTGTGAGCGCCCACTCATACGTGTTGCCAATCATAAGGCTCGTGTAAGTGGTAAGTTCCAAACAGAATTATTTGATCGCATCAAAAAGCTGTGGGACGCTATCTCAAACGGATACATATTTCAAGACATGTCGCGCATCGACAGCAATGCAGCGTTTGAAATGCTTCAGAAACGTGCTACTGGGATGGCAAGTAATGGCTCTGAAGAAGAAGATTGGTTCAGTCAATTGGGAAGACCAGCGTACCGATGATTCATTTTCGTCCAGCTACTAACAATGACTTGGTACACTTGTATGATATTGACTTGAAATGTCACGAACAATCGCCAGCCGACTCAGAGTGGTGGGGACAAATCGCAGAAAATCCTCAGGCTGGGTGTATCGTCGCTCTCAAGAGTCAAGTACCAATAGGGATGCTTATCTATGAACGACAAGCATTTAGATTACCAGAGTTCAAAGCAAAATTAACAACGCTGCATATTCACAAGTTGTGTGTGCGTCCACTTCATCGAAATCAATATGTCGGACAAAAATTGCTTGCACATGGACATGAAGAAGCCCGAAAGAAGGGCTGTCCTTACATGACAATCTCTGTGCCAGAATATCAGTGCCAACCAAGCTCTGAGGATGATGTTAGCAGATGGCTCAATAAATTAGGTTTCAAAGCGGCTATGATTCTTCCAACCAAGGTACATCTCTACGGTCAACAGTTTGATCAATATCTCTTTGTATTCGAGGTGAAAGTATGAGTGAAGAACAACAACCGTTGCAGATGCGACCAGACATGGACCTCGCTGCTCGACTTCGTAAAAGCTTTGGTGCGCGCACTTGTGTAGAAGAAACATTGCGGGCTATTCAAGATATGGCCGCAGCAATAGGTGTGTATGTTTCGTGGGAAATTGTGTCTGTCGATGATGACAAAATTGTTGATCGAGACAAATTGACCGAGGCATTGGGACGCATGGCAACAGCCAGTGGATCAATGTTAATGGGCGGAAAAGTGAACCCAATCACTATCCTAAATGCTCAGGACCCGTTGAAAATCCTCCCAAAGTCAGAGTAGAATGTCACGCAAATATAGGTACACTCAGCAAATCGGAAAACGCGCACATTGTGATTTTGGTCGGAAGAAAAAGGCCACCACAAAGCGCGGCATCGCGCAAGATTTTACTAATCGACCGCCGCTCTACAAATACATGTGGACATATGGTTCGTTGAGCGATGTAGTTTATGCCGATAATCGTTCAACTGCTCGTGCGTTGATTAAGTGTGACCTTGGCATTCATAAAAAGCATCGTCTACCCGCGGCAGTTGAAATTGTAAGAGAACCTAACATCGAAGATAATGATAATGAAGATGATCCAGATGGAAGCATTGAAACGGATTCAAACTGCGACGATTGACGGGCCACGGCTCGCACAGTTGTTTGAAAAGATGGCTACAGAATCCAATCTATGTGGTGGTATGTCTAATGTCTTTACGATCGATTATCAGCAGCCAGGAGATTCTGCTGATGAAAATACTTTGATACCCCAACTCATACTTGTATTGAGACACGCAGAATGATTGGTTGGATCGGCAACGCTTTTATCATATCTGGTATGCTTGCGATTGCTTATAAAAAGCGATTTGGATTTATGTTAGGTATCGTTGGGAGTTTGCTGTGGTGTTGGCGCGGATTCACAACGACTCAATATGATCTACTCGCAATTAAACTACTCGTCGTAGACGTGGGAGTATTCTCATGGTGTAAATGGGGAAAATCATGTTAGAACAACTGGTACAGTTTATCCAGGACCAGGTAGCAAACAATGAATTGTTTCAAGGGGGTTTGTTGCTCATGGTGGGTGGTGCTCTCCTTGCACTAGTTCGAGCGTGGCCTGGGCGAATTTGGGAATTTATTAAACGACAATCGATGATTGTTATTGATATACCTGATAAGGATCAAGCGTTCCACTGGGTAAATTTGTGGCTTGCTAATCATAACTATTCAAAACACCGGGCGCGGTTACTGACTGTTAAAACTGAACATACTAATCGTGAATTTGACAAGCCAAAGATCATTTTTTCTCCCGCACCTGGTAATCACTGGTTGTGGTACAGGCGCAGACTTATGATATTGAACCGTAACCGCCAGCAGATGGGTGGTGATGACGGGCCTGCTGTGGCAGGTATGGGCCATGACCCTTTTCGCGAGTATTTTACAATACGACTCATAGGTCGCAATCGTAACCTTGCGCTAGAATTGATACAAGAAGCATATGATTTCTCACACTCTCACACTGTTGATAAAATAGCCATTCATCGCTCTAGAAATTATGGTGATTGGCTCAGTAATACTTGGGCTCTTAAGCGATCGCTAGAGTCTGTAATTCTACCTGATAATTTGTTGAACGAGTTAGTCAGTGATATCCAAACTTTCCTTGACAGCGAAGAATGGTACATGAAGCGTAGTCTACCGTATAGACGCGGCTATTTGTTTTACGGCTCGCCCGGCAACGGTAAGACGTCTGCAATCATGGCGCTAGCCTCACGTTTCAAGCTGGATATCGCAATATTAAACATCAAATCAACAGACATGTCTGACGATGATCTTTCTGATGCACTAATAAATACGCCACAAAGTTCTATTATCTTGATTGAAGATATCGACTGCATCTTGTCGGGCCGTAGAACAAGAGCGAAAATAACATTTTCTGGACTCTTAAATGCCCTTGATGGCGTGAGTGCTCGACACGGACAGCTTGTCTTTATGACGACTAATTTCCGTGACAGGTTAGATGAGGCATTGATCCGCCCCGGGCGATGCGATGTACAAAAAGAATTTCCAAACGCAAATGCAGACCAAAAGTTTCATTTGTTTGAGCAATTCTTTCCCAGTTCTAATTTAGCTTTAAGTTTTTCAGAGCGTGCATCAGGCAACATGAGCATGGCTGAATTGCAAAAGCATATGATGGAGCATCGAGATGATCCACAAGCAGCACTTGAATATGCTGCCAATATTGAAGACGAGGCAAAAATGAACGTAGCAGATTCACAAGGGCCGGTGGCATAAAGGAATCAAACCTTGAATATTACAACATATTGCGAGAAGGCGCGGTTAACTGCTGCATACAATGCTTCCTTCTTATACCCAACGCATGGTCTCTCTGGAGAAATAGGTAAGCTGCTCGATAAATTGACCAACACTGATGTGTTTGTTGCCAAAGATTCGATTATCAAAGAGATGGGCGACGTACTTTGGTATATTGTCAATATCGCAGCCGACGTGGGATTGAACTTTAACGATGTTGCAGCATTAACATATTCACGCGAACCACGAGCTGACAATTTCACTGAGTTAGGCGCTCATATGAGACCGAGCAATGATCTCAGACCGGCGTTGGTTAAGTTGCCTATCTATTCCGGCCGGATCGGCGAAATTGTTAAAAAGATGATCCATGATAATAGTGGTTTGTTTAGAATTGAACAACGGCCTATTATAGCAGAACTGTTAGCAGAGCTACTCATCTGTTTGTTCAAGATTGGTAGTGCGTGGTCTATTAACTTAGATGACGTAGCACAGGTCAACATCGACAAATTGTTTTCACGGAAAGAACGTGGCGTAATCCAAGGGTCAGGAGACAATCATTGATGCAACAGATGCGACATCAACTCTGGCATGGCGACTGCACTGAGTGGTTGCGTCAACTTAATGAACATGACCACATTGCATGTATTTTTGCCGATCCGCCTGACAACATTGGCCTCGGCTATAATGATTACAAAGACAGTATGGCTACTGATGAGTATGTTGCAATACTTGGTTCATGGTTGCGCTTGTTTTGTGACAAAGCTGACACGGTGTGGTTTTCATTCAATGCCCGCTGGGTCCTCGATCTTGCCCCTGTGGCCAAAGAGATGCGAGACATGGGTTGGGAAGTCCTGGGAGGTGTGCAAACATTCACATTTTATCAGCACAACTATAAGGATCTTGGAAACGCTCATAGACCTCTATGGCGTTTCCGTAAACCGGGTGCAGGACTGTATCCCGACCAAGCGAGAATTCCATCATGGCGTCAGTTAAATGGAGACTCCAGAGCGGCTAAAGGTGGGAAAGTACCGGGGGATCACTTTGATTTTCCGCGCGTGACGGGTAACAGTAAACAACGAAGAAAATGGTGCCCAACTCAATTACATGAAAAGTTGGTCGAGCGCTGCATATTACTAAGCACAAAACGCGGCGATTGGGTTGTTGACCCCTTTGGTGGCACGGGTACTACATTGCGTGTCTGTAAGGAACTTAATGACCGCTATTGTACCTTAATTGAACTCGATGAGAGTTATTGTCAGAAGATTGCAGAGGAGCATGATATCCTACAGGGGTATCGAATAGTTACGCCATGCTCAAAGTAACATTTGAGGTAGTCCCGTTTGGAGACGAAGCACATCCGCGCCGGCATGAAGTCGGACATTTGAATATCAGCTTTCAAAAGAATGTGAACAATGTTGACCGGTACCTTTCGACAATAGCTACTGATGGCCAACAAGTGCCACCTAACAAGCACGTCCAGATTGATATCGGTCTAAACCAAGGACCCTTTGAACTCGTTAGGCAATGTCTAGCGGCACATTTTGGAATGGAGAAAGTCACATGACACTTTGCACCTATCAGACAGTAGATAGAAATCCACTTGAGCACTCTGGAGACAGTCAAATGAAAGATTTCCTCGGACAGCAGATCGAAGCGGGCGATTCAATTGTTTATCCGAATCGACAAGGTTCTCGACTTTGGATGAACTTTGCAACAGTGGCAGATGTGCGGGATAAGTCTATCCGTGTCCGGCTTAACAACGGAGTGCATAAGACGCTGACACGAATTCAGCGTGTGACGGTTGTGTCGAAGCAGATCAGCGATCACACGGTTGTGATTGGGTCCTGAAATGCCCGCATACGATTATGATTGTGCTAGTTGCAGGGCTGAAGTTGAGATATTCCACGGGATGCACGAAACAAAGAAGAAGTGTCCCAAGTGTGGAAAGTTGAAACTGAAGCTCGCTTGGCGGCAGATCGCTGCGTTCCATGCTCAAGTTTCGCCGATGCACCCTCGCGTCAACCGTGGCACCGGCAACACTGGAAAACGCAAAGCTTAAACAATATGAATGTCAATGATATTGTCAGTCAAATTGTGCGGATGCAGGGGTTAATGCCTGAAGTTAATCGTACAACTGTAGCGTTACGATTCCAGGCTATAATCACTGAAGCCATGAAGACCATGTTTGGTGAGGATGCTGAGCAAACGCAAAAATGGATCAATGAGGATTCTACACGATTCTTGGAGGCTTGTAGACTTTCATCTCCCCGAGCGCCTATTGAATCGGATATTACTGCGCCAAGTTCTATCCTAGCACAATTCATTGACAAATGGGAATCTGTAAATACATGGCGGCTCAGCAACAATGATGACTGGAAGACAATGTGTCAAGAGACAATCAATGTCAAAGCAACGATGCTACGAGACCTACGAGAGATAATAAATGACGCAACTACCGCACCCGGACCGTAATCCGTCGTTCAGTAAGGCAGACTATGGGAGAAATGCTGTTTTTGCTGTTGCCAAGGTGCAACTCATGTTGTATATTGAAGAAGGTGCTTCGTTGCAAGAGGCATTAGGCTTGGGACAGCAAATGTGTGAATGTATCCATAGAGCGTATCATGCTGCGCTTCATGAAGCAGGGCACAACCTTATTGGTCCCGCCCCTGAGCCACCGCCCTTTGGTATGGGGCTGAGTGATGATAATCCATTCTCCCCTGATAAACCAACTTGAAGCATCTGATTTGTCTTTGTTACGCACTAACCCTGATTGGAGATTGCACCATGTTGCGGAAATATTACAAGGTAGTGTTACTTTGTGTGTTTGCTGGAGTAATTGGAATTGCGTGCGCCGACGCACTCTTTCTCAGTGGTTTCTTCAGCACAGCAAATACTGTTGACGCGCTTCCTCATACCACGGGGTGGGGATTTTAAGCCTCCCGCTTTGCAGACTAGTGATTCGGGACAAACTCCTGATCTGATTGAGAAGCTGTAGGATGGCCGTTGTCAATACGCAGGTCGGGTTTGTGTTCCTGGCAAACCCTCACACGGGGAGCCGGGCCACGACCACTGCGTTATTGCACATTGAAGGGAGTATTGAAGTTGCGTATCATCACGCCGATCTTGACAAGGTATACGCGGTGTGCCCGGGCGCAGAAAATTGTCACACTGTGTTTCAGGTTGTACGCAATCCGTTAGACTGGCTGGTATCCCGCTTCCATTGTAACGGCGGTCTGCGTGGTACATGGGAGGATTGGTTAAAGAAGCGGCCAAAACGTCCTATCTTTCGTCGTTTCTTAGGACAAACTAATTCGTTTGCCAAGTATGAGAACCTAGTCGCTGATGTGGCCGCACTGACTGGTCACAGCCCACGCTGGGAATGGAAACAGGATCACCGTACACCAGGGAGGCCCCGTCATTACCTGGATTATTGGAATAATGACTTAATCGCTTGGGCTAAGCGGCGTTTTGAGTCTGACTTCAAGAATTACGGATATTGATTGACAAAAGGCTCGCCGTGGTTGGCGGGCCTTTTTATTTGACATTTGGAAACCGTATTGTATACTCAGATAGAAGCTCGACGGCGGTGCCGTGCCGATTGTAGTGACTACAAGAACACAACTTGACAATCCAGAATTGTAGGGTATCTTTTAGATAGGGAGAAGCAAGAATGTTCACACTACCACGAGTCTGCGAATTTATGTACAAGGGCACTCGACGCGTAGCGATTGAGAAGGGGCCGGACAATCGCGGCTGTGGACTATTCACAACCCAGTTGGTTCCCGAGATTGGCCATCGGACTTTCAAGCCAGAGAAAATGATGAACTGCCGTAAGCTCGGACTCATTGCAACTATTTACTACCTCATTCGCTCGGCACGAATCGGATGATCACAAAGTTTCAAGAATTCTGGTTGCTAGTTATCCGTGGTAACTCTGGCTTTGGTGGCGCGGATAGCACCAAAGTCACAATGACTCTTGGTAACATACGCAAACTGGTCGCCAAAGCTCACGAGGATGGTTTTCATAACGGCATGGCTCTTTCAAAGAGTTTAGAAGGGCTCGGTAGCGCCCACAAGCCAAACGAAGATTTAATTGACAGACTTAAAAGGAGAAGTGGTCAATCATGAACTTCATCAGCAAACATCAAACAGGTAGTTATGCTGGTATGTATGTTCTTCACAGGTCTAGTGGCCCAGTGATCTATTCACTTGGTTCAAAGATTACAGTATTTGTTCGGCGAGTTGTTCCGCAAACTGACACACGAGAATTAAACTACGTGGTTGAAATCAAACAGAGCTTACATCATGTGACCGGTTACTCGAAAGCCGAGAATAACATAGCAATACTGTGTGTACCGGCCGAAGGTGCTGACTGTCAAATCGCTACAAGTATACTCAAAGATGATGGCATTGGTTCTGAGCATAGAATGGGCCTTCTAAAGTATCGTGTTGGCGAAGAAGATGGCTATGTTATGACCATTGGTGGCTTGCTGTGGGACGGTCGCTTGGTTCACGTCAGTAATATTATAGCATAGGAGGCAAATAGTAATGCTGGCACCGTGCTTACTTACACAAATCGACGGCAAGCAAATTGCCATTGATGCCTACGATGTTTGCACAATCGCGGAAATAGATGAAGGCATCCAAGTAGAATATGTGATAGCGGACAAATCAAACACCGTCACCATCAATGGTGACTTTGACAAGATTGTAGATATACTTGTCGATGCGCACAATAAGGCTGACTCAAAATATCATAGAGAGGAGGGGGATGAATGGAAACATTGAATGACTCCAATTACCAATGATTCGTGCATTGTGATAAGTCGGTTTATGTATCCCGTAAATATTTGGAGGTATGTATCATGGCGCAAGGTGACTGGACAAAATCTGAAGCAGAAGCGACCAAGGAAGCAGTCGGCGAAATATTCGATGGATTATCGAGGCCAAAGAAGGGTGAATTTCTGGGACATCTTGATGACATCCTGCTGTTTTTGGAACGAGCAAAGAAAGAAGCTCCCGAGGAATAGCAATCTTTAAGCTGTAAACTTTACCATCTGAAACGACACGCGATTCTTATTGCAGAGATTGGGCGATGCACGCACACTTACTTACGGTCGTTCAGGCTGAGAAAATCTGGCAGGTTCTCCATGAAGAGTGTGGTGTGCGCTCTGACGATCTTTGGCAGTGTTTTGTATTCTGTCACACTCGTGATCGTGGTTGTGATGGGTTCCGATTCCAAGGTAGTTTAGGGTTCGGTGGTAAGTTCCGAAACAGGAGCGATTCTTGGGGCGTCGACTGTTACCCTGGAGATGAAACACCAGAACGCTTGGAAATGATGAATCGAGCGAATAGTCGTCTGCAAGAGCTGTATGCACAGGAAGACAAGATGAGTCGTGATAAAAGTGAACCGTTGCCGCCCCAATCTGCGAAACCAGACTGGCGGATTGGAAAGACTGTGAAGCCGAAGTATCGAGATGACCCGTTGCGTGGCCAGCGTGGTGTTGTGATATCCATCAAGCCGCCGGTAATTGTCGAGGATGTGGCACACTGTGGTTTTTCAGACCGTTTGGTAATCAAACTTGAATCAGGTGAAAAGATTACACGCGACGCAGACGAATGGATATCGGCGTAGCCAACAGGAAAGAATCAATCATGAGCGAGACTATTCTGTCGAGTAAGAACGTTTTCACGACTACAGATGTGGCAAAAATCTGTAAAGTGACTCCGCACATCGTAGACAAATGGTTTGATGAGGGTCAGCTCAAAGGCTACCTTATCCCCGGCTCAGGGCGGATTCGCCGTATTCCCCGCATATATCTGACTCGGTTCCTCAAAGAACACGGGATGACTTGGGCTAAGATTGATGATAATGAGCCGAGTAAGTTTGCGAGAGAGCTGAATGCTCGTGTTCGGCGATCTTTTGATGGTGCTCAGACGATCGAAGATGCCTTGGCCGAGCGTGACAAGGTGAATGATGAGCGGCTGGCGGAGTTGTTGGCAGCGGTGGAAGAGGAGCTATCATTCCTCGACGAAGATGACGGTCTGAGATTGCGAGCGGCCCTCGCCGCTCTGCGGCTGGAAGCGAAAGCTGACACAGATGTGAATTTGCCCGCGCCGAAAATCATCACATACGCAAACCTTCTTCACAAGTACCTCGACCCGCAGGCGAAAGAAGTTCTAAGTTTCGTCGAACAGAACAAACACGACAAGGTGTTTGTAGGGCGGGCAAGAACGCTAAACAAGCTTTATGCACTAATGGCTCCTCGACGGGAACACTTGCAACGCGACAAGCCGAGTGAGTATGCGCTAGAAATTGCAGAGAGGTTGTATCGTAAGCAAGGCTTCCGTGCTGAGCATGCAACAATCATTGATGCTGCCTTTGACGAGATGGTCCTAACCAGCGACAAGCAGTTAGCAGAGTTTTTGTCAGCACATATTGACGGCTTGACGTCCGATCGAGCTGAATGGCTGCTAACTGGGTTCCGCAGCCACGAGAGGGAGGGAGGATGAGCATACTGGTTCATATCAAGACACCGGTAACACAGAATAACGCCGGCTACGGTTATATCAAGGATGCCGATGATCATTTGATCTTGACTACTGTAGCAAGACCTGCAAGCCCGCTGGATGTAAGACCTCGGCTACACAAAGAATTGGCGACAGAGCTGGTTCGCGTGTTGAACAATGTGAATGAGTTGGTTGAGGCGGCAAAAGAACACATAAAAGCACAGGAGCTTCCGTTGCTTTCAGAAGCGATGATCTTTAAGCGTCAAGCCGCCGAAGCACGACTGCGACAAGCCATTGCCGCCATGCAGCAGTATAAAGAGAACCTAGCGTCGGCGTGGCAAAACCTGAACCAATGCATGAGAAGCAACTGACATACACACTGGAGATTGATGAATGTTACTCGATGACGAAAAAGTAATGCTGGCTAGAGCTGAGCGATTACATGCCGTTAACACTCTGAATGACGACCTATCACGGGACGAGTGTGTAGCAGTGTGGGGAGCAGTCAAAGAGCAATATAGCGCCGACTTACCAAAAGTGCTTGCACGGCTGGATGAGATTCGTAAGCTCCAGCATGAGGAGGCAGACAAGTTGGCGGAGTTAAAGGAAGCGGCTTCGATACTACGAGACAGGATTCTAAACGATCCTGAGCACGACAACGATACGATTAACTGGGCTCTGGGTCTGTATGACGACGAACTGTTTGACATAGTTGAGGCATAGGCGAATGTTACTCCATGACGAACAAGAAATGCTGGCTCGCTGTAAAGCAGCGACACAGGGGCCGTGGAAATGGAAAGGCGCGTGGATGACTGCGGGCGACAAAAACGTTTTCATGCACTCCACCAATGCGCTTCACCATTACCCCAATATGGCTGACCGTGCGCTCATCAAGACTGTCCCCACCGACCTGCCGGAAGTGTTAAGGCGGATCGGTGAGTTAAGGGAGGCATCTATTCGTTTACTGTGTGCCTTTGCCAATGCTCCACTGGACCCGCGCGGGTTGGAAGCAAAGGAACGCATGACACAATGTCTCTTAGACCCGAAGGCTGCCCAAGAAGCCCGAGAGGCATACTGTCGCGGCGACTACAAAACAACGGCTGAGTTTATCGCTGAAATTAAGAAAACGGCCGCCGAACAATAGTTTCGCTTTAAGGGAGTGCCTATGTGTGATACAATTGAAAAGGACAATTCAGAACTTTCGCTACTCCGCACTGGCGCTCGCATTTTTGCTGTTTGGTTCAGTATATACCAGCACTCTGATGAGCGTATTCAGAGTGTTGTGCGTGATATGATATCAATCCTCAATGATGATAATGCGGATTCGTTAGAGAAGGACATGGCAATAGATACGATTGTTGAGGCGTTGCGTGATGAGCTTAGTGAAGGTCAGCCCTCGGCGCTTTTGAACAGAAGAATTACGTGAACCCAATCTTTGTCCCACTAATAAAAGGTAGCAACAATGAAAAATAACCAATGCGTTCAGAAACGAGTGGCTTTACGACTGGTACAAGAATCTCTGTACTTTCTTTTGTTAGTTGCGCTGTTGAGCAGTATGGCCGCTGCCAGAGAAAACGTTCAGCCAGTTCATCAACTCCGTGCTGCATCGGGCGAACATCCGTTAGAGCCATTTCTACAGTGGGCGCACAACAGATTAGCTACGATGAGTAAGATTCAGGACTACTCCTGCACATTTATCAAACGCGAGCGTATCAACAGCAAACTGGGTGCTTATGAGTCTGCCTATCTGAAAGTTCGGCATAAGCCGTTCAGTGTCTACATGCATTTTCTTAGTCCTGACAAGCTTAAGGGACGCGAAGTCATCTACGTCGATGGGCGAAATGACGGTCAACTATTGGCTCATCTAACCGGTATACGAGGAAAACTACTCGGTACGCTCTATCTCGATCCAAACGGATATTTTGCAACGGATGGGAATCGCCATCCGATCACTGAGATTGGTTTCTTGAATCTTACAAAACGGCTCCTAGAAGCTGGCGAACATGATACGAAGTTTGGAGAATGTGAAGTGAAAACATTCTCCAGCAAAATCAATGGCCGTGCGTGCGAGTGTATTCAGGTTGAGCATCCGATTCAGCGTAACGATTTTCGCTATCACATTGCTCGGATCTATATTGACGATGAGCTGAACATTCCGATTAAGTATCAATCCTACAAGTGGCCTGAAAAGCAAGGTGGTAAGCCACTATTAATTGAGGAATATATGTATCTGAACGTCAAGCTCAATAACGGTTTTACCGACGCGGACTTCGACCTTGAGAACACTGACTACAACTTCCCTTGACACGAGTGACATAGCAACGTAGAATCAATATAGTGCTACTCAGATTAACTAGCCACGGTGTGGCGCTCAGCAAGGAGACCAGATATGTGGGATTTGTATGAAGTCGAATATGTAGCATACGACAGCGACGGAGAAGAACTCCCTGGCGGGTATTATCGGACGATTGCTGTGCCGTCAGATATTGCGACAGCAGAAATCGCCATTAGCGCAGTACGCGACCAAGTAATCGGGCAGGCAGTAAAAGTCGAGCCTCAAATAAAGATCGGTCGAATAGAAATCGAGTCAGTCAATTTTAAAGGGACACTGCACTATATAGCACAAGTGTCAGGCCAGCCCGATCCACCGGCCCGCGAGGATGGGCTGCCATCTGTCAGAGCGTTGCAGATAGCTGGACAAATCTGGTGCGATCCCGCTGTATCTGATCGTACTATGGACCCCGACCTAGCGATGGTATTCGCTAAGAGACTTAACGAGTATATCGACGCCCTGGAGTGGTGTGAAGAGACTGCCGATTTCCACGGCAGACCAGCGTGGCGCCGAGGATGGGAAAAACGCATCAAACCATTGCTAGGTGCTACATGATAACTGACCATCTGCTGCCCGACG
>Ga0114923_10000041_pt1 | contig 106178 bp, 185 predicted proteins | sample SumtaG_FD_89578 | JGI IMG/M metagenome (GOLD analysis project Ga0114923, IMG submission 89578) | Deep subsurface microbial communities from Indian Ocean to uncover new lineages of life (NeLLi) - Sumatra_00157 metaG | ecosystem: Environmental > Aquatic > Marine > Oceanic > Sediment | place... | reverse complement strand
TCGGATGACGATGATGATGAAGATGATTCAGATGACGATGATGATGAGGACGATGACGAAGAATCTGAAGAAGATGATGATGAGGATGACGAAGAAACAGAAGATGATGATGACGAAGACGATGATGACGACGAAATCGATGACGATGACGATGACGAAGACGATGAAACAGAAAAAAAGAAAAAGTCAAAAAAGAAAATTGTCAAAAAGTCAAAAAAGAAAATTGTTAAGAAGCCTAAGAGAAAAGGCAAAGGTAAAAAGAAATCTAAAAAGAAAAAGTAAATGAAATATTTATTGCTGGACGCAAATAATATCTTATGTCGTTCGCATTATGCTACAAAATTAACTGATTCAAAAGGTCGATCTACATCAGGGGTTTTTGGCGTAATGCGAACGATTAAATCTTTAATTAAAAAATTTAATCCTGATAAAGCTGTTGTTGTTTGGGACCAGGGTAAATGTGAACGTAGAATAAAAATTTATCCTGAATATAAAGCACAACGAAATATAAAAAAAAATGAAAAATCAAGAAAAATAATACATAGACAAAGAAAAATATGCCAAGAATTATTTGCAATGCTTCCAGTAAAACAACTTTCATCCCAAGGAATAGAAGCTGATGATATTATCGGAATTTTATGTGAAAAATTAAATGGTAAAAAGATTATTGTTTCCAATGATCAGGATTTTTATCAATTGATAGCATCTGATGTTCAAATTTTTAATTCTAATAGTGAACATCTTATAAATAGAAAAAATATTGATAAAATTCTTGGTTTTCCTCTAAAATATTATTTATTATATAAATCAATTGTTGGGGATTCTTCAGACAATATAAAAGGTATTCCAGGTTTAGGCCCAGTTAAGACAAAAAAATTAATTAATGATGTTTTAAGAAGTGGTAAAAAACTACCAATTAAATCAGAAGAACAAGAAATTCTTGATAGGAATAAATATTTAATTTCAATTGGAGCAATGATTACAAAAGATGAAATTAAAAAAATTAAAAAACAATATAGGAAAGAACATAAGAAAGAAATTGACTATGAAGAAGTTCAAAAACAATTTGCTAAGTTGAATTTTAAAACTCTTTATTATAATTTTTCTGAATGGGCTTATTGGTTAAAAAAATTAAGATGAAAGGCAATGCAATGAAAAAGAAAATGAAACACACAAAGAAATCTAAAAAAAATGGAATTGATTCAATTGTTTCCGATTTAACAAAATTTTTTTCAATATCTGTTATGTCTGAAAAATCCGGGGATATGACACCCTATTATATTCCATTTGCTCATAAAGGTCTTCAATATATAACTGGTGGTGTTCCAGGTGGGCGATTTACTCAAATAGAAGGCGATAGTCAATGTGGTAAATCATATTTACTTTATGAATTAATTTCTGAAACTCTTAATATGGGTGGTTATGCATTACTGAATGATCCAGAAATTGCTTATGAACCTGAATTTGGAGCAAGAGTCGGGATTACTGGTGATAAAAAATTTATTTATTCAAAAAATAAAAGTCTTGAAACTTTTTTTGATCTTAGTAGAAAATTTATAAAAGCTGTTAGAAAAAGTAATAAAAAATGCCCAATTTTAATTGGGTTAGATTCATACCCGCCATTACTTCCTAATTTGACAATTAAGGAGTTTGATACTGTTCAAGACGAAAAAAGCTTGAAGGGTTATATACACGCCAAGAAGAATAATATCCTTGCTTTAAAACTGGGCGAGTTTGTTTCATTTTTGGATGAGAAGCAGGCGACTTGTGTCATGATTAATCAGACTAAAATGAAAATGAATGTTATGTTTGGAGATCCTAGAACCTCTAATGCTGAAAATGTTATTAAATATTATTGTACATTAAGATTGAGAGGCGATTTTGGTAAAAAAATTCGTGATAAAGATAAAAATGTTTTAGGTGTGATTTCAAAATGGGAAACGATTAAAAATCGAAATATTACACCATTTAAAAAAGTAGCCGTTGATATCAATTATAGAAAAGGTGTTGAGCCGTATTCAGGATTATATGAACTTTTGATTAATGAAAATAAAGTTGAAAAATGTAAGATTAAAAAGTTTAATGCATTTAAATATAAAAATAAGAAATTTAAAAAATCATCTATGAAAAAGGTAATTAAAAGATATCCTGAAATTTTAATTGGGGGGCAATATGGGATTACAAGTGAAAATGATGGATCTAGTCAGTAAACATTCATTTAATTGTTATATTTGTAATAAAAATTTTCCATTAAAACGAGATACAAAATCTGTTCGTGATCAAATATTGTTACGAAATGGAAAATTGTGTGAGATTTGTTGGAAAAAGGGGTACAAATTTCATTCTTCATTAAAGAAAATAGAAAATAAGAATGAAAAAATACATATTTAGTTCAGATTTTCATATCGGTTTATTCACAGATGAATTAGACCGAACGAATGAAATCATATCAATTGTAACTGATATAGTTAATCATGCTGTATCAATTAAAGCAGATGGTGTGATTTTTGGGGGGGATATTTTTCATAATAATAATCCGAGTTCTTATTTAATAAAACGATTTCTTAAGATTATAAATATTTTAAATAAGAATGGTATTAAGATTTGGATTATTGATGGTAATCATGACAAGATTTCAAATGAAAAAATATCTTGTCTTCAATTTTTAAAAGAATTAAAATCTGGTTATAAAGTAAAACTGATTTCAGATATAAAATGTTTACGGATTTTTAAATCTGAAATTGGGAATTGTTATTTTACTTTTTTACCACATATTTCAACCAATCAGATACCAGATGAATTTAAAACTGTTCAAAAATATATTGATGCTAAAACAAAAAGAATACAAGAATCAATTTCAATAAATGCAAATCATTTCATTTTTAGCCATTTGAATGTGAAAGAAGCTATTCCAGGTACAGAACAATTTATGTTGAAACGATCAGAAGCCTATCTTCCAGAACCCATTTTAAACCCGGAATTTAAACATAGTAGACCTATTATTATTCAAGCACATATTCATACACAACAGGTGATTGATCGAATTCATATTATTGGTTCGCCTATTTTTGTTGATTTTGGGGAAAAAGAAAAAAAGAAATATTTTTGTGAAATCAATATCCCAGAATATTTAGGTGAAGGTCGTCATCGAATCAAAATGATTTCGACTCGGTGTCGCCCATTAAAAGAATTTAATATTGATTGTTCAAAAACAAAACTTGAAAAGAAACAAATTCGAATTTTATGCAAAAAAATTTCAAAGAGATCCATTTTAAAAGTGAATTTGACAATTCCAGACCATAAGATTTTAAACTTATCAGAAATTTCGAATCAATTTAAAAAATATTGTTATCATTTAAAACCAATTAAACCACGAATTGTGAGAAAGGTAGTTAAAAGAAATAGACATCAAACTATTAAATTATCTCCAAATAAGGCGGTTAAAGTTTGGATCAAGAAACATAATCCTAAAAATGCTGTTAGAATTTCTGAATTAGTTGAATCATATATTGAGTCGGTATTATGAAGTGCCCATATTGTAGCGAGAAAAATGATATTAATAAAATGAAACACAATATTTATTTTTGTAAATTTTGTAAACTTTTTTTCTCAAAGGAATGGGTCTTAGCTCTTGATCAGTTAGAAAAAAAGTTAAAGGAAGAAAATGAAAATAGGAAGTCTTGAACTTCATAATTTTATGCTTTATCCCAAATTAAAAAAGAGATTTGGGGATAAGAATATTATTGGCATTCTTGCTGAGTATGAAGAAAATAAAGACAAATCAAATAAAGGTGGAAAATCCACTATTCCAGAAGCTATTCTATATTGTTTAACTGGTGATTCACGCGCTGTTAAAGAGGTTGAATTAATTCATCATGGTCAATCTGAAATGTGGGTTAAAGTAGTTTTAATTGAGGGGGATAAGAAATATTCTATATTGCGTGGTCGAGATATTAAAAATAAAGGTTTATTAGAAATCAATGGGGTTGATAAAAAGAAAGAAGCCCAACAGATTATTGACGATTTGATTGGGATGAATCGAAATGAATTTGTGTTGACTCGTTTTTTCAAACAATTTGAAATCAATCAATTCATGGAATTAAAACCAGCACAGAAGCAAGAATATTTGATGCGTTGGTTGAAGAATGATTACTGGCAAAAACTTGAGAGAAGTGTTCTTGATGATTTAAATGTTAAATTAAAAAAGTTAGAATTATATAAAACAAAAAAATCGACTTATGCAGAACAATTGAATAGTTTGAAATCTTCGGTTGGTAGTATTGAATCATTAAAAAAAGTCATTAAAAATTATCAATTCAAAAAAAATAAATGGATTAAAAAATTAAAAAATTTGAAAGTTTCAAGTAATGAAGCAAATAATTTGAATACAAATATAGATATTATTAATGCCAAAATTGGTGATTTGAAAAATAAAATAACAAATGATTATTTTAAAGCGAGCCCAAAGGATGAAGAAAAATTAAGGTTAAGATGTTCTAAACTAACAATTAGAATTTTAAATATTCAACAAAGATTGGCTGATACAGATGGCCATACCGGATTTTGTCCCATTTTAAAAGAGTCATGTGATCGTATTGAAACATCGAAAGACGAAATTAAAAAATTGAAAAAAGATGTTAAGCTTTTAAAAATCAAACTCACTAGTTATAATTCAAAATTATATCAAATAAAAAATTATCAAAAACGATTATTGTTGTTAGACAAAATCACTGATTTAGAACAACAAAAAAATAAATATGAAAACCGTTTATTTATTTTTGATAAACATGAAGCATTTGAAATAGAAAATAAAATTCAAAGTTTCGATGTTCATTTAAACAAGTCAACTATTTTATTGGTTAGAGCCGAAGAATCGAAAACTTCAAAAGAAAAATTAAAAGAGAAAATTGAATCATTAAACAAAAAGATTTCAAAAGCACAAAAGAAAGTTGCTTTGTTGAAATATATTGCTTTTATGTTTGGGAAAAATGGTATCCCATCGCAAGAGATTGAAAATGCTTTTGAAGAAATTGAGGATGAAATCAATTATATTTTAGAACAATTTGGCACTCCACTTCAGGTTGAGTTCCAGGCAGATCGTGAATTATCAACTTTTGAAGATAAGTGTATTCAATGTGGATGGGTATTCCCACGCGGTACTCGAATTAAGGAATGTAAATCATGTGATGCAGATAGACGAAAAAAACGTAAAGAAGAAATCAACTTTAAAATTTTAGAAAATGGTGAGGAAGAAGGTTTTCATATGGAAAGTGGTGGTGGTAAAATTATCATCTCAATTGCGACTCGCATCGCCATTACTTGTTTGCAACAACGTCAAACAGGTTCAAATTTCAATGTCTTATTCCTTGATGAGCCTGATACAGCTTTTGATTCGGTGAATCGAAATAATTTTATTGGTCTTATTACAAAGACTTTGATAAACAAATTGGGTTTCGAACAAATTTTTTGGATCTCTCATTTTAAAGATATTCAAGAGTCTGTTCCAAATATATTGAAAGTGAAACGATATAAAACTTATAGTAAGGCAATATGGATATGAAAATAAAAAAAGACAATGATTTTTTGAATAATAAAACAATAATATCAACAGAAATAAGTCAACAAGAACTTAGGAATCATAGTAGTGATATTTGGAGATTAGTTTTAGATAAGATTTCAAGTGTTGCTGTTCCAGAATTTATAAAAAAATATAAATTTAAAAAACAAGTTCAAGAACTTGCTGTAGAGAAAGTTGCTGAAAAAATAGCTAAAGATTTTTATGAAGAATATGGGAGAGAAATTTTAGATGATATGTCAGTTGGGGCTGTAGCAAATTTGGCTACTCCAATTGCAGCGGTAGAAACTGAAAAGATGTTTCATAATTTAGGAGTATATTATCAAAGAGCAAAGAATAAAGAAAAAACGCAAAAAAGGGATTAATGCTCGCCAGAAAGGTTCTGGATTTGAAAGAAAAATCGCACAGATTTTTTCTAAATGGACTGGTATATGTTTTGCTCGAACACCAGCATCTGGAGGATGGGCAAAGACAGGCGATGTTTCTCCAAAAAACCCAAAACATATGGTCGAGTTTCCTTTTAGTATTGAGTGTAAAAATAATGAAATATGGGATTTAACTGATTTATTAAAAGGAATACGTAAAGAAGATGGTATTGAAAGTTGGTGGGTACAATGTGCTACTGATGCTGATCAAGCAAAGAAAATTCCAATATTGATTTTTACTAAAAATCATGAAGAAATTTTTTGTATTGTGCCGTCTTATATTTTTAATACATTATTTAAGTTTTGTGGGGTATCTTCCATTTGTTTTAAATTTGATGAATTAGTTATTTTTTTGTTAAATGATTTACTGGAATTAAATTATAAAGATATAAATGATTCTTTGAAATCTATTTATCTAAATGATAGACCTATTTATGATGGATAAAAAAATGTTGATTGTTCATGAAAATGGAAGAATTTTAAAAACATATAAAGTATGGATGAAAAATCCAACGGCAATGATTAAAATTAAAAAAGAAAAATTTAAAAGTTATAGAGGAACTAAAGATAAAATTGTTGCTTTTATGTGTGTAGAAGCGGCTATTAAATATTATAAAAAATTTGATCCACAAAAACATGATCTAGTCTGGGTATGCGGCCATCATAAAGTAGGAAAAAGAATATGACTGAAACAACAAAGATTACAGGTATAGTTAAATTTTTCGGGTTAGATTATGGCTTTATACAACCTGATGATCCTAATTCAGATGATGTTTATATTCATTTTAGTAACATTGAGCCATGGAGAAAAGGTCATAAAAATCTTGTAATGGGCCAATCAGTTAAATTTAGCTTGACGAAGAATGATAAAGGGTTAGAAGCTATGGAATTAGAGATTCATCCAGACGATAGAGGGATGTCTAAATATGAATTTGAAGAAAGTAAAGGAAATAGAGTATGGGAACCAAACGACAAAAACCAAATAGAAAACAAAGAAGACAACAAGAAAAAATTACCAGAACAGAGAAAAAGACTACCGAAGTCGAAGTTTCAAACACTGAAATAAAAATGATTCCATCTGGAAAACATGGGATGTTTGTTACGATCTCTAATAAGGCAATGAATTTAATGCAACATGGATATAGTTTTCCAATTGAGATGGTAGGAAAAGATGGTAAACTTAAATTTATTTTCTTAAGTGAAAGCACGTTTTCTGCTAATGCGAAGAAATTCGCGGCACAAATTGCTTTAAGACAAGAAGTTGATAAACAAACAAAAGAACTTGGTGAAAGTTTGAATAATGAAAAAGATAAAGAATCTATTAAACAATCGGATTCAGATAAATCTGTTTCCGATATTTAAATGGATTTGGAAGAAGATTAAGAAAGTGAAAAGGAAATGGCGTTGATTTTGACAATGAAAGACCAATTTTGGAAAAGTATAAAAAGACTTGCTGTTCGATATGCGAAAAGAAACAGTAAAGATTGGATTGGGAATGTTGAGCATACATATTACTGTGAAAAAACATATGCAGCTTATTTAGCTGGTGCTCATATGGGTTGGAAGTTGAGAAAGAAATTGAAAAATGATTGGTTATAAAGAAGAAAAATTTGGTATTGATTGGTGTGTCAATTGCGTTGGTTGGCATCCCGATCATGTTCCAGGCTTTCAAGATTATCATACTAGAATGAAAGATCCTCAGAAAGATGCTTTTGTAATATTAGCTAAATATAAAGATAAGCTTGATCTTTATAGAAATAAATCGTGTGTTTTATGTGGTCGAACTTATGATCATAAAGGCGACTTAGATCAAACTTGGAAGTTAACGGCCAAACGAGTTAAAATGGAATTACAAAATGCAGGAATTTTTGGAACTGATGATAAGAAAGTAGAATTAGTTGTGGCTAGATGTAGAAAATCTGTTGAGTTTTTATTTAAAAATCGATTCCATATCAATCCTAAATATTGGGAAAGATTTACATTTGCTGGATGTCTTGTAACTATTATTACTCATGCTCAAGTTGCACGTAATAGTAAATTAGGTACTGAAGACCAATTTAAGGGGCCAGTCAGATGATTAAATATACTCTTTATGATTTTTTTGATCGTGAAAAAACAAATTGTGTTTTAAGAAATTTTTCAAAACCATTAAAAGTAAAACAAAGATTTATTATTAATGATGTTGAATATAAAGTTACACGAATTAAGAAAAAAGTAGCAATCGTTAGAATGATTAAGTATAAGATTGATAATTCTAATACTAGTTTTGTTCATAAATGCCCTGCTAAAAAATCAACTATGGAAAAATTAGATCAAGATGATCTTATTAAATTAGAAAAAAAAGTAGGGAAGAAACAAGTTAAGTCATGGACAGCTGGTCGTGTGAAAATGCGAGGGCATTTCAAACAACAGTGTCCTTTTTGTAAAGTAATTTTTTGGAAAGAATCATTTGAGCATCCAGAAGAAGTATCTGTAAATAAGATTATGAAACATAAACAATTAATTAAAAGGATGATACCAAGATGAATGAAGACCAATGGTTAAGCACTATAAAGATTATTTCCCGCGAACATTATTTAATTGATCAATCAGTTGTTAGAATTAACCCAACTAAAAGTGATTTAGTAGATGTGAAATTATTTTCTAATTCGGCTTTACTTAGTCAATACAATGATTTTAAAGAATTAATTAATTCTATCAGAAAATTAGTACCACATAATTATCGAGTTATTTTTGATATTAGGTTTACTTTATGATGAATTGGTATGAGTTTGGAATATTAATTTTTCGTCTTTTATTTTTTATAGGGATTTTATTTAGTGTTTTATTTTTGATTTCATATTTTAATTAAGGAGTGATTATGGAAATAGTAATAAGAAATGTTTACCATTCACAAGAAGAAGTAAGTGGAAAAGTTTTTGATCTTTTATCAACGAAAAGTGTTGATGAATTGGCGAAATTTTTAGGTCTTAGTATAAGTGATGCGATGGAATTTAAATATTTTATTGGTCATTTTCAACAGGCAGTCAAAACTGGAACTTGTAGATGTTCAGCTTGTGCTCCAAAATTTCATGCAAACAAACGAAAGGAAAAATAATGGAAACTAAAATAGGACAAACTGTAAAAGATCTTGTAACTGGTGTTGAAGGTGTGGCTATTTGTCGCGCACAATATCTTCATGGATGTATTCGACTTGAGGTACAACCATCTAAGAAAAAAGATGATACTATACCTGAATCCGTAATGATTGATGAGGTTCAAATAAAAATTATAAATAAAAAACAATTGATTAAAGTTAAAAAATCAAAGCAATTAGTGAAATTAGGTCAAAAAGTATATGATCCTGTTTCTGATCTTCAAGGTATTGTTGTAGCACGTTCGGTTTATATGAATGGTTGTTCCAGGGTTTATTTGGCATTTAAAAAAGACCATAATGGTAAATACCAAGATGGACGTTGGATTGATGAACCACAAGTTAGGATTGTTAAAGAAAAAAGAGCAGTAAAACAAGGTTCACGATTAACTGGCGGACCGTGTCTTAAACCGATAAGAGAGTTTTAATGTATCCAATCTTTGAAGTTAGTGATGCTGAAATTGCTTTTCCAACCGCTAAAAATATCCCACCTTTAGAAAAGATTCCTAAAGAATTTAAAGATTCTAATGCTGATACAGAATGGCACCATACTTTTCGTGTTTGGTTTTACACAGGCGGTAATTTAAAAACTTGTATCCCGAAAGATGGTGTAGATAAGACTAAAGCAATAAGAGCGATTAAATCTATTATGGGTAGTTATTCGCCAAAACATGAACATAAAACGGCAGCAGTAGCATGGTTACTTTCAGAATGGTTTGATAAATTTGAAATCGATATAGGAAAAAAGACATGTTAGAAAAACTTCTTATTGCTTTAGCTATAGCTGGCCCTTTTTCTTCAACTGATTACAAATGCCCACCACCAGGTTGGGAACAAAAATTAATTATTCATCACATTAATGTGGGTCAAGGTGATGCTACATTTGTCAGAACACCAAGTGGTACTTCTATTTTGATTGATGCGGGTTTACCTAAAATGGGTAGAAGTAAAGTCATTCCTACTCTGCGTCATTGTTATAAACTCAAAAAGCTAGATTACGTGATAGCGACACATTTCGATGGTGATCATATAGGTGGGCTACCTGACGTCTTCAGACGCTTTAAAATAGGCCGTGTGCTTGATCCTGGTGATGGTTCTATGAAGAAGCCTATTAAAGAAAATGGGCTTTCAAATAAATATCGACGAGCTGCATTAAAAAGACAACGCGTTATACCTAAATTGGGCATTGGAGAAATTGTTTCAAATGATAATGTCAAGTTTACAATCATTTCAGTTAATGGAAAAATTTTAGGTGGAAAACAAATTGATCTTTTTAAAAAAGGAGAACTTTAGAATAAAAATGCTACTTCAATTGTTTTAAAAATAGGTTATGGCACTTTTGATTATTTAATTGGGGGGGATACTACTGGTGGTGGAAATCAAACTCCTAATGTTGAAAGATTATTCGCAAAAGTTGTGGGTGATATTGATGTACTTCATGCAAATCATCATGGTTCAAATACAAGTAATAGTTCATATCTTTTAAATTGGACAGCACCAGAATTTGTAATTATTTCAGTAGGAAATTCAGGATTAAATAAAGTTTATTCATTACCAAATAAGAATGTTTTACAAAGATTTTTAACTCATCCTAATGTAAAAATGGTTTTTCAAACTTCATCAGGTTTAAGTAAAATTAATTTGGGTCGTTTAATAATGAACAAGATAAGAAATGAAAAAGGTGATATCATTATTGAAGCGGGACCAAGTAGTTTTACAATTAATGATATTAGGTTTTTAACCGATGAAAAGTAGAAAGATATGGATATTTTTAAACAACATGCGAAGATTATTGATCTTGCAACAGAACTTTTTGATGATAAAGATTTAGCATTAATTTGGATGCGAACTAACAATCCTCATTTTTTATTTCATACACCACGACAAATTTTAATTAAAGGTTATGGAGTTGAAGTAATTGATTATTTATTTGATTTAAATTTTGAAAATAATTATTCTGGATTTGAATTTTTAGGAGATTTTAGGAAGTCGAGTTTTGTGCAGTGAGTGATTCAGCAGTTTTGAAATTAAGATTTTTTTATAGAAATAATTGAGTTATGTTTGATTTAAATTTAAAATTAAAATTCCCATCACTTCCCAAAGAAGATAATTTTAAAATTAAAGTGGATTCTTTAATGGGTGTTTGTGTTCCAATTCGGACTTATACTACAACTATTCCTTTAGAAAAGTTTATAAAAAAAGATTGGCAAGATTTCCCAAGGAAAAAGAAAAAGATTGTGAAAAAATTGATGCAAGAAATAAATGAATTGAATGATAAAATGATTTTAGATTTATTTTAAAAATAATTTTAAATTTATTCTTTTTGATTTCTCAAAAAAAAATTGAAACTGGATTTGATTCGTCGTCCAGTCCACCTGGTTTACTGGAGTGTAGATATAGAGGAAAAATTGAACGTTTTTGAATATTACCCCCCTCTCCCCCTGTGTCTTTTTTGACACAGATTCAACTAAACTAATCGAATCAAAATTGACATATGTCATTTCAGACATAGTACAATACTATCTTATATGCACTGAATTCAATTGAATTGCAATTCAATACGTATAAAACTACCTTTGTTTTTAACTACCTTTAATTTGAATAGCAGAGTCGCTATTCCAGTCTTTATATATGCAAACAAAATGCCAGTTTAATTAAACTATTTTATATTAAAATAATTTTAAATGTAATGATTTTAATAATTTGAATAATAGCTATTATATGAATTCATAATTTAGTGTTTAAGGATTTTACACTGTTTAAAAGTTTAACAGTTTATAAGTGGTTGATATTACATTGTCTGATAATGTTTAATACAAATTTTTGTCATTTTAACTAATCGTGTATAACAGTGTTATACAAAATATTCAGTAATTACGTGTATAACACTGTTATACAAAACTGGCATGCTCGTTGCAATTACAATTTATCAACAAAGGTAGTTAATCAATCTAAAAAAGAAAGATTAACATGAGAAAAGAAATTAAGTGAGGCCAGACAATAAATCTGGCCTCATATAATAAGGAGAATTTTTATGAGTTATGGATATGGAGTTTGTGGAAGTTTAAAATATTATAAAATGGCTAACATTTGGAAAATAAGTACGGGTAATTGTACTTTCAATCCAGAGATATGTCAGGCTGATTCTTATAATTGGTGGGTTTTTGTTAAGAAAATCAAAGGAAAAGTCGTATTTAATGATTATTCTTATTCTCCATCTACTAGTGGGCATCAATCAGCAATGCGTAGTTTATTAAAACAATTAAAAATCAAAATTGATCATATTGTTTGTATACGTCAAAGTTTGAATGATTTTGAACATTCGGCTTTAAAATCCTTATATGAATCAATTTTTCATATTGAATTGCAATTAGGCCGAAAAAATGCGCAAAAAAAATTAATCAAAAACAGAAAAAATCAAATCAAAGAATTGAAAAAAACAATAAAAGAATATCGCGCTTTAGGTGCTGTATTCACTAAATTACAAATGAAAGAATTAAAAAAAGAAGCGATTAAAAATGATTTAGATAATAAAGGTTATGAGAAAAAGAAAAGAGAAAAAACAAATCGAGTCGCCAGAAATTCAACTAAATTAATGAAAACTGGCGTTGAATTCGATTTATAAAAGAAAGGGAAAGAAAATGAAAAGTGAAAAATTATCAGATGGCATGTCAAAATTAATGGATTCTAAATTTAAAAAACTTAAATTTAAATTTAAAAAACCAAAGGATGATATTGATAAAGTAATTCAAGCGTTTTTGAAAGATGAAACTAATAAAAAATTCGGTCGATATTTTATTGAAAATCAAAAATTGTTTTATAAAACGGTTATTACTGATTCACTTCGTTTGAATTCAAAAAATGATAGGAGTAACAAGGCTGATTTAAGAAAATTAATCAAGGCTGTTAAAAAGAATTATATTGTAGTATGTGATTTTACCTTGCAAGAATTACAAGAAAAATTAGATAATCCTCATTGTGTCCATTCACTTAAGGTCAGGGTTTTAAGGTCTGATCTAATCGCACAAAAAATCAAACTTAATAATAATTCATTCTTTTTGGCTAATAGTTCAGTATTGTCTTTGATTGGTCGAACTGTTTGTTTTGGTCATGAAAAGGATAATAATGAGCAAACTGAGATTCAAGCAAGGTTATCGAATCTTATTCCAATGTTGCCTTTTAATGTTTTTCATGAAGCCGGCTTAAAATTGGATGATATTGAGATTTTAGAACGCGGTCCTAATGAAATAGTAAAGCGAAAAGAGGAATATTATGATCGAAAAGAAAATAAAACTAAATATCGAATTCTTGAAACACATTACACGGGTGCAAGTTTATTTAAAGTTAATAAAAAATATTTCTTATTCGATATTGATAGGCGTGAAATTAAACATAATGTATTCAATGCGTTTTTAGTCGAGTTACCAGTTATGGTTAGTTCTATTAAAGCAGCATATGCATCGCTTAAGCCTAAAGAAGTGAGAAAAGCAGAAATGAAAGGCTTAAAAATAAAACGTCAAGGCGAATGGTTTTTTATTCCAATTAAACACACACAAGAATTAAAAGCTGATAAAACGCCAAAACATGATAGGCGTTGGTTGCCGGAATTCAGACCTATGACTTTACAAGCCGGACCTAATAGGCCGAATAAAGCGCAATATGGTATTCAAAAAAAGAATTATGTGAAAGGTAAAATTAGTCATAGTGGGCGTGAACATGCTGATTTAATTTTGAAAGATTGGCACTTAGCGATACCGAATACAGCGATTAAATCTTTCACTATAACAGGTGATGTCGATTAAGTTTTGATTAGTTGTAATTGCAATTTCAATTAATCAAGGGTGCCGGTTTTCAAACTACCTTTGTACCGGCACCCAATTTTTAAAAGGTAGTTTGAAAATGAAAAAAGAGGTGTAAAATGAAAATTGAAATAATTGATAGAAAAGATGATCCTATTTATCATCAAGAAAGATTTCATATAATGGTAAATGATGAATGTGTAGCAAGTACTAATAATTATGAAATTGTACAAATTATAATTGAGGGAATTAAAAAATTATTTAAAATTAAAGGAAAAAGAAAATGAAAATTTTTAGACCGCTTATCAATTTTATAGCTGATTTTTTCTTTTATGCTTTTAAGATAAAACCTTTTAAGACGGCCTACTTGCCATTTTTCGGTCGAGTGATTCGATTTGAGATGCGGTCGGCTTGCCCTCAATGCGGCGAAGTAACTAGTTACAATAATATTAAATTACATTCCGTAATTGATGATAAGCCTTTTTCAGATGTTAAAAATGGATTGAATGCAATTGATCTATTTAAAAATCTTGATTCGAATTTTTCAGGCGATTTAAAAAGTCGAGCACAGAAAAAAAAGGATTTTAGAAATGCATTGAAACACATTCAGTTATTAGGTTACGAAGCAATTGATTCGGGCTTGGATCAAAAACATGCTATTAAAACAATTTTATGTTCTGCTGTTTATTTGTCAGAAAAAGAAAAGAGAATTCCTTATTTGGAATTTTTAGAAAAGAAAAATAAAGGAAAGGAATAAATTATGAATAAGCCTAGAGGAACCTCAAAAACTTTGAAACAGATGTTAATTCATATTAAATGTGATGCCGATGATAATAATATTGAATGTTCAGTTGATATGATTAGAATTATTGAGGCAAATTTTTGTGATTTTATGTTTAATCAATTAACTATAGTGCAAGGTAGTTTAAAATCATGTTCATGCGCTCAAAAACCATTTGAAAAATTAATATCTAAAATTAAGTCTGAAAGTGAGGAGTGATATGAGTGAATCAGAAAAACAATTACAAATTGAAAGATTAAAAGAAAATTTAAAAGCAATACGTTTACGTTTGCGTAATTCAATTTATGTGAGGGAACCGAGTATAGATTTACTTGAAGATTTACAATTGCAGATAACAGACATTAAATTACGATTATCTGTTTTTGGCTTGAAAGTTAGGCGTTCTAAGTATGATTAACTTTCATGTAGTGTTTAAACTATTGTGCTATTCAGGCCGGGAAAAACACTTGTTATTACAACGTGTTATAGTGTCTAAGTATTATACACTGTCTAAAAGTTTGACAGTTTATAAGTGCTCGATATTGTATAACAGTGTTATACACCATTACAATTTTTGTCATTTTAATCAATCATGTATAGCACTGTTATACAAAATATCCAATGATTATGTGTATAACACTGTTATACAAAACTGGCATGCTCGTTGCAATTACAATGTTTAGATATTGAATGAAATGAAAGGAAACGGGTATTAAAATGAATAATGAAAAGCAAAAACAGATAATTGAAAGATTTAAAAAGTCATGTAACGAGCTATATAGACGATCTCAAGTGACTCCTAATGAAAATGAAAAAAAGAGATATTTAGAATTATATAGGGAATCATATAGACGATATAAATTACAGTTAGCTTTAAATGATGGAGTATTATAATGCAAAGTTTAAAAATTGATCTAATAAATGGATTTAACTTATTAATCATTTTATTGGTTCTAATAATAAATCAATATAATTGAAAGGGCATAGGTGATAAAAATGGATAATAAAAAAATGAATGAGTTGAGAATTAAAATTAAATCATTAGAAAAACATAGGCTTGAAATGAATCAAGTAGTGAGTCAAGTCGAGTCACAATTACTTGAGGAATATTCAAAAATATTTGAAAAAGATACTAAATTACAGACTGCTATAAAAGAATTAGAAGATTCAAAGGAATTCGGTATTGATGATGGAATATATAGATGGAATAGATTCGATTTTGATGATTATAAGGATAACAATGAAGTAATAGAATACTTAGAACAATATCTAAATGAACACCATTTTATAAATATTGATATTAAGAATGATGCAATTATGAAAAACGAGGGCTTTAATTTAATTTTAGATCATGATGGGAATATATACGATGAAGATTCACAAGAATTTATAATTGATCATAGTGAATATACCAATAAATCAAAAAGGAATAAATTAGTTAATAATTGGATGGAAAAAAACGGTTATTTTCCTGGTCTCTTTTCAGTCGATCGATATAATAATGTGTTTTTAATTAATTTAAATGAAAAGAGAGGTACATAATGAAAAAACAAAAAACGCTTGACCATTACGTAAGTAAAAAGATCGACCTAAGTAGTGAACAAATTTATTGGTTGATCGACCTACTAGGCAAAGGGTGCCGACAAGACACAAAGGACAGACTAGAGCGCCGACTGTCTTTAACATCATTAATGCCAAATTATGGTATATATCAACGCGTCTTTATAAATAAACAGACCGTTGAATATTGCGCCGGTCAATCATACCCGGATGAAATTAGATTTATCCGACAATTAATCTTAAAGGGGTGAATCATGAAAAAATCATATGCACTTGAGTCAATAAAAAATGGGTTGTCAATAAAGGACGCCAAAGAGTTGGCATCGCTTGATAACCCAGAGCTAAAAGAAATCGGCGAACTTGCAATAAAACTAATTGAACTAATCGAAACAAAGGAAAGGGTAAACAGTGAAAAAAATTAGACGATATTACGGACACGATTGTGATTCTATAATGGGATTTAATAATGGATATTATATTGATGATAATGATATTCAAGTTACTGATATTGACGACGCCTTTAAAAAGTGTAAAAAATGGATATTAAAAAATTACAAATGTAAAAAATCAGACTTAACTGAATTAGATAATGGATATGAACTTATTACAGGATATTACGATAATGATGGGAATGATATAACACAAAAACAATTCAATGAATTGAACGATATTGATTCGGACGACGGTGCATATAGATATATTTATGTAACATTTGAATCAATTGATTAATAATAATGAAATATTCACAATTAAGACAATTAATAAAACGACTATTAAGACAAAAAGAAATCAAAAAAAGTCAATCCAATCTTATCTCATTAGAATTCGAATATTTCGGGTGTTATACAATCAGACATTTAGACGGTAGAGGTAAACTAGTTCAAACAGATTGGAACTGGCCAAGTTTAGCAATACATTTCGGATTTACTCCATGTTACCAATGTAATGAAACAAACGGAACTACTAATTGTAAACATAATACTACACTCACTATGATTAACAATGCTAAGTTATTTTTAGATCAAGTTGTTAAATCTAAGCAATTTATAATTGATCCGGGCTATTTTAAATAATAGATCAATAACAAATAGCTACTAACTTAGCTAATTACTGATATTTAGCTATTTATACAGCTAAAAATACATAGTTATTTAATATTACTAATAGTGTAGGACTATTAGATAATAAAGCATAATAAGATTTTAAATAATAGATTAATCAATACAATTGAATGGTATCTAAACTATAAGCAATTCAATTAAGACAATCTAATTAATGATCTAAATACTAATCAAGTGTATAACAGTGTTATACAGATAATCCAATAAAAACAAACAATTAAGACAATCTAAATTAGATAATACAGTGTAATAGAATACAGTATAGACCCTATAAGGATCGATTGTAAGGCATGTTAAGAAGTCAATTGGTATCAGACTATAGGACTGTTAATTCCTAGATGTATATACATATACATGCAATACCTATGGTATATACATATACATACTTAAACAATAGACTTGATAATTGAACAATGGGCCCGATAATCCTTACCAAGCGCTGTAAAGAGACATCGATTTCTCTCTCTTATTGTGTCGCTGAGGACACATGTTTAAATTGACACAATATAAAGTAATTTGATTCAATTTGAATTCGACCAGACTCAGACTGCAATAGCCCTATCATACCGTGACTCAGCACTACCGCTTATAGGTATACCCGGAAACTATGCCCTGTAGTGGACACGGACGGGCATCAGTAGTTAGTTTGATTTTATCCAATGTCAATACAGCGGTTCGATTGGGTTGATGTAATTAAGGATTAGGTATTAGTCCATATATTACATTGTGTTACAGTATATTATGGCGCATTATATTGTAGCTCATAGACTATGTTTTGAATTGAATATTCAATACGCATATTGAATATCTATTTGATATCATTACGAGATCAGCAGTCCAGCAGGGTGTCTAAACTTTAGACAGGATAACTTATTGAACTAACACGTTTTTTTAAAGGGCTTATTGTAACTAATGTAGTTGAACTATATTATTCAATGATTACAATAGTATGGCACCCCCCCGGTATGCCCAAGTTGAGGATTGTCTAAGGTTTTGATAGTGGGCAAGGAAACACTGTAAATTCGCACCATTTACTTGACAAGACATAATACAATGTAATATCAATCAAATTGAAACAATTTAATTGAAATTGGCACGAATTGGGCCAAACAGGAGAACCAATTGTCACTTAAAAATTTTTTCCAAAATTTTTTCAGTAAGAAACTATCTAATTTACCAAGATGCTATTCTGAATATAACAATTCAATTAAAAATTGTGGTGGAGAAATTTGTAAACATAGATGTATTTGTAAATTGCTTACTAAAAAACAAATTATGGATACAATTGCTTATTTAGAACCTATATCTGATGAAATTAATGGATTGACAGACATTGAATTGAAAAGATTAGAATCTTCAGTTAATTCTAATTTAGAACCTATAGAGGATTATATGGTTTATTATGCGCATAGCAAAAAGATTTATGGAACAAAAAGAGAAAAACAAGAGCTGGTTTTTTTGGAAAAGATCTTTAAGAAGGTTATATGCCCTAATCGTGATATGGGAGAAAAAGGAAGAATTCAGCCTTATCTCGATAGAGTTAAGAAATCAAAATTAGTTGTTGTATCTGAATATAGAAAACATATTGGTAAAGGTTGTTTTTGTGAAATTAAACAGGCACAAGTGAATAATATTTCTGTATTAGTTTTGCGAAAAGATGAAAAAGGTTTCTATTTTAAGTCAGTACAAAAAATGTATCATGTTGATAAGAATGATTGGGCTGTTGGATATGGAGCAATTTTATGAAAGAAATAGGTTAAAAAAATAATGGTTAAACGATGTGAAGACACCAGACGTATATTTAATGATGATGGGACAATCAATACAGACCCACCTCCACCATTACCATCAATCACTGATGTTTTACCGCCGAGATGGGTTTTTATTATATGGGGAATTGTGATGATTTTAATTATGTTGGGAAGATTGATATGAATTGGTTGAAAAAAATTTTCAGAAAGAAAAAGATTAATGACCAATATATTCATTTTGATTATGGTGAATTAGAGAAAAGGGTAATTGCGATAAAATTGCCAGTTCTCCCGACTTTGGACGCCTCAGCTATAATTAATCAAATAGATTTAGAAAAAAAGATATTGATAAAAAGGATGATGCAGGAAAAGAAATGAAACCTATTATTTTTGATATAAAACAAACACCAGCAGACAATCGGCCAATTGATTGGATTGAAAACATAGGTGTTTCAGTGACGAATTTGTTTCCGAATTGGATGACTGCTGAAATCATGTTGACCGATTTTGTGAAACGGACAGGCAGTTGGATTGTTGGTCCGTCAGACCAGATCCGTTCAGATATTCATTGCGGTTTGGAATTCCCGTTAGTCTGGAATCTTAACAATCGTGAATGGATTCCTATGTTTGAAATATTTCCACCGGAAGACAAACCCAAAGTTTTAGAAATTTGTGAAAAGGTTATGGATGATTATTTACCTGATTTGAAATATTATATGGGACAAAAGGTAACTGAACCCACGTTGCAATCAATTTTGGCCGGCATTAAAGCGTGGGAAGGAAAAATCATTTGCAATGGCGGAAGGCCGGTAAAAGAAGAACTTGCGTTTCGATTGGGACTTTGGGGAATTTATAAAATTAAACTTGGTGTGGAAGTATGATTAATTGGTTGAAAAAATTTTTCAGTAAGAAGCCCCCCCAAATTGATTATCGTATTAAATTGCTTGAAAAGTATCCGTATAGTTTGAAAACAATTAATCAAATTTATGATGCAACTGGGAAGAATGGCTTGTTTAATCAATTTCATATTAATAATAGATGGCAATTGGTTGAATTAGCATTGATCATTGCTAATATATTTAATAAAGACCCGATGGTTGCGTTAGATAATGTATACAGACGATTATTTAAATTAAAACTTGGAAAAGGAGAAATTGAAAATGAAAATGTATAATGTAAATTTAGAAGGAACCACACCGCTTTTACATCATAAGATGAGTGATGAAGACAAGTTTAAATTACTTGGTGCTAAGTCTGGTAAGAAAAAAATTAAAGAAGAATTAACACCAAGACAAATTGCTGAGAAACATGTTTATAAAAATACTGATGGTAGTTTTTGTATTCCATTGGGTTATGTTTCAGGCGCGTTTAACCATGTTGCTTCTGATTATAAACAAAAAAATTCTGGTAGAAAAAGTATCAAAGCAGTTGCTGGTGGAGTATTTAGACCAATTGGTGAATCAGCTACATTAATTGATAAGAAAAAGAAACCAATTAAGAAATTTGAAGTTGATATTAGAAAAGCAACAAATTATAAAGCTGGTGCAGTTATAGTTTGTAGACCTAGATTTGAAAAATGGAATATTCAATTTGATGTACAAGTAGACGATTCAATTTTAGAACCTGAAATTGCATTACAGATTTTAGAAGATGCTGGTAGACGATCAGGATTAGGATCTTTTCGAGTTAATAAAGGTGGTTATTTTGGTCAATTTCAAGTAATTCGATGGAAGGAGAAAAAGAATTTAAAATGTTAAAAATTTATTGTGTTGTGTAGTTGTGTATAGTTTGGTTCTGTTTTGTAAAGTAATGAAAGTGAAATAATGTGAAGTAGTGTGTAGTATTGTGAAGTAAAGTAATGAAAGTATTGTCAAGTGATGTGTTGTTTTGTGATGTGGGGTGAAGTAAAGAAAGTAACGTCATGTTTCGTATCGTAGCGTCCGGTTCAGTAAAGTGAAGTAAAGAAAGTAGAGTAGTGTATCGTTGAGTCATGTCTCGTAGAGTATTGTGAAGTAAAGAAAGTAGCGTATTGTTACGTTGTGTGCTGTGAAGTCTTGTGCTGTTTTGTAAAGTAAAGAAAGTGAAGTATCGTGGAGTGTAGTAGCGTGCTGTTCTGTGCTGTTTTGTAAAGTGAAGAAAGTGCTGTCAGGTTTTGTAATGTAGAGTGTAGTTTTGTGAAGTAATGTAAAGTAAAGTTATTTAAAAGAGGTGCGCGATGACTAAAAAAATTCGTATTCGTTTTAAAAACAAATCAATACGATTTAGTCGATTGATTAAACTGGCGAATGAGTACATTCCTATTGGGAAAAAATCTACTCCAGAATTTGATCTAAACGATTATCTACGTATTTTAGATTTTATGAAGTTTTTAGAAAAGAGAACAAACGGATCGGTTAGAAAAAGCCAAAGAAATTATAAAACGCAGGAGATAAAAAATGACTGATAATAAAAATATTATTTTGACTGGCGATGAAAAACGGAAATTGTTTAAGGATATGCAATTGGGGGTTATGAAGTCCACTGCTGTTCCAAATCTAACATTGCGAAAGTTATTGGCTGATTACGAAAAAGGTTGGGATGATGCTAAAGAGTATTTTTCTGAAGTAACGTGGAAGTTTCTGAAAGAACAAAATGTAAGCCATGAAATTCATAATGCATTGTCAGCATCAATATTATCGACTGTTGCTCCAAAGAAAGAAGTTTGGGAATTTATCAATAAAAATAAAGAGAAAAAATGAAAAAGTTAACAAAAGAACAAGCAGAAATAATTTGTTACAAGTGGGACGCTGAGGGGCCATGGTATGCATTAGAAAATGGATATCTTAAGGATTTAATTGGGACTGAGTATGAAAAAATAATGCTAGTTGCTAAGACTTCAATGAGTAATCTTGAAGAAGTTATAAATGGGCTGAAAGAAAAGTTCAACATAGATGACAGTTAACATAAAGGTGAACTCAGATGAATAAACGAAAGGAAATAAAATGATATTTATATTCGGTTGGATTGGGCATTTATTTACAAGTCACATGGATTACGAGAAAGGTGGATCATCTGGAAAAGATCCTTACCCATGTGCAATTTGTGGCGATTCAATTCCATTAAATAATCAGAAGATGAGCATGGGTCAATGGGTGAGTGGTGCGGCTTGGATTTTTAATTTTTTTAAAAAATAGTTATGAAAAAGCTGACCAATTGGTTGAAAAATTTTTTCAGTAAGAAAAAAATTAATCAACATATTCATTTTGATTATGGTGAATTAGAGAAAAGAGTAGCCGCTGAAATTGCCAGTTGTCCTAAGTGTGAATTACTTACCCATAGTCAGAATAGTTTTGGACCACCACTGGTATGTGAAAAGCATATGTTTGAGCAATTAAATAAAAAAAAGAAACTTAATAAGGTCCCAGACTTTAAATTTGAAGACTATGAATATTCGAAGATGTTGAAGAAAATTAATAATGGTTGTCAACATAAAGAACTGGCTCCACATTATCGTAATCCAGATTTGAAAGTGTGTGGGGGATGTGGCCGGATTATAGATTGAGGAAATAAAATGAAGTTTGTTTGGAAAAATAAAACATTGGGAACAATGGGTGATGTCATAGAAGTGATGGAAGCCGTTTACGAATGTGGTGATCAAAAGGAAGCAGATAAATTTATGGAAACTGGTGAAAAATGTGGGCAACATTTTAAAGATAATATTGGTTACATGACAGGCTATTTTAATCCAAAGACAGGAACAGGGATGCGAAAGTTGTTCAATGTGAAACATCCGATATTCGGTGATCGTACACCTACAATCAAGGAAGCGTTTGAATCTGGAAGAAACATGGCCAGGGCCGGACGTGGAATTTATGGTATAGAAAAATGAAAAAGAAAAAAGGCCCAACTACAGAAGCGTTAGAGGGAATTTGGTCTTGTATTGATCAAATGGATGACGTTGCAATGAAACGGCACCAATATATCAAGTTGCTCAATGAGATTGTTTGGAATCTAAAAAATGGGATAAAAACTACAAATGACGCCAATGTATGGCAAGCATTAGGTTTGGCTAAAGGGGCGTTATTTGGTTTAGGAGAAAAACCAGAATGAAATTTTATGTTAATAGGAAAATGATTACTCCGCAAGACCAACCTCTAATTTTGATTTTGACTGACCAAGATAAAAAGAATATTGCGAAGATGTTACCAGACGCAAATATTTATTGTATGTATGAAACAGAAAATGATTCATCAAAAGATGTTTTAGCTTTGATGGATGAAGCAAAAGGAAAGTCAGAAAAATGAGTAAGCAATGGTTTGAAGTAGTACTCCAATTAAGTGACAGCTATCGCATTGTGAAAACGAATAATGGTTATCGAATTGAGGAACTTTATTATGGAACTAAAAATTTTCAGCCATCTTGGTTAAGAATGTCATGTCCTAATAGTGCATTGGCAAAAATAATTTTGGATCGGATAAAGGAGAAAAAAATAGTTGATGAGATGCTGAAAAGGGATGTAACCATTGAAAGAGCCAATCAGGTGATAGAAATTTTATTAGAGAACCAGAAAGATGTGATGAAGATAGTTCGTGGGGAAGGAAAATATCATTTTACTGGTCAAAATGGGAAACCTGTTGAAGTAGCAAGTTGCATGAATGTGGCTTTAGTAAAAATAAAAAAAATTGAAAAGCAAATGGAGCAGGAGAACCAGAATGACAAATAAAATAATGAGTAATCTTGTACGAGCCACTGAGTTAGTAGGCCATTTAGAAGATAGATTAGAAGATAAAACAGATGACGGATCACTTTTTGATGATCAAGAAGCAGATATTAAATCGGCTTTAGATCAAGCTGAACTCCGAGGCATGAAAAGGGCCGCTATTCTTTGCCAGAAAAATGACCACGCTAAAAATTGGCACTACTTTTATAATTTAATTAATGAAGCAATAGAGAAGGTGAATGGATGAAAATCGATGAAGTTATCCAGAGCGGTAAAAACTACACAATCCTTAATAGTGGAATGTGTTGGATACGTGGTTACAAACTTGGGGATGAATATTTCTTCGACCTACAAGGCAAACGGCTCAATCTTGGGCCTGATGAAATTACATCTAATTTGTGGGTAATCGAAAAAGAGCCAAGGAAGGGTTGGGTGAGAGAGATAGATATATTTGATCATAATCCAGCAATCGGTGGGGATTGGATCAATGTGAAAGAGGTAAAAAAATGATAATGGAAAGCCAAAGACCAGTTGAAATTTACGATCGAAACACTACTGAACATGATGTTGAGACTAACCCATCAGGAGTGAAGATAGATTATAGTGGTTGGTTTCATTGTTGGTCGCATGAAGGACGAAAAATTGGTGAAATTTCTGAACAATCTACATATGCAGTTATTGAAAAAGAAAATGGCCAGATAGTTTTTGTTAAACCTAAATTGGTGAGATTCACAGACAGAGAGAAAAAATGAAAAGTGTTTATAAATATAAATTACAAATAGGGGGTGAACAACAAATTGAATTACCAATTGATGCAGAAATTTTAACTGTTCAGGTGCAAAGAGGTAAATTATGTTTGTGGGCATTGGTTGATACTGAATCAGTTGTAAAAGTTACGCATAGATTTTATGTTTATGGAACTGGACACAATGTTCATGATGATGAACATAAGAAATACATTGGAACTTTTCAATTGGCAGATGGTGATTTAGTTTTTCATGTTTTTAAGGAGAAACAATGAGTTTTATAGAATTTTTGAAAGAATATAAATGTAATGAAATTGAAGCAGAATTATTAGCTGATTATTTTGCATTTATGCGAATTACAAAAATAAAAAAGATGCTTGAAAAAGATGTTAATACTTATGTTATATTTTATGCAAAGTAAAATTAAAAAGGAGAAAATGAAAATGATATTTAAAGCTACTGAAGAACAAGTGAAACAAATTGCTGCTAATGCAGTAAATGCGTCAAAACCTATGGGTATGGGATTTTTGCATTATACAAATCGTGTTTTTACTAATAAAGATTTTAATATTGATAAGTTTGGATTGAATTTAGATTATGTTCAAGGCCGAATGGTCAAATTAAATATTAAACATAAAGGAGATAACCAATGGCAAATTATACATGGTGAACCAACATACGATTATCAATCATGGATAAATAAATATCCAACAAATCAAGATTTAGTTAATTCGGTTTTAAAAAAATAAAAAGGAGAAATTGAAAATGAAAATAAAAAAATTCACTAGAAGAACAATTGAACAAAAGGAAGATCTTGTTAATAAGATTACTAATCTTCGTAATACTGGAACGAGTATTGGTGATGCTTGTAAAAAATATAATATTCACCCTTCTATGTATTATGATTGGAAAACTAATCAAATTCCAAAAGTAATTACTTATAATGCTGGTAACCCAACTAAAAAGAAGATAAAAAAGGTAAAAAATGTTTCTAATAAAAGATTAATTGCTTTGGTTGGTTCACCAGACGAAGTAGTAGCTGCATTAGAAAGATTATAGAAAAGGAATTATAAATGAATAAAATATTAAGAGTATTTTTTAATACTGATTTACGAGGCCAACATGATGGATTGGTTAAACTTGCTTCCAAATCAAATGTAAATTTGAAACGATTGGATCAAGGTGAGCATGTTGCTTTTATTAATAGAAAACGTAATAAATTAAAATTATTTTCTAAAAGCACCAATCAAAATGTTGTTACTTATTTACGTTTGGATAATGATCAACGTTTAGATTTAAATTGTTTATCTGAATTGATTAGAATATTTAATCCAGGTGGTCATTTAGATTATAAAGGTGTGCTTAAGAAAAGGATTGAGAAAAAATTGGCATCAAAGATGTTAGTTATTGCTAAGAAAAAAACCAGTTCTCAATCTAATTATGTTCATTAAGAAAGAAAAAGTAGGTTAATTTTATGAAACAATTATTAATAGCCGCAAGTATTATTTTCCAATTGGGTACACCAGCTATTCGTTCTAGTACAGGTATCAATAATGTTGTTGATATCTCTACAGGTAAAACACAGCTTGAACTTAAGAGATCATCCGCAGTTTGTTATTGTGTTCTTGCAGGTGATATTAAACAAGATGTAGTTTTTGATTGGGTTTGTAAAACTGAAGTTGTAAAATCACATGTGATTGTAGAAACTTGTAAAATTAAGAATAAGGTTTGTCATATTTGGAAAGATCTTGATTTTGTTATCACATGTGCCCTACCTATAAAATAAAGGAAATCAATATAAATGAAGATTGAAAATGGATATGAATTTGGACTTTTTTTTGGTTTTGGATTTTTGACTACATTAGGATTGTGGGTTATTGCAATAATGTGTTTGGAGGTGTTTTTTTATGAAACAAAAATTAAAATTTGGAGTATATTGTCCTCATTCTAGATGCTTTAGGAAAAAACCAATTGATAATTATGCATGTTATTATCACTGGATGATATTGCCTAAAAAGATTCGTGATAAAATTTGGAAAGGTTATCGTCAAAAGGATTATTTAAAAAGTGGATCATTATGGCATGAAGCTAATAAAGAAGCGAAAGTGTTTTGGAAATCAAAGTGAAAGGAAAAAATGAAAGAGCAAGAAAAGAAATGAATAAAATCAAACAACCCAATCCTAAAATAGCAACACAATGGAAGCATAAAGTATCAGGAAAGATTGTAAAGGTAGCACCGTGGTATGAAATTCCAGATCCAATAGTGGGAACCGAAGCCCATGAATCTGAACAAGCATTTGGAAAAGATATGAAAGATAGAAAAGTCAAATTTGGGGTTTTAGTACAAATAGGTTGGCTTATTGAAAATGGTCAGAATTGTTTTTTGGGTGTGGGATTAAATGCTGCTAAACATTTTGATAAGGTAAAGAAATGAGAAAACAAAAATCTACTAAATATCGAAATGAAGTAAAAAAAGTAAACACGGGAATGAATCGAAAAAGGGATAAGATTCATAGTTTAAGTAAAGAACGCGATAAACTTTTGAGACAACATGCATTATTTAAAAAGTTTATACGATCGTGTGAAGAAATCCCCAATAGTTCTTTTATTTATATAGAAGATGCTATACAGTTTAAAGAAAAAATTGAATGCATAAGTAAGAAAATATCAAAATGATTAATATAAAGCGCCTAAGAAATAAACATCATCGAACCCCACATTCAATAAAATTAGGTATACAAAAAGAATATATTAAAAATTATGAAAGTTTAAGAATGGCTGTTCCAGCACTTTGTGATGAGATTGAACGATTAGAAAATCAGATATTTACAAATTCTAATTCACCAAGAATGATTGAGGAGGAATAATGTGGCCATTTAGAATAAAAAAACCATGGTTGGAACTATATTCGAGACACAGCCGCTGGGCTGATAATTTAACGGACAAATATTCCAAACGAGATTTTGCGATTCAACTTGGTATGCTGAGTGCTGGCATAGGAGCTGGTTATAGATTACAAGTGAAAGAGATAACTGGTAATAGTCTTGTCTATGAACCCCATGTTTTTGAAATAATCGCTTCAACAATCACTTCTATTAATTACAAAGCGGGTAAAATATCAGAAGAAAGATGGTTGGATTTATATTTCACAGCTTATGCAAAAAGTTATTCGATTAGATCAATTGCCTTAGCGGTTAAAGATGCTTGCGTAAGGAGAAAAGAAAAAACTCGTTTAGAGAAAATTGTATGAAGGATTTAGTTAGAACTTATAATCTAAAATACCCACTTGAAACACCATCAAAATGGTTTGTTGGGGTTGATATTATCCAGACGGTTACTTTGCGTAGACCAAAAACAAGAGACTATTTTGGATTACAATTAAAGAAAGAGGGTTCAGACCCATTACATCTTGCAAAATTAATTTCTAGGATTAGTAATCTTACTGAAAAACAAGTCGGTGAACTTGATCTGGAAGATATGAATGGGCTTTCAACTTTATTTACAGAAATGCTTGGATTAAAAGAAGAAGTGGATGATAGCGATGAATAATATAGAAGAACAATTAAGTAAAAAATATACATTTAGTTCAATAACAATTAAACAACTTTATGATTTAATTTCAGAAGACAAACGATTTCAAGTATTGTCAGTTAAACATAAATGGACTTTTGCTGAATCAATATTAAGATTAGCCAATAATACTGTTTGTGATCCGATAACTGTGATGGATCAATTAACTAAAACATATTATTCTGAAGAAACTTTTGAAAAAATAGAGAAATTGAAAGCGCCAAAGTTTAGAAAATTTGAACTTATAAGTTGTGGAACTTGCAAATATGTAGACCAACAAAATATGGAAGAAATTTTTGGATGTAAGAAATATATTACATCTAAATACCCAGACATTGAACCTTGGGTTGATACAGTTTGTAATGGTTGGGAAGATGGAAAAATAATAATTAAGGAGTAAGAAAAATGGAAAATGTATTATATTTTTTGACCGCGTTTAATGGATTCTTAATGGGTATTTTTGGATATTATGCTGTAAAAATTACTTGTAGATATTCTGAGATTAATCAAATTAAAGAATTAGCTAAAGACGAATTAGATAAGTTAAAAAATAATTATGTTTATAATTATTGGGACATAAAACAGAAACTTGAGGATTTGACTGAGTTTTTTCGTGATGATAAAAATCAAGGATTAAAATTGGTGGAAGAAGTGAAGGCATCAAGACTTTTTGCAGAGCGCGCATATAATTGGAATAATGATAATGTGAAAAGATTAGATACATTTGAAGCTGTATTAAGAGCAAATAAATTTTTAGATTAGGAGATGCAAGAATGAAACGAGGAAATAGAGCTTTTTTTGAAAAATTACCTATTCAGGTGATTGCATTTCAATGGTTTGGACATAATCTTCATGAACCAGAAAACGATCTTGTAAGATATTTTAGAAGGCCAGATATTTCTGGGGATAAAAAATGTAATGAATGCAATGAAAAATTTCATGATCATGGTTGGATAGATATAAAAGAAGATGGGTATAAAGTTTGTCCTAATGATTGGATTATTAAAGATATTGTGGGGGAATTTTATCCATGTAAACCGAGTATTTTTAAAGACACATATAAAAAGGTGAAGCAATGAAACGAGGACCAAAAATAAAACCCTGGCAGGAAAGAATTTGGAAGTATGTAGAAAAAAAAGAGCCACATTGGTATTGGACTGGGCATACTAATGGTTATAATAGTCCTGAATTTTATATTCGTGGTATTCCTACTCGTTCTGTAAGAAAATTATTATTTAGTCTAACATATTCTTATTCTAATAATGGGCATCTAACTTCAAAATGCGGTGATAAAAAATGCGTAAAACCATCTCATCAAAATAGTGTGATGAAAATTGATAAACAACATAAGGAAGATATTCTAAGACGATATGCTTTACATCTTCAACATAAAACAACTATGAGTAAGCTAGGTAAAAAATATGGGGTTAGTAAACAAAGAATTGAGCAAATTTTGAAAGGTGCAAGATGACTAGAAAAGAATGGCGAAGACGTAAAGTAGCATGTGATTATTTTCGGGTGCATCGTCGTCGAAAAGAAATGACTGTTGCAAAAGCATGGAAAGAGACAGGTGTTATTGAACAGGTATGTGCGGCATTGGGTCCGTTGTCTTCAATAAAAAGAGCTAGAGTAGTTCGATGTTTAAGGATACTTTTATGATTAAGAAAAATGATTCAGAAATCAAACACCCAAAACATTATACACATGGAATTGAATGTTGGGATTATATTGTTTCACACAAAATGGGATTTTTAGATGGTAATGTGGTGAAATACGTTACCAGATATCGACATAAAGATGGGATAAAAGCTTTATACAAGGCTCGGGCTTATTTGGAAAAATTAATCGCAGTTGAAGAAAATCCAAAACATAGAGGTGATTCAATATGACCGATAAAATGACTGATGAACAGCTAATTGATTATTGTGATTTACATTCAGAAACTGAACGTGCTTTGTTTAGTAGACAACACATTAATCGAATGTTGGAATTAGCTGGTGAAGAACCAGTTGGCAATTTACCAGATTTTGTATCGTCACATGAAATAATGAAATCATTAGTTGCTTTGGCAAGGAAAAGAAATGTCTAAATTACCCAATAGATGTATACATTGTGGTGAAAATATTGTTTATCAGAAAAAGACAATTATTAAACCTGATATAGCTTACCCTGAAATATTTGTAATAGATAAAGAAGTTTCAGTGTGTCCGAAGTGTGGAGACTATCTTATACGATTTAAGGATTTAGAAAAATTAGAAAAATTTAGGGTTTTATTTTTAATAAAACATTATGCGCCAGAAATGCCAAAAAGGGAATTCATTTATATACGACAAATTTTGATGGTATCGTCTGGTGCTTGGGAAGAAGCCCTTAAATTACAAAAGAAGAAATAATGAAATTAGAAGTTATTTATAAATTTATTTATGTTTTTGCAGTTATTTTTTTAATACGTGGAACTATTTTATATTATATGACTGCACCTATGTTTAAAAGATGTCTTAATAAATTGGAAGTTATTGATTCACAATTGGTTGAAGAAGTTGAACCGGCATTGGAAGAATGCCATAACAAATTAGAACAACTCTTTGAAAGGAATAAATGAAACGGCTTGGAAGATGCAGACAATGTGGATCAATTATTCTTGGTCGAAAATTCCATGCTTGTATTAAAGAAATTAAAAGTGGCCCACAAATGATTGGAAAAATGATTGATTCAATAGAAAATTGGCTTGGTAATAAGATAATTCATTTTAATGATGGAACGAGTGTTTTATTTGAGGCAGAAATTGATGAATCAGTAAGCATGTTGTTTTATAAAGATAATACTTTAGAAGACCCAAAAGTAAAATGGTCTAAAAAATGGATGAATAAGCCCCATTAGTGTAATTATTGTAGAAGAACAACACCCACTAAAGAATGGGATTGTATATATTGTAATTTTAGTAAAGGACACCCAGAAATAATATGAAGACAAATAAATTTTTTAAACAAGTGAAAGAGGGATCATTATGAAATTAACAAATTTAGGTCGTAAACTTGAAGTTCAATTAAGAGTTTGGAAAAAACCAGAAGAAGGTGGAAAAAAAGAACCTGTTGATACTGTTGAAACTGGTATTTTTCATCAATGGGGAAGTAATCTAGTTCGTAAAAAAGAAAGCCCAATACTTTATCAGACAATAGGAATTGTAGAACTAGAAGATGGTCAAATAGTTCGGGTACTTCCTGAATTTATTACTTTTAAAGAACCGATGAAAGAGATTTAATGAATTTTGATCGCGTATTTGATTATGTAGGATTTATAATTTGTTTAATTTCTCTTTTAATAGTTCTACATAATACAGAACCTCATTCAGCAATTCTAAAAATGTTTATGATTATTATTCAATCAATAACAGTTGGTTTCATGTTTTGTGTTCCTATTGAAAAGAGACTTAAATGATATTAGAATCTGTAAAAGAATTAACCCCCCCAAAACCAACAAAACTTGATTGGAATGCAGAAAAAGATTGTCGTGTTGTTTTTAGAGCTAATGAGTTTCATATGAGACAAACACCCAAATTATTAATTCAAATAAAAAATCATGTAATTAGTTTTAGACTTACAGGTAAAAGAGCAAGAGCCATATCTGCATGGTTAATTCGATATGCGGAATGGGCTGAAAATCAACAATCTCAAGGAGGTCGATAAATGGAAATTGATTTTGATCTATGTGAAAAAATTATATCAGAAATGGGACCAAGAGGGATATCCGGTCCCACTGCGCGGACAAAAAATAAAAGATTTTTTGATATTGTAAAAGCTGCACCTGGAGCTGCAACTAAAAATGATTTTTTCGAGTTACAAAGGTGCATGAAATTTGTAGACAAAGAAAAAGCACGTATTATTTTTCATGCACACTTAAGTGGTGTTTTAGCTGGTATTGCGATGGCTCATGCGAGTGTGGCTGAGCCGGAGGTACTTAAAAAACATTTAGAAAAATTAATAGATGCTAATAATTCTTATGAAGCCATTTTGGCAACCAAGAAAAGAAAAGAATAATGCATAAAGAACAAAAACGATTAAATATCATTGAAAAAAATGTGAATAGCGAACAAAAGGGGATCGATAAATGAATAATTTTAAAGAAGGATACATGCCAAGAATTCGAGGACGCGCATATCCTATTGGAAAGTCATTTGCATTTGAAGTATTTATAACTATTGGTCCAGAGACTGACGATAATCATCCTATTCATATGAAGTTTGATAAAAAGAAATACATTTCTAAGGATGTTGCAATTCAGGCTATGAAATTAGAGATACCTAAGATTATAGAACAAGTATGTATAGGCATGAAAATTCCTAAACCAGATGGATATCTTGATTTAAAACAAAATAAATTTACAAGAACGGTGGAATAAGAAATGGACACAATTGAATTAACAGTATGGCTGAACAGGAAAAAATCTCTGACGTTACTTTTCCCGCGTGAACAAAAGGAACTCATTTATACGCCCAGCGCGCTCATGAACCCCATGATTGAAATTAAAATGGAACGACTTGGAAAACCTAAAATAGAATCATGCAGAGTGTGTGGAGAGCGGTACATAACATCTAACGATAAAAAGGAAGAAATAAAATGAGTTTAATTTTTACAAAACGAGCAAAGAATAAAAGCCCAAATCATCAAATAACATTTTGGGCAAAAGCAGAACTTTATCAAAATTTTGTTGCATCTGTAAAAAAAGAAGGATTATATATTACACATGTTTTTGAAAATTTTATGGGATGGTTTATTAAGGCTCAAGAATCAGGTAAGTTAATTGTTATAGATTATGAAAATAAAGAAGGAGAAATTGAAAAATGATTATTGTTGTTTATATTTATTTATTAATATCATTATTGGTTGCAATTTGTAATTTTTTTTATTTTCGAAAACAATTAAGATATGTGCCTGTTTTGAATCGTATTCTTAGCTCGATTTTATTTGGTTTTGCATCGCCAGTTTTTGCTTTTTTTCTTTTAGTCGGGATTATAAAAGGAGCATTTAATGCGAAATATTGATAGTTGGGATGGAGTTTTTTTCTTTTTTATTTATATTGGATTTGGCATAGCTATTGGGTTTGTAACAAACAGTATTGCTTGGGGATTTTTATCTTTTTTTGGCGTTATTATTTTTAATAGCGTTATGAAATCATTTTTTCATAATTTAATAGTTTTAGAAAAATTAAAATTAGAGCATAAGATTTTAGGGATAAATAAATAGAATTTGAAAAAAAATATGAAAAAAATAACAAATCATAGATTTTTTATGCGTGAAGACACACTTGAAACTTTAGAAGAAATGCGTGATCAAGTGAATGGTGATACTGCGTTGTATATTTTTAGCCATAAAACTAAATTTACTGGACAACCATCTATTGGTGATTATAAGTTAATTGAAATAGAAATTAATATAAAAGGAGATGAAAATGGAAATAAAAATAAGTAGAAAAAGTTGGCATTACCGTTGGTTGGAGTTGCTTATGATGTTTTGTAAATCTACGAGTGATTTGAGATTTGATGCCCCAAAAAGTATTTGTACATATTTTTGGACATTTGTTTTGACAAATTTGATGGCGATAGGGCTTTGTATTTTACTTTTGGCCGCAGGTTGTCTTATTCTATTTCTTGTTATAGGACCATTTATTTTCACTTGGAGTTGGCTTATGAATGGTAGTTCAAATGCAATGAGGGGTTTAATTGCAGTTTCGATTATTGATTTAGTTTTTATGGCGATCTTTTTTGAAGATAAAATTAAATCAGGATTTTCTGATGCTAAAGATATCACATCTGATAAATGGGACCATGTTACTTCAGACGGTTTTGGAGAAATTTGTATAAAGTCTTTTCAAGCAACTAAACAGAAAATCTGCCCATTAATTCAATATCGAGATTAGAAATGTTAAATAAAAAAGTACGACAAACACAGATTAAACAAATTGAAGATAGAATAAATCATCATTTTGGTTATTCAGATTTTAAAAATGATTGTATTATTTTATTATCCGAAATTAAAACATTAAAATTGGAAAATATGTGTGATGTTTGTTGTGGCACAGGTAGACCAGAATCGGGCAGTAAATGTATGTGTGATGGAAGTGGTTTAATGTCCGTTGCATCTACTACATTACGTGAAAAGATGGTTTACTATGAAATGGAAAATAAAATTTTCAAATCCGCTATTGAACGCGCTTTAAGAGATGCTGAAAAATTGAAAAATCAATTAAAACCGTTGTTATAATACTGAATATTATTGAAGAAATTATTGTTCTTGACATGATGCATGTAATCATGTAACCATGACTTTATGAAAAAACATGTTCAAGTTGCTTTAGAGGGCAATATTTATAAAATTGCTAAAAAATATTTAATTGATAGTGATCAGAATTGGCAAAAATATCTTAATTGCCTTTTAATAAAAGATTTAAAGAAAAAGAAATTAATAAAAGGAAAATAAAATGAAAAAATTAGTTTTACTATTTATGTTTTTATCGCAACCAGTTTTCGCTACGGATTTTATGATTAAATATGGTCTAGGAACGGGCGAAGCATTTACCCCCGATAGTCAAGTTAAGAATATTGGTATTGGTATTGGGGGAGAAATCAATCAATTATTATGTTGGCGTATGAATGGTGGGGGGTTTTTTGATAATAGACGCAATTCAATTACTGGTTATGGATTTGTGAAATTCGGACCAATGATTAAGCCAGCAGAATGGTTTTGGATTGAAAATACATTTGGACCTGGATTTATTACTCGTACCGATGATATTTTAGGGTCAATTGTTCAATTTAATATTTCAATAGGCGTTGGTTTTCGTGATCCTTCATCTGGTGTTGCAGTGGGTTTAAATTTTATTGATCACATTAGTAATACAGGAATTAAAAAACCAAATAGGGGTAGGGATTTTCTTTTAGCAAAACTTATATTCCCAATATAAAGGAACTTATTAATGAGCGCACCACTTCAAGTTGTTGAAATATATTCTGACATGGAAGATTTAGCTGAACAAATTTCAAACTATGGACCGGCTCAAGAATTTTCTGAAAGTGTAATGAAAAAAGCAAAAGATATTTGTGAAAGCGCAGAATATATGGAATGTGAAACTCCTGAAATGGTAAATGCAATGGAAAATATGAAAGGCAGTTTAGAAAAATGGATAAGGAAACGATGACTATTAGTAAATGTATTGATTGGTTAGCTGGAATACAAAAAAAGCATGGAAATTTGCCAATTAATTTGGCTCAACTTTCAGACAAAAAGGGATTTACTGCAAATCCAATTGTTGGTTTTGTAATAAAAGAACAACAAGGTAATGAAGAAAAAAGTATCGTGCTTTTAGATGATTATGCTTATGATATTATGGGTCCATTTGAAGATGGCTCTACCATTGAAAAGTATTAAATTTTATTTTAATTTTATTCTTAATAAGAAACTATCTTCATGTGGGAATCGTAAAATAGGGTGTCTATTTTCTAAAATATGTTGGCTATGATGTTCCCATCCAATTTCGAAGTGCGTCAAAATTTTAAAATGCAGATAGAATTGCCACCCAATGAGTCGAAATTGCCCGTCTGTAGAGACACCGTGGACGCGATTGTTCCAGTGTAGGGGTTTGTATAGGTTGACGTCCATAAGGAGCGCTACTGACTCTTTAGGCTTGTATTGTGGGATCTCAGCCATGTTAGAGGAGAAATAGAATTTTCTGAATTCGAAATAGGATTCAGTTATTTCTAATGCATTGCACAAATTAGGTATAAATAGAATTATGAAAAGCCATCTCATCTAAAATAGTTTAGCACAGTTTTTATTGCAATGTTATTTAACACGTTGTAATACAATAATATTATGGATAATATAGAATTTACAGAAAATTTACGAAAAATTAAATCGAGAAATGGTTTGAATGCATTTTTCCATAAATGGGGCACAAATGATGAAGGTCAAAGTGTTGCTATTATAGAAGATGAAAAAGGCCATGTGTTTTTTGAACATCCTTGGGAGATTAGATTTGTTGATAGTTTTTAAGGAGAAAATAAATGGAATTTGAAATTGAAAAATTAAAATGTGAACTTCGTTTTGCGAATATTAAAAATAATGAATTAAAACTTCAAAATAAAAAATATAAAACTGTACTTGTTTTTATTTTTAATGAAATTTTTAATATTATGTCAATGCGAGATCAAAAAGATTTTGTATTAAAATCAGCTAAAAATATTAGAGAACATATTGAAAGGGTTCTGGATCAATAATGATGAGTTCTAATATTGAAATTAAAAGCAAAGAATTAGCAAAATTTTTAGATGAAAAAGATTTATCAGCCATTGTTGTTATTGCAGATAAAGAAGGATCAGGTGTACTTTGTAAATTTCCTAAATGGCTTCCAATACGTTTATATGGTCATAAGGGGCATGATTTTCGATTTGGGCCTGATAAGAAAAGAGTGACAACTGAAAATTTAGGTTTATTTTTTTCTTATGTCGAACATGTTAATAGTTTACTTGGTGGTTTACATTTAGCATTTGAGGAGATGCATTCGTGTAATGAGCAATGGGTACAAAAAATAAAAAAGGAAAATGGAAATGAAAATAAATGATAAAACAAAAACTTTGTTAATTGAAGATTTAAAAAAACAACCAGAAAGCCCACAACGAAATCGCATTATTGAAAGAGCACAAATAGGTTTTTATCACGATTTTGAATGTTCAATTGCTACTCCTAAAATTCAATTGGTTATGGATTTAAATGATGCTGGATTTAATGATATGGGTAATGATGTGAAACAAGGAAAATATGATTGAGTAGGAATTATGAAAATAGTTTTAGATATTGATGAAAAGAAATACGGGATTGTAAATATTAAAGATTTAGAAAAATCTGTTGAACTTTTGCATGAATACAAATTATATCGATTAGTTCGAATCAAATCCGCAAAAAAGCTACTTTTACAATTATATGATATTATTCAGAGAGAGGCTTTTCGTTGCCCTCAAAGTTCTGATGCTCAAAGATTGGCTCAAGAATTATTTTTGAATTTGAATAAATTAAATGATATTTTTAGGTTTAAAGCTAATGAAAATAGATAATAAAATAATTGTTCAGTTTTTAAGAGAAAGTAATATGATTGAGGGGTATGATTATCCTGAATCTGCGTATCTTCAGGTTCTAATGAATCCAGAATCGTTATCATCTAAATTAGTCATTACGAGATCAATTTTTGCGTTTCAGTATATTTTACAAAATTATAGACGAGCTATAGATATTACAGACATTTTAACTTTACATTTTAAATTAATGAACGGATTAATGGGTGACGAACAGGCTGGTTCATTTCGTACTGGTCAAGTTTTTGTAGGCGATTCTGTTCCACCTAAAGCGGAAGTTGTTCATTACCATTTAATAAATTTTATTAAAAATTTTCAAAAAGGATTTTTATATAAATCTTTACAATTACATTATGAGTTTGAACGAATTCATCCTTTTTTTGATGGTAATGGTAGAATAGGACGTTTGTTATGGTTGTGGCATCGTTTATACAGTGGTGGACATGTATACCCCATTCTTCAAGAATTTGACGGTGATACTTTTTTTGATAGAAGATTTAATTATTATAATGCAATAAGTAAATACACGAAACAAATAAGCTGATAAAATGTTTGAGATGGCAATTAGAATTGAGTCAGTAAGAAAAGCCGCTGTTGCTGTAGTTCGATTTAAAAATGGGTCAGTTCGTATTTTGCCAATCTCTAAAGGTCATTTAAACGGTTTCAGTTTGGTTTGTCCATTAACAGGCATTCGAAAAATTGTAAGATATTGTTATACTGATACAAAAAAGCGCCGTATATTTATGGAATGGTCAAATGATGATGATCCAATAGCCTCATGATATGATTTATTATGAGGGGGGCTTATTATGTATATGGCGGTTGATGCTGGATTAGGTATTATTTTCTCAGTTATTGTTTTTTGTATAACCATTATTATTGTAGCTTTTATCACTAGAAAATAAGTTTGATTTATTATTGCATTGTGGTATAAAACAACGTGGGAAATTTTATTGATATTACAGTTCGTAAAGTTAAACGAACTATTGTGTGGCGTTGTGTAAATTGTAATTATTACTATTCTGTGTACTTGACTAAGAAATGCCCTAATTGTAAAAGTAATATTGTAATGAAAATGTATCAGGAAGAAAGAGAGAGTTTTAAAAAAGATGGAACAGTCCAGAAAAGCATCGTTAGATATAATACAGGAAAAATTTAATTCAAAAAAGTTATTGTTTAAAAAAATAACTAATATTATAGAAGAACTTTCTAATTTAGACGATTTTGATAATCATGATGTTTATAAGATTATTAAAAATAATTTATCAAGTTGTACTGAAAAGGAAGTTAAAAATATTTTAGTATATGTTTTAATGGATATTGAAAATATTGAAAGTGATATTGAAAAGCATTGCACTAAATTAAAAAAGATTTAACTAATGAAGTTGCCAAAACCAGGTAAGAATTTTAAAATTTTTAAAGAAATAGATAAATCTGGAAAAACAGAATATTATATAAAACTTATTTATGGCAAATATAGCACTATTATGGGTGCCAGTAATCAAGAAGTAGCTCTATGGAAAGCCTGGAAGAAACTTAAAAAGCAAAAAAAGTCAAACAACAAAACTCGATTATAATAATATTTTTGTTTATTTTTTCTTTTTTTCTACAAATCAGCTATAATTTATATATCAAATTGTTTAACCATCCTTAAGGGGTAATATGAGCAAAGAGAACCAACGGAAGGTTCCAAATGGGTTAAAGGATAAAAATAAAAGGGATCAATTTCTTGACGTTTATAATAATATTGAGAAATTTTCAACAGTTGAGTCAGTCGCTCAAGAAATAAAAATTAGTATAACTACAGTTGAAAGATGGGTAAGAATATTAAGACGTGAAAATTACCATGTCGTTCAAAGAACTGGTGGTATTCAGCCGTCTGCACCTACATCCAAAGAACCTTTAACATTTGATGAACATTTAAAAGTTCGACAATTAAAAGAACAAATTTCACGATTAAGTTCAGATCTTAAAGAAGCTGAAAAAAGAGCGCTGACTTCAGGTGCTCTTTCAGCTCTTATTCATGATATTAAAGGGGTTAGTTTTAATAAACATGCTTCATGGTTAAAAAATCCAATAAAAGTTCGCACAATTCATGGTATTCCAATTTTATTTATTTCCGATATCCATTTCGATGAATACGTTGATCCAGCTCAAATAGGTTATGTAAATGAATACAATCGACAAGTTGCTATAAAAAGAATTCAACATACTTTTAAAACTGCTATTAATATTTTAATGAATTATGTTTCAAATCCAAAGTATGACGGCTTAATAATTTGTCTTGGTGGTGATCTCCTTTCAGGCAATATTCATGAAGAATTAAATGAAACAAATGAAAAACCAATTATGAAATCTATTATTGATTTAACTGAACTTTTACATCAAGGTATTTCTGAGTGCTCTAAAATTTTTAAAAAAGTTAGTGTTTATTGTGTTGTAGGAAATCATGGTCGTCTTCATAAAAAGCCTAGAATGAAAAATCGGGTATTTGATAATTTTGAATGGCTCATTTATCAAAATTTAGCGCGACAATTTAATGATAATAAGGATGTGAATTTTGTTATTCCAGATGGACCAGATGCGGTTTTCACAGTTTATGATAAAACTTTTCTTTTAACTCATGGAGATCAATTTAAAGGGGGTAGTGGAATTTCTGGAATTTTTACCCCACTTCATTTGGGATTACATCGTAAACAAACGAAACAAGCTGCAATTCATGCTTCTTTTGACGTTATGATGTTAGGGCATTTTCATCAATATATTCATACAAATAACATCATTGTTAATGGTTCAATTAAAGGATATTGTGAATTTGCAAATATGTGTAATTTTACATTCCAACGTCCTATGCAAGCTTTATGGATTAATAATCCAGAATTAGGTATGGTCATGAGAACACCTATATTATGTGATTCTTATGATGGTGGATATGTGTCAGCAATGACACGTCTGAAAAACCTGTAATTTCAACGACAAAATACTTCCGTTTTTACTTGACATTCATATTACATTGTGTTATAGTTTGTAGATAATTAGGAAAATGAAATTGAAAATGGAGATATGGAATGGAAAAATTTAAATTAAAAATAGTCGATCACAAATTCCAGTCTAAACAGCCAGAAGTGATAGAAATTTTATTACGAAAATCAGAATTAGTTTGTTTATTTGATCTATATCATTTCGTGAATGGAGTAAAAAAAACAGGAAAAAAAATACCGAAATTTTTTGATGAATATATAGATTTAATGAATACTAATAATTTAAAAATTAAATGTAAAAAAGCAGATATAAATTCTAATTTAGGATTCTTTGAATTATCTCCTTTTCAGGTACAAATGTTTATACAAGTTCTTTTCAATACTGCGAATACATTTTATTCACTTGCTAAGCATGAAGATTCAAAAAAAGAAACATCCAAAATTAAAAAGGATGCTCAAGAATGTGGTGAACTGGGGTCGTCTATTGAAAACCAGGCAAGAAAACAAGGTTGGTATGTTGATGATTATCCTGAATTTGATTTAAGGAGAAATTGAAAATGAATAATTTTAATAAAAAAGACTCTAGGTTAACTGAAAATAAATTTTTAAGTGATAGTGAAGTAAATCAACTTTTCACTTTACTTGAAAACCATAAAGGTGAAAGAGATTCAATCATGTTGCGGCTTAGTCTTTTTACAGGCGCGAGAGGGATTGAATTAATTAACATATTAAAATCAAATTTAGGTAATGATGAATGTATTACTATAAAAGGGCGAAAAAGAAGTAATGATAGAACTATTCCTTTACCCAAACCCTTTTTTAATGAGTTAAAAGAATACGCAAAACACTTCTCTGATAATCAAAAACTTTTTCCAATATCTGTTAGAAGATGCCGACAAATTTGGGATCAATATAGACCAAATAAAAATAAAGGATTGCATTCACTCAGGCATACTCAAGGAGTAAGACTTTATGATTCATCTAGAGATATTCATTTAGTTCAGACCGTTTTAGGACATAAAATAATCGAAAATACTTTAAAATATTTAGATTATGTTGAAAGTTCAGAAAAGATTCGTGGATGTATGAATAAAATGTGGAAGAAAAAAGTAGCATGAAAAGAACTGGTCAATGGTGGATTAACGCTTACCGATTTTTAGAACAGTTTGACGGTTATGAATTAGTTTGGGGTTCATTTTTAGATGGGATGTATGAGAGATTTAGATTGAAGGATAAAAAGACAAATAAATGGTTAGGGCCAGAGATTGAATTGTTTCATCCAAAAAATAAATATCGATTAGATGGTAGGGAATTATTATAATGGAAAAAATTTATGAAGATAAAATCAATCCATTTGCAATTTTTAGAGTAGAACGGAATCTACCTTATCCAATTATTGCAACTAATATGATCAATGTAGGATTGAATATTATTTATATCAAACCTGATGGCGCATTGGATGACAAACCTTCAATACTAATGATTTTACAAGATCAACAAAGAAACAGGTATATGTCTCAAGTGACATTGAAAACTTTGAAACCTCTCATTAAAGAACTTTTACGATTAGATAAGGATGTCAGAGATGAATTATTAAAAAATTAAGCAGCTTGAATCTCAGACCAAGCGTCATTAGTAGAATCGGTATTTTTACCTTCAGTAAAATAGATAGTTCCGAGCATATATCCAGTTGAATAATCTTCATTTGATCGAGCGTTGGTTTCGTTTGGGTTTAAATCTTTAGCGTCTTCGACACCCTTTTTAAAACCTTTATCAAAATTTTCTCTTTCTCTTGACTTCATATTAATACTATAACACACTGTAATATAAATGTCAATGACTATCTGCAAAAAACTTTTTAAATGATTTCATTGACTTAGTATTACAGTGTAGTATATTTCATTAAATGAGGTTACACTATGTCAAAAGGGACACATATTCATTTTGTATCTAAAATTAAAGGTTCAGCGCCTTTTCATGCTCATGAAGGTGATGCAGGGGTTGATTTATGTTCAACCGAATCAGTTTATTTAGAACCCCATAGGAGGACTTTAATTAAAACAGGATTGTATGTTGAATTACCTAAAGGCACAGAATTACAAATTCGACCGCGTTCTGGTTTAGCAATTGAACATGGAATTACAGTTTTAAATGCACCAGGTACTATTGATTCAAATTATCGTGGAGAAATAAAAGTTCCTATTATTAATTTAGGTTATCAAGGTTTTCAAATCGAAATAGGAATGAAAATTTGCCAAGCTGTTTTAGCCGATTATATAAAACAACATTGGGTAGCTATTGAACATCTCACACAAACTGAACGAGGTGTTGATGGATTTGGAAGTACCGGATTATGAATAGTAGACCATCGCATACTAGAAATAAAACGGGTAACAAGGTGAGAGTGGAACGGGTTGGAGATCCACCAAACATACTTTTTGTTGTTTATTCAATGAATGGAAAAGCAATTGGATCTTATGAGAAAACAGATATGGCAAAATTTCGAAAAAGATATACGCCATTACCACCAAGTAAAAAAAGAGTTTAATAAGGAGAAAAAAATGGGACAATATGGTTGGATTTCAATGCGGAATATTCCAAAAGTTAAACCAAAGAAGAATTTAAATGCTAGTGAATTTTATTATAAAACATTAGTTCGATTTTTTTCAGGTAAAAAAATATGTACAGGTTGTAAGGGTAAAGGGTTTATAATTGAAAAAAATCGAAAAACTAGAAAAACTGCTATGATTAGATTTGGGGGTATTGATCCATTAGAAACTTTGAAAGATCAAAAAGTAGTTCTTATGTCAGATGTGATCAAAGAAGCTTTATCGTTTGAATTAGAGGGAAGAAAAGTTTGTACAAAATGTAAAGGTATGAGATTTCTTAAAATAAAATCTTAGTTTTTTCTTTTTATCCATTTTGTATAACACTGTATAACAATAATGAAAAAAAATAAGTCTAAAAAAAAACCTGCTCAACGAAGTTTAAAACAACAACGCCATTTGATGTCGGACATTCGTCGTTTAATAGGAAAAAATTATACTGATTATGAAATAATGGAACAACTGGAAATTAGACCAGATGATTTATCCCATTATAAACAACAAATTTTACGAAATGATAAAGACGTTTTAGAAAATCTTGATTCAGTTGGTGTTTATTCAGACTATTTATTGAAATCCAGACAGATGGTTAAAGAACTAGATGAATTAAAAGTTAAATTTAGAAATAAAGGTCAATGGACAGCGTTGGTAGCCGCTGTAAAACAGAAAAAAGAAATTTATGATTCTGTTATTAAAATGGGTCAAGATTTTGGATTTATTGAAAAGAAAGCTACTGAATTTAAAGTATCAGGTGAGATGAGTTTTAGTACAATGTCTGAAAAAGAAGTAAAAGAAGAAATACAAAAAGAAGTTGAAAATATTCAACGATTGAGTACGGGTGTGATTGATATGCGTCCTGAACTTTTAGGGGTTATGCCAGAAGAAGTAAGAAAATTTATTCCTCAAAAATTATTGGAAAATAAAAATATATCAAAGACTAAAATTAAAACTAAAGCTAAAACTAAAATTAAATTTATTGTGAGAAAAAGATAAAATGGTTTTTATTACTGATAGCGAACAAACTTCAGGTGGGTCTAAAACTAAAAAATTAAGAAATCGTCAAACAATTGTTGATGAATTAAAAAAGAAAAGGCTAGCTAAGAAACATTGGTTAAAAGACCAGATTGAGAATCATGATCGAATGGATCTTTTAATGACTGAAGTTTTAGGTTATCAGATTAAAGATTTTCATTGGGCTATGTATCTTGGAATTAAGTTTAATTCTTTAGTTATCCCTAATCAAGTAGATGGAAAAGATCAACGATGGAATTTAACTTTAGCTCCTAGAGGTCATGGTAAATCAACAATTTTAAATATTTCTCGTTGTGTTTTAAAAATAATACAAAATCCAGATATTCGAATTCTTATAGCTTCAAAAACTGATGATAATGCTGTTACATTTCTTTCTGAAATTAAACAGAAATTAAAAAGAAAAGAATTCGTAGCTTTATTTGGTAATCATATTGGAACGATTTGGAATGATGGTAATATAAGAGTAGCACCAAGAAAATCAGATGCTAAAGAAGATACAATTACAACGATGGGAGTTGGTGGAAGTCCAGCCTCAAAGCATTTTGATTTAATTATTGGTGATGATTTAGTTGATGAAGAAAATTCACGCACTGAAGGACAACGTGAAAAAATTAGAACTTGGTTTTTGAAAGTTTTATTACCTTGTTTAGAACCTGATGGTGGGGAAATGTCGTTGATTGGTACTCGATATTATCCAGAAGACTTGTGGGGGTATCTTCAACATAATATTCTTTGTAAAAAAACTAAAAAAGGAAAAATAAAAAAACGATATTATCAAGTTTATCCAGCTTTAATAGAAATTAAAAAACTTTTAAAACGAAATACTCCAGAGTCAAAAAAGTATTTAGCTTTATGGCCTGAAAAAGCAAGTGTTCGATATTTACTTCGATTACGTAAAATTATGGGCAGAATTATTTTTAATGCTCAAATGCAAAATGATGTCGAAGGAATGAAAGGAAAAATATTTAAGATTGATTGGTTCAAATGGTATCGTCTGGAAGATATCAATGTTAGTAAATTGATTAAAATACAAGGAGCGGATTTAGCGATTAAACAAAGTGATGATGCTGATAAATTTGCGCACATTACAATCGGAATTGACAAGAAAACAAAAAATATTTATGTATTAAGTTACCATAATGCTGTAACGCATTATACTGACCAAAAGGCTATTATTAAGCGTGAATTTGACAGATATGACCCAATTAAGTTGGGAATTGAAGCTAATGGATATCAACGGGCCTTAATTCAGGATATGCAAACTGATGAAAAATTAGCTAATATAAGAGCAGTACCAGTTTTTACCGATAAAGATAAAACAGTGAGGGCTTGGAAACTTTCAGCGTATTTTGAAAGAGGGCAAATTTATTTTCTTGAAGGGATGCATGATTTAATGGAACATCTTTTAAAAATGCCGTCAGGTCGATTTAAAGATTTATTTGATGCTCTTGATATTGCAGTAAATTTAGCTTTTGGTGGATCAAAAAAAACAAGAGATGAAGAACCTGGATTAATATGAAGGAAATTTTATGGCAAAAAAATTAATTAAAAAATCAAAAAATACTGTTAGTAAAAAAATTCCTGTTATAGATGAAAAAGGTAATCGTCATATTCTTAAAGCTACAGTTATAAGTGTAAGCCCAACCCAAATTAAAAAATTTCAAAGTAATGAAATTCTAGAAACTGAACATGAACAATTAAGACTTGGAAGTAAAATCGTTGCTCCACCATTATCATTAAGTGAATTGGCCGTTCTTTCAGAGTTTTCTACTGAATTAGGTCAAACAATTGAACAAATGGAAATTGGTATTGATGGTTTTGGTGGAAGATTAAAATCTAGAAAAATGACTGAAAGCCAAATGGCAGCAAATAAATCAAAAATGGCTGAAGAAAAAGCATTTCTTGATGGCCTTTTAACTTATCCTAATCCAGAGGATTCTTTTGTTAAACTAAGACGAAAAAGCAGAAAAGATCGAGAACAAACAGGGAATGCTTGGTGGGAATTAATTCCTTCATTTACTAATGCAAAACGATATTCATGTATTAATCATATTTCTGCTGCAACGGTTTTAATTTCTAAACCTGATAAAGAACTTACAAGAATGAGCCTTTTTTTTGTAAGAGATGATTTGAAACTGGTAAGACGAAGTTTTATGCGACGGTTTAGACGCTATGTACAAGTTGTAGGTACAAAGAAAGTTTACTTCAAGGAATTTGGTGATACTCGAATTATTGATCTCCGAAATGGAGATGTTGCTAATAAACGCTTGAATAAAAAATTCCATGCTAATGAACTTTTTCATTTTAAAATTCCAACTACAAGACGAACACCTTATGGAATGCCACGATTCACAGGCAATATTATTTCCATTAAAGGATCTAGACAAACGGATGAAACTAATATTTTAACAATGATGAATAACCATGTTCCATCAATGGCAATTTTAGCAAATGGTGGAATGTTAACATCTGGATCAGTTCAAAGATTGAGAGAGTTTGTTGATTCACAAGTAAAAGGTAATTCTAATTATTCAAAATTTTTATTGATTGAAGCCGAATCAAGTCACGATGGTTTATCCAATCCATCTAATGTAAAAATTGAAATTAAACCGCTTACCCAGGCTCAACATTCTGATCAATTGTGGCAAAAATATGATTCAAATAACGCTGATAAATTGCGTAGATCGTTTAGAGTTCCCCCATTAATGGTAGGTAGAGTTGAAAATTTAAATCGATCTATTGCTCAAGAATCTGAAAGATTTGCTGAGAAGTATGTATACAATCCAGAAAGAGAAGATTTTGATACTGCTTTTAACAAGATTATGATGCAACAAGGTATTCGATTTTGGACTTTCAAATCAAATAGTCCAAATGTCACTAATGATGAGGATATAGTGAGAATTCTTGTTGGGGGCGAGAAGACAGGTGGATTGAGCCCAAGGATTGCGCGGGAACTTCTGAGTGATGTTTTGAATCAAGACCTTCCCGAAGTTGATGAGAATATTCCTGAAGAATTTAAGAAATTCTTTCATCCTGATATTCCGTTCTCTCTTAGCCTTGCTATGTTGATGCACTCAGCTGGAAATGCAAATGCCAATGGAACTTTTGCCCCACAAGGTCAAATACCTAAAGCACCAAATGCTGAACAACAAAAAGTCTTGAAAAAACTTTTTAAGAATCCAAACACTTTAATTAAAAATTTAATGGATATTCAACATATTTTGGAACTTGAATTAGATAAAGAGGGATTCGGCTCTGATCGCTCCGATTATTTTAAATGAAACAACTCACATTTGATCAAAAAGAAATTATCTTCGATTTGACTTCAATTATTTTAGAGAAGTCTATTGGGGATAATGATGGTCGTGCAATTAATCGAATTGAAAAAAATCTTACCCGTTTTATTATGAGAGAATGGAATCGTAGAGCTACTAAATTAGTGAATAATGTCGTTTCTAAAATCAATTTACGTTCAAATAAGAAGGTTACAAAAAGCGAAACAAAAAGTATGATTGCAGCTTTAGACAAACCTTTTACTACATTTGACACAGCAGTTCAAAAACGAATTAAAAGAGATGTAAAAACAGCTTATAGAATAGAAAGAAAACAATTTGTTCGTCGATTCAAAACTAAAGAAAAAAGTCTTTATTATCTTGATATAAAAATAACATCAATTGTTAGGAAACAAGATGAAGGAGAAATCACTCCAGAATTAAGTTCATCATTCACAGAAACAGATACATCTACTTTAAAAGAATTAAATAGGCTTCATGTTATTGCAGTTGGAGCTTATTTTTTTAAAAATATAAAACCAACTTTAATTAATATAATTCAAAAACGAGTTTTTGAAAAAGGATTGTCTAAAAAAGAAGCTGGTGTGGTTTTAAGAAATCAAATATCTAAAAGAATTGGTGGTTTTCAACAACTTGTACCAAGATCGATTTTATTAAATGGCCAAAAATCTATTACATCTTATTTTGAAGGATTATCCGCAACAACAATTACTAGAGCAAGGGCTTTTAGTAATTTAAATCTTATGGTCGGAGCCAGAATTACACAACTTCGATGGTCTTCTATAGTTGATAATCGAACTTCTACTATTTGTCTACAAATGGATGGTCGAGTTTTTCCAATTGAGTTAGCGCAGAGTCAAATGCAGGATATTCTTAAACAAAAGAATAGCCAAGACATCGTAGAAAACTTCAAATGGAGAAAAGATTTATCGGAATTTAATTTATCTAGAGGCCAAAAATTGAATTCAAATGATGCTGCGAATTTGTTGGCAAGAAACGGTGTACCAATTGTTCCACCAGCGCATTTCAGATGTAGATCTGAAATCGTGCCAGTTTAGTATTTATTTGCTATTATATTAATTAGGGGATTATATTTTAAAGCTTTCAAAAAATTAAAAGGTTTGATATTTTTTAAGTAGTCTGTATAACAATGTATAACAGGAAAACATATGGGTAATAAAAAAATAAAAGTTATCGGTGAAGGTGGTGCTCATCTTCACAGACTTGAGTCGCCTACAAAAACTCTCAAAGATGGAATTCACAAACATTTATTTTTTGTTCAAGATAGATTAATTATGACTGAATTGGATGGAGAACACTGGCATCCAATTAATGCAAAAGAAAGTGAAGTAGGTGCTGAATCACAGCCTAAACATATACATAGAATCTCTATTCGTACTCAAGAAGGAATACAGGTTATTGAAACTGATTCAGGCACACCACACCCACATGAATTACAAGTAGAGAACACAACATTATCTGGACTTCATACTCATATTTTGGATATTAATGAACAGAAATTCGTATCACTTCTTCCAGGCGATTTAATTTCTGAAGTTCAAAATTCTGTAAAAAATAAGCCAGGGCTTAAAGATTATAAAATTAAAAGGGATAAAAATTATCCTGTTGAAATGGATTTTGCGTTGATTAAACGATTAAATAGTCCAAATTTTAATGCGGTGCTTAAAGAAGCATGTCTTAAAGCATTAATAAAAAATTTGAGTCGTTTAGGAGATGGATTACGAATTCAATCACTTGTTCTTTCGCGTCAACGATTTGTTGATATAGGGCAAGCAAGACGATTTGTAATGGATCATGGTTTAAATGTACGGGCATCCGAAGAAAGAGATGATGCCTTCACTTTTATGGTATTATCAAATGATAAGTTTCAGGAAGCTACATTGATTCGAGTTCGACTAACTGAAGGAGTCGAAGCAGTAGTAGGCTTCCTGAAAGAAGAATTACAAGTAGCAGAAAGTTTAGATGCAAGTGCAGCGGATTCATTAACAGAAAATGCTGTCCAAAATGAAAATCAGACAGAAACTAGAACTGACACACTTGATTCATTTGAAGACAATGAAGCAAAGGAATCTGAATCTATGTTAGATATGAAAAAAAGAATTATTGCATTAAAACAAACCTATTTAGAAAAACAAGAATCGTTAGTTATTCAAACTTTGCTTTTTGATAAAAAGAAATTTTCAAGATCTCAAGCAGTATCATGGGCTAAAGATCATGATTTTAAATCAAGTAAAGTAGATGAAACAGAAAATTTCTTTCGTTTACGCCAACGTAAACCAAATGATTTTAAAAGAGATTCTTTTCGAACTAAAGAATTAACATCCGGCATTAAAGGTGTTTTTGGTCGATTAAAAGCAGGGGTTAAAAAATTAGATAGTGATATTGTTTGGCCATTACATTTATCATTTAATGAATTTTTGAAACAATTAGAACTTCGAAAAGGAACAAAATTTAAATCGTTAAAATATGATATTGTAAAACAAGATGAAGAAAAAAGACTTGTAATGGGGCCAGTTTTAATTCCTGAAAGTATTGATCTTCAAGATGAAATTGTAAGTGCAGAAGAAATTGAAAATGCTGGACATAATTACATGATTAAGCTTACATTTCAAAATGACCCAGAATTTTTAAATTCTATCGGATTAGATGACAAAGCAGATCGAGGATTTATGCATGTTGACTTTAGTCGAAAAATTGCTGTTGTCGAAAGTTATATGGCTCCTGTCAATTTTGAGATTAATGGTCGAAAGATTGTTAAAGGAACGTGGGTAATGACTGTTAAAGTTTTTGATGATGAAGTATGGATTTTAATCAAAACTGGAAAAATTACTGGGTTTAGTATCGGTGGTCGTGCTAGACTTATTGAAGAAGGACAAAAAACCAAATGTATTGAATTTACTCCCAATTCTAATATGAAATGGGAAATAAAGAGGGCTTCATAATGAAAAAAAGAAAAAAGAAAATTAAATCAAATGGGAAGAAACGAATTGTTGATCTTGAAGTGCATGAGGTTTCAAGTGTCGATAAACCAGCAATTGGTGAATCATTTTATTTATTTAAAAACGCCAATGCGAAAAATTTTAAAAATATAGCGCAATCTTTGCAAGAACTTTATAAAGATGCAGCAGTAAAAGGTGGGAATTGGATTAAAAAAGTAAAAAAATCTGATTCAGATGAAGGCACTTGCGTTTTCTGTAAACAAGTAGGTGGAAGCGAACCTAAGATCGGACTTCTTTGTTCTGTTTGTTTCTCATGTGCAATGGAACATGATATTGCTGGCGCTTGTATGGATGGTAATTTTGATTTTGAAAAATTCAAATCAGAACATCCTGAAAAGTTTGAAAAGACAGATGAAGTTGATTCAGACGAAGAAACTGATGAAGATTCTGATGAAGATGAAGATTCTGATGATCAAGAAAAAGGAAAAATTAATATGAATTTAGAAAAACGTATTAAAGCGTTAGAAAAGAATATAGGTGAATTGAAAGGCTTGTTAGAGCAGTCGTTAACGTTACATGAGAGCAGTGCGAGTGCTCTTAATGAAGTCGTCGCGTTAAACATGGCAGCTTTAGAGCAAGTTACTATGTTAGCTAGTTCAAACCAAGTTGAACAGGTCGCAGACAAAAACAAGTCTGATGAAACTGAAACTGGGTATGCTGAACTTCTAGACCGTATCAAGGCTGTAAAATCGGAAGTATCTGATGAAGATTCTGATGAAGATGAAGATTCTGACGAAGATTCTGATGATGAAAATCAAGTCGAAAAAGCAGGTGCTAAAATTTCATCTCAAAGATTGGCTACTTTGAGACAAATTGCTGAATCTCTTTCAAGTCTTATCGCTTCGGTGATGGGCCAAAAAAAGAAAGGTTCTTCAATGAAAAAATCTATGGATGAAACTGTGAAGCAGATAAAAAATCTGGAAGAAGCAGTTGAATCTATTGAAGAAGCAGTTGAATCTGTCAAAACTGAAGTAAAAACTAGTTCTGACAAACTTAAAAAACGATTTGATGATCTCGAAGTTACAGCAGGTGCATCTGGAGCCATAGATGACGAAGATGACGACGACGAAGATGATGATAATGATGAAAATCAAACAACTAAAACTGAATCTGTATTTAAAGATTTACTTAATTTAGATAATATTCGTACTTCTATTCGAAAAAGAAATGCAGCGAATAGTGGTAAGTCTGGATCAGGTCGAACTAAATAATGATTTGAGTTGTTTGTATAACACTGTATAACAAACCTTAAAGGGGGTTAAAAATGAGTAAGCTAACTAATAAAGAATTGCTGGAAAAAGCAGTAATCACAACTGCGGAAATCGCAGCAGCAGGAAGATTGAACGATGCACAAGCAGATCGTTTCATTGATTTTGTTATTGATGTGACTGGTCTTCAAGGTCGCGTTCGAGTTATTCGATTTCGAAATGATAAATTAGATATCGATAAAATTGGAGTTGGAGCCAGAGTTGCTGTTCCTAAGAAAGAAGCTGTTGATCCAGGTGTTCGACGAAAAATCAACACCAGTAAGGTCACCCTACAACCAGAAGAAATTATGGTTCCATGGGAAATTTCAGATGAGTTCCTTTCTGAAAACTTAGAAGGTGAAGCTGTTGAAGATACCATCATGAGATTGATGGCGACTCAATTTTCGAACGATCTTGAAGAATTGTATATCCAAGGTGATAAACTTGGTGCAGTTAAATTCGAAAGTGAATTGGTCGATGGCGGATCAGCTACGGAAGTGATCGTTGATACTTATCTTAAATTGCAAGATGGTTGGATGAAACTAGCTGGATTAAGTCATATCGTTGATAATGATGGCGAAAATATTAAGCATCAGATTTTCAGTGACATGATTGTTGAAATGCCTAGCAAGTTCAAACGTAACAAGCGTAACCTGAAATTTTTCATTTCGGATACCACCGAACAACTTTTCAGGAATAACCTGGCTTCACGCGCAACTGGTCTTGGTGATACAGCTGCAACAAGTGAAGTAAATCTTCGCCCATTTGGAATTGAATTGGTGCCATTGGCTCTACTTCCTCAGACGCCTTTGATTACCGAAGAATTTTCTTTGGGAACTGGTGTAAGTCCAGTTGCATTGAAAAATAAGAATATTGTTGCTGGTAGTGACATTCTTGTTTTGCAAACTATCAATGCAAATCCGAAGGTTCCTGTTACTCCTTTTGTGAATCCTACCGATTACACGATTGATAACGCAGCTGGAACTATTACTCATCCAGGTTCAGGAGCGATTTCTGATCCTAGTGATGTGAAATTAAGTTATCTAGCTGAAAGCCAAATGTGGTTGACTGAATTCAGGAATATGATACTTGGAATTGGTCGTGACATTCGGTTGGAACGTGATCGAAACATCTTTGGTTCGGTTACAGAGTTTGCTATGACAGCAAGAGTAGCAAGTCAGATTGAAGAAACTGACGCTGTTGTTCTTGGCATTAACATTGGATTAGCCTAATTAGATAAATAGTTGAGTAGCCCATATTTGGCAATGAAAGGAGCACAAATGGTAACTGCAAGAGTCGTTTTAAAAGGTCCAAAAACTTATACACTTGGAAAAATGAGATGGGTCAGAGATGTCCCACGAATTATCAAAGGTGAAGATGTAGTGGCTGAATATAAAGCAAATGGACATTTTCATGTCGCTTTGCTTAAAACAGAAATGGCATCTTCTAAACCTAAGAAATTAAAAAAGCGTAAAGTTTTAGGATCAAAAAAGAAGAAAAGAAAAAAATCTAAGGCGTAAAAATGAAAAAGGGGGTTAAACAATATGAAAAAACTAATTATGTATTACGATTATTCCCCTCTTTATGTCGAAGGGTTTCCAAAGGACTGCAAACGCTCATGTAAGGGTTCAATCCATTTAATGCCGCGTAAACCAATCACAGTTACTGAAGGTGAGTTGGCTTACATTAAAATGGCTTATCCAAAAGCCCGAATCAAGGTCGTTGCAGAAAGAGTTGAAGAAGCTAAAGCCAAAGCACCAGCAAAACCTGCTGGTGCCGAGGCTCCTGCAAAGAAATCCGATGATAAAGAGGAATCGAAGAAAAAACAAAAGAAGGAATTAAAGGCACCAAAGCATAAGCGGAGGTAAAAGTTTTTAGCATCCCTTAATTGGCCCTAGCACAAAAGGAATGTTCGAATGATAAAGGTCAATTTACGTGATGGTCAAACTTTAGCTTTTGATTTAAATCGAGAAGAAGATCAAAAGCAATGGTTAGAATGGTCATCCGTAACAGATTTTCAAAATAGGATTTCGGGAATTGGGATTTTACATAATGGGAAGTTTCATACATTACCATTTCCAAAAAAGTTTAATCTAGTTAGATTTTATGCTGAATTAGTTTATAACGAAAAAAACGGGGTTAAAAGAAAAGTGGGAGAAAAACTTATTTGTCACGCAGATTATATTAAATTAGAAATCATGGTTTATACTTATGACAACCCACCTCCACCAATTTCAGCAAGAATTGATTTAAGAAAAGTCGGTAAACAAATGTTTCCAGGCCAATCGATTGATGCAATAGGAGATTAACATGACAGTTTTTGCAAATAGAAATGGAATGTTTTATGTGGAATTAGGCAATTTAACTATTAATTACATAGACAATAGTTTTCAATTTACAGATTCAATGCGGAATCTTAAAATTAAAACAGAAGGTGCAAGTTTAGAATTTACTACTACTGGGGCTGATGGGACTAAAAAAGACGGTTTAATTACTGTTGCAGATGGAATGGTTACATTTACAAATGTAGATATAGGACGAATTGCTGTTAGAAAACCTAGTGGAACAAATACTTTGGTCAGAATTTGGGCTTACAATTAATGTTTTGGTCGCAATTTAGGCTTACAATTGATGTTTTAGTCAGAATTTGGGCAAATAATTAATGGGGAAAGAAAAAATTGGCTTTAACAAATCGAACTTTCTTCTTTATATCATTACCAATTAATGCCGTTAGCTTTCCCAGTGAAGCACAAATCATACTTCCGTTTTTAGCAACAAAAATTATAATCATAAATGATTCAAAAAACCAAACAATTGATTTTTCTTTTCGTAGACCTAATCTTGATGGAATATTAACTGATGAGGACGGTGCAATTACATTTGATGGACTAAGCGAATCAAAAATTTGGTTTAGAGCAACTGCTTCAGCAAATATTAGATTGTGGGCCTGGAGACTATAATGTCAGGTTTTAATAAAAAAAGAACTATATCTGATGATTTTTTCATAGCTGTACAAAGAGGATTTATTCCAGGTGCTACAGCAATTATACAGGCAGGAGAAAATTTATCCGTTCCTGTTTCTGGAGAAGATATTTGGAATAATCCTGACAATGTATCTATATATCCATCTCCAACTGCTGCTGTTATATTAAATATAGATAGTACTAGTGTGAACGATACTTTACTTGGAACAGGCGCGAATACCATGGAAGTATTTGGTCTTGATGATCTTTTTAATTTTCAAAATGAAATTGTAAATCTTAATGGATTAACTACAGTAAACACTACTAATCAATATCGCAGTATATTTTTAATGATCATTCGCAGCGCAGGCATTCTTGGAGAAAATGATGGAACAATCATTGCAAGAAATCAATCTAATGGAGATGCTCTTGCGGCGATAAATCCGAGTGATAACGAGTCTCTGATGACAATGTTTACCATTCCAAGTAATAAAACAGGTCTTTTAATTAGGGTGTGGCTTGGTTCGGGTGAGTCAAATAGGGCACCTAGAATTAGTTTAAAAATTAAACCTTTTGGGCAAGTGTTTCAAACAAAAATACGTATTAGTGCATCTGCTGGTCATGTGGACCATCAGTTTAAAATCCCATTAATATTAACTGAAAAATCAGATATCAAAATTTTTGGGCAAGCAGCAACTGGATCACTTTCATTAGTGTCTGGTTATGATCTTATTTTATTGGACAATTAATTATGGAACAACTAATAACAAATACTTGGCCAGAATTTAAACTATTAATTACAACCTTTAATGTATCTATTCAATTTGTTGAAAATGGGGATCACTATTTTTTAATGGCTAGAAAGGGTGATATAACATTTGAGCACACAGTTAAAAAGAATATACCAAGAAATGTTCATCAGGTAGATTTCGAAGACAACTTTAAAGCAGGAGGTAATTTACATAATTCGCTTTTTGGTTTAGTCGATATTTTAAACGGTCAGTTGAAAACTAAAGATATAATTTCTGTTTCTGAAACTTCCACAATTCTTGATTTAACTTCAAATTTTACTACCGCTGCTTTAAATATATCTAATTTTAAATTTGGAGGTAGTATACAACTTCTTTGGACTGGTTTAAATGCTTTTAATGCTAGAGCTATATTACAAGGTTCAGACGATGGAACTAATTGGAATAATCTAGGAGGACAGAAAGGAGGTATAATTCTAATAGATAGCCCCGATTCTCAAGTATGGGAAATGATCGGTATTTCATGTAAATTTATTAGACTTGATTATACTTCTAACTCAGTTACTCTAGGATCTGGAACTTTATTTACTTTGTTTAGGTGGTAAAATGTCAAGAAACACTATAATTTTACCTGTTAATTCTGACGTGGAATTTGATAAAGGAAGCACAGATTCTCCATTAGGAATTCCTACAGGTTTTACAGCTACATCTGGAAATTCTAAAATTGATTTAGAATGGAATATTACTGTTGGAGCATTAAGGTATCACATATATTTTAATACTACTGGAGGAGTAACTACTGCTGATACTAAAATTAAAGCTTTTGCTCCTGCATTAACTTTTGAACATCTCGGATTAATTAATGGCACTACTTATTTTTATAAAATAGCCTCAGTAGGCTTAGGAGGAGAATCTGCTCTATCTAGTGAGATTAGTGCTACTCCTACTTCACTTCTAAGTTCTTCAAGTTTAATATTTGATGGTATAGATGAAAGAGTTAATATATCTGATATTCCGGGGTTGGAAACAGATACTACTATGTCTATCGGTTTTTGGGTCAAAAGTAATGGATTGACTGGTACTTTTAGGACTATGTTTGGTGGTGGTGATGATTCAAGTACGCAACCTAGAATTCAAATATTAATCTCTGATAACAATCTTTATGGATTTTTTATAAGAGATAATGCTGGTTTAGATTCTGGGGTAGTCGAAGGAAATGCAGAAAATAATACTTGGCATTTTTTAGTATTAGTAAGAAACGGTTCTAGTTGGGAATTATTTGATAATGCATCTAGTTCCGCCACTAAAACATATAGTCCTGGGGCTATTAATATAAGTAGATTTGATTTAGCTGCGATAACCTCTAATGCAGTTACTTCCAGTTTTTTATTAGGACTTATGGATGAGGTAGCTGTTTGGAATATTAATCTATCTTCCACTGATATAACTAGACTGTATAATACCGGCAACCCTACAAATTTATTATCTGATGCAACTTCTACAAACCTATTGCATTGGTGGAGAATGGGTGATGGAGATACATTTCCTACAATAACAGACAATAAGGGTGGAAATGACGGCACTATGATAAATATGGAATTAGGAGATATTGTTAATGATGTTCCGTAATCAAAAAACTTATATTATTATAAATAAAGAAGACATAACAGATTCTATGATAAACGCCTCGTTAAATAATAGTAATGCCTTAAGATTTACTGCGGATGGATCTAGAACTATATTAAAATTTAACACAAAATTTCCAGATATTATGAAGGGTTATATAAAATATACTTATAATGAAATTTTAACACAAATAGCTAAACCTGAATGGAATAATAAAAAATTATCAAATAATTTAACTACCATTAAAAAAACAGTTACCACATCTGAATTAGAAATAAAAGCAGTTGTAAATCAATTAAAATGTACTGTTATTTCTTTGGGTACAGGAAAACTATATTATAGTTTTGTTACCGGAGTAGATAATACTTTTGGTTTTTTGAATAACAATGACGAGATATCGTTTGATGGAAAAAACAGTATTTTTTTAATAAGAGAAAGTGATTCAGGTAAAATACAAATAAATAGAACTGTAAAAATATAATGTGAAAGGTAAAATGAAAAATATTAATAAAGTAGAAAGAAAACCTGGTGAATCAGAACAAGCTTGTGTAGCGCGTGGTATTCCTATTTTAATTAGAGAAGGAATGTCGCCTGAACAAGCACAAGCTGTAGCTCATTCAATGTGTAGAACAAAAAAATCTGCACATCTTAATGGACCATGCCCTCCAGGGAAAGTTCGTCGAAATGGGGTATGTGTAAATAAAGCAGAAGCTTTAAAAATTGATGAAGAAGAAAAATCAAAATCTGATACTTTAAAAAAGGGTTTTTGGGATGGATTACCGTTATAAGGTAACTTATACTGTCATAAGGAGTCTAAATGGATAACACAGGTAATTATATTGAATATGCAGATTTACTTTTAGAATTATCGATTGCTGGTAATCCTAAAGTTAAAAAATCTAGTATTACTCTTTCCTCTAAAACAATAGATGTCAGCGGAGATATTTATAATTTTGTTGTTGCTGGTGCAGATCCTGTACCTTTAGTTGGAGATGTTATATCCCAAGCAGGATTTCCAGACTGCATTATTGAAATTCTTGCTTCACCAGATCGACTCAGGATTGTTAAAACAGGTGCTGAAAATCCAATTGCAAATGGAACTGCTAATTTACTTCATTCTGATGATATTCCAAAAGCAACGGGTAATAAATTAATATTAGAAGCAATGGAATTAATTGATAGGCATACAGGTCGATTTTTCAATAAACGAACTGGTGTATTTAAAGTTGAAGGTAATAATTCACATATGATGCATTTTGATGTGCCTATTATTGAAATTACTAAATTGATAATCAATGATACTTCAACTGAACTTTTAGAAGGTGAAGATAAAGATTTTGAAGCTTTTAAAGGTCGAGCACAACCTCAAGATGACAGATGGAATCCAAAAATTAAAATTAATATTCGAACTGATAGTATCTTTTCAGGCGTTTTTACAAATCGAGTATTTTTAAAAGATACTAGAACTGAAATTACAGGTAGTTTTGGATTTTTAGAACCAGATGGAAGTACACCTATTTTAGTTCAAAAAGCAACAAAGTTAATTGCTTTTGATCTTATTGCAAAACTTGGAAGTACAAAAGCTGCTGGAACTTCTGCTGGAACTTTACGTAGAGTTAAAGTTGATTTACATGAAAAAGAATTTTTTGAAGATCGTGGTATTAATCGCGGTTTTCAAGCTACTGGGAATAAAGAGGTCAATAATATTTTGGCTATTTATAAAAGACCATTTTTAGTATCTGGAAGTTTTAAAATTTTACGGGATATCGATAATGTCTAATTTTCTTGATGAACCTGAATTGATTGAACCAATCAATCTTGAAATTGAATCAATTGATAAAGGCGAAACAACGTATTCAATTGGTCCAGGTGGTCGCAGAGAACCAATTAATAATATTGTTCGAACTTTATTTGTAATTCCAGCACAAGTAGTATTCGGAAATACAGAACAGGTTCAACATTCTAGCCAACTTGGTACTGATGAAGAAGCAAGTGGTTATATAATTATTCGTCCTAAAGATTTAACAGATTTAGGCAAAACTATTAAACGTGGTGATAGAATTATAAAATTTATTGATTCAAATGGTGGTGAAAGAGTTTTATCTAATCCTCTTTATTTTGTTCATAGTGCAGGTGATTTAAGTTCTCATTTTAGTGGTAGTGGATTTAGTTTTATTCGCGCGTTATTTACTGATAGGAACCCAATAGGATAATGTCTGATGGAATCATCATTACAGGTGACGTTGTTAATTATCAACGCTTTTTGACTTCAGGCATTACTTTAAAAATTTTAGAAAGAGAAATTAGAAAATCCACAATTAAAAATGCATTATTTTTAGTTAGAAAAGTAAAAGAATCAATACGCCAGAAAAAATTTACAAAAAATTCACCTTTAACAATAGCTTTAAAAAGAGGCAATACGCCTTTAATTGATCAAAGAAATCTATTAAAGGCAATATCAAAAGAAATAAAAAGTAGTTTTGAAGCTGAAGTTGGAATTGTAAAAAATATAAAAACTACTGGCGGTAAAGGAAGTGGAAGTCCGCCGTTTGATATGAAAAAAGTTGTGCTATTATTACATGAGGGCTATACAATTACTGTTACTCAAGAAATGAGGGCAGCAATTGCAGCTGCATTAAGAGAAAAAGGGGGAAGACAAGCAGCTAGCGCACGTAAAGCAGCAAATGTTAATACGGGATCTGGCAGAGATACTTTTCGTGTACCACCAAGAAAATTTTTAACAAGAACTTTTAAAAATAAAGCTGTACAAGAAGTAATAAAAAGAAATTGGAGATTAGCTGTAGAAGAAGCATTTAGAAAAACTAAAATTGGAGCACCAGATTTTAAGGACAGATAATGATAAATCGATTAATTAAAAATTTTACTTTTGACGAAAGCATACGATCTGATCTTATCTTTTCAGACGCAACAAAAATAAGATTAAATACAGAAAATAAAGCTGAAACTTTCATTCAATTAAAAGCAGATGTAAATGATAAATTTCCTTTGGATGCTAATCTTTATATTAAAACACCATTGATTACTCCTAATGCGGTTCAAAAATGGTTAAAATTTGAAGCACGTTTATTTGAAGATTTACCAGCTGGAACAAGTATTGGATTTAAAGTAAGAACTACTGGGAGTGATTTATTTTGGAATGGATCAGTATGGGCAACAGCTGGAGCCTCTGATTGGATGACTGAAAGTGTTTTAAATGCAAATTTTGATACGCTTCCAATTGCTACAGTAATCTTAGATAAATCAATAGGTTTAATTATTAATTTGGTTACAACTGACCCACTTTTAACACCCAAAGTCAAAGAATTAAAAATTCTTGGTGAATTTGATATTGAATTTTTAGAAGATCTTATTTATGATAGTGTAATAAGGACACTGAATAATGAATTCAGGTCTACGAGCCGAGTCGTTTATCGAGCAACAGCAACGGCCTCAACCGTTGATCTAAATACTGTGCTTGAAAACAAAAATTACAACATAACTGGAATTAAGAAGGTCATTGTTAGAGATGACGATCCTTTAAAATTGGATAATAAATTTCTCAGTTATGCACTTGGCACGTTAAGACAGGATGGATTTACAAATGAACCGGGGGTTGTAACTTTCGATGCACCGATTGCATTAGGAAAGTTGATTGAAATAACGTTTGAATATTTTCCAAGGATTTATGTGAGACAATCACAAGACTTTTTTCAAGTACCAGAATTTCCTAGCATGATTTTTGAAAGCATTCGTGCATTTGATAGGCCCGGTTTTACTGTTCAAGATACAAATAATATTGGAAAAGATTTTGTAAGGGATAAACCAAATCTTACAGCTGTTCTACAATTTGGTGCCAGACAAGAAGCAATCCGATTTGAATTTGCTATATTTACTGATCGACAATTAGATCAAATATTACTTCAAAATGATTTTAATAGGTTTTTTGCAAACAAAAAATCAATCACTTCTTTTGGACTAGCAAGTGGATATGATCTAGATTTAGTCGATAGAATTGACACGAGTCGTAATAAAGCTTCTAAAGAAGCTGGTGGTGCCGATGACGCTACTGATACAATGACTGCAACAGGTAGTTTTGAACTATTAGCAGTGAGTTTTTATGACAAATTGTCAAAAGATGTACCACTTGTCGCGGATGGTGGTTTGGGGGTAATTACATCATTACAATAATTTTTTGGTTGAAATGTAAAACACTGTTATACTATGAACTATAAAAAGGGGTAAAAAGTTATGGCACAACGAAGATTTGGACCGTTAAGGGGTGCTGGAGTTGCAATCATTGAAGAACAAGCCGCTGGTACAATTGAACCAGGCGCTTTAGGAACGACTGCTTATACTACCGTTTTACAAAAAGGCCCGGTTGGAAAAGCATTTCTTGCCCTAAATGAAACTCAATTTAAATTTAAAGCAGGAAATCGAATTCCTGAATCACTTGGTCCTGATGCCGCTTTTGATTTTTTTGACCAAGGTGCCGCTGCTGGCTCATTATGGCTTAGTCGAGTAACTGATGGAAATGAAAAAGCCGCTGAATTAATTCAAAAAAATCGTCTTGATGTTCGTGGCGATTCAATTAAATGGCTTGCTGGAAATGGTGGACGTTGGGCTGGAAAGAAACAAAAACATGTTGATTCTTATGCCGCTATTACTCCTACTACAATCACATTTACTAATATACCAGCTGGTTTGAAAAAAGATGAATTAGCAGGTGGGAAATTAACACTTTCTGCTGTACCTGGAAAATCTTTTGAAATTCTTTCAAATACCGCATTAGGAGTTATTACAGTACCATCTGATATTGATTTAGTAGTTGAAATTGATGGAAGTGCGAATTTATTATTTTCTGCTGAACTTTTAAATGATGGATTAGCTTTAGCTGTTTTAATAAAAGAAGGTTTAGACCAACCTGCTGATGAATGGGGGCTTGAAGTTTATTTGGTCGAAGGTGGAATCGCAGTTAAAGTAAAAGATTTAGATAATCTTAGTTCTGATCCAAATTCATTGAAATATTTTTTAAATACCATTAATGATGATCCAAATGCTGATTTCTTACTTAAAGCAGAAGATTTATTTGTTGGATCAGTTAGCGCTGCAATTCGACCAGCAAACGTGTTTAGTAAATCATTGACACTTACTTCAACAGTATTGACTGCAAAAATTCATGATGAAGTAGTTTCTTCTGTTGCTGCTGCAACTGCAAAAGCAGCGCCATTGACTCTTGGAGCATCCGTTATTTTAGACCGAGTAACTTTGACAGTATCGACTGCTGGTGCAAGAGCCGCAGGTCTTGCAACTTTCCCTGGTCAACCTGCTGATGCAGATACTGTTGTAATTAATGGTAAGACAATCACTTTCAAAACTGTAGTTGCAGATGCAACTGCTGAAGTTTTAATTGGCGGTTCAGCGGAAGCAACGCTTGATAATCTCGTAGCGTTTATTAATGCAAGCCAAGATGTGTTGTTGCTTGATCTTCTTTTTGCTGAAAAAGCATCAGCATCCACGATGGATTTGTTTGCGCAAACAGCAGGTCTTGCTGGTAATGCATTTACTACAACTTCCGCTGGAGGTGGTGGTCAACCAACTTGGGGCGGAGCTACACTTGCAGGTGGATTAGATCAAATTTGGGATTATGTTTCTGAAAAAATGCCATTCTTGACTGGTCTTACAGTAACTTCAGGAGTTGCGTTTGCAGCACCAAATGAATTTGGAGTTGGTTTCACAATTATTGATACTTCAAAGGATTCGACAAAAGTATTTGCAGTCGCCGACACGATTATCCTTCGAGTTTGTCCACTTGAAGTTGGTAAACTTGTTGATGGGATTTTAATTCCAAATGTTATTGAAAGAAGAAAGCGTTTTAGAATTGTTTCTAATACTGCTGGCTCAATAACAGTTGCAGCTGGATCAGATATGACAGTTGATGCAGCATTGGGTGATAATTTTAGAGTCGAATATATTCAGGAGTTGAGTGCTGGGTTTGATGGACTTTCTGAAATTGCTGACCAAGATTTTATTGATGCTTATAATACCGGAACTTCAGCATTAAAAGGCTTAAGAAATAGAAATCTTGGATTAGTTAAATTGGCAAGTCCAGGTAACACTGTTGCTGCTGTACAAAAAGCAGGGGTAGCATTTGCTGCAAGTCAAAATTGGCAATATAGATATGAAGTTCCATCCAATATTGTTGATGAACAAGCAGTTGATGAATTTATTTCTGAAACACTTGGAAAAAATGATTTTGGAGTTGTTCATTTTCCATCATTTGCATTTGTTGTAAATACAGAAGGACCAGGAAATAAATTAATTAGCCTGACTGGTGCTATTCATGGAAAAGAAGCTAGAGTAGCAAATGATTTCGATGGATTTCATAAAGCAGCAGCTGGTGTTGATGTTATTCTTTCAAATATCGTTAAACTTCCAGACGGTTTAGAAGGAAAAGAATTGGATGAAGAATTTTTAAATCCTGCTGGAATTAATATTATCAAACGTAAAGAAGGTAACTTCATTATGTGGGGTGATCGTACTGTTGGTCTTGATACAGCATTTAAATTCAAACACCAACGCGAAACGATGTCTCACTTTGAAAACATCTTTCTTGAAAACTTTGATTTCATTATTTTCGCACTTAATGATGATGAGGCCCAACAAAGTCTTATTTCAGCATTTAGAGCATTCTTTATTCCTGAATTTGCCAAAGGCGCAATTCGAGGTAAAGATGTCGATGATGCTGCTCGAATTAAAATTGATGATGAAAATAACACTGATGCCACAAGAGCTGCTGGCGATTTGAATGCAGAAATTCAATTGAGATTGGCAGATACCGTTGAGAGATTCATTATCAGAATTTCGAAATTGGGAGTTACAGAAGAAACATAATATTTTTAGTTGATTAAAAAAGGAGAACAATATGGTTTTACAAGGATCGGTTCAAGCTGGTCATATTCCTGTAAATAATTATTCATTAATAATCGTCGGCCTTCCTCCGATTGTTTTTGCAACTCTTACAGGATTTGAAGATGAAACTGAAGCTGTCGATTTACCAGATAGAACTAAAGCATCTGGTGGTAATAGCAAACCAATCGAATTTACAGGAACAACCTTTGAACATCATGTTGCAGAGCGCACAGCATTACAATTTTGGTTTGTTCAAGGTAGAGATCCTGTAGATCCGCTCTACAAGAAGGTAGGAACGCTTGTTAAGCGCAGTATCTTTGGAAACATAGCATCGACTACCTCTTTGACTGGATTGTGGATTCTGAAGAAAAAGACACCCGATTTGGATCTCGCAAATGAAGGTGAACCAGCAATGCTTGAATGGACATTTTCTGCTGATAGACCACTCCCTGTTTAATCGAGAGGTTTTAAAGTAAGATAATTGTATAACATTGTAAAACAGTACGATTTATAAAATTAATTAACGTTCCAAACAAAATAATCAAAAAGATTATTAATTGGGGGAATGCAAAATGGAAAATAAAGAAGAAAACGTAAAACAAGAAAAAAAATCATTTAGTGATAAACCGTATGAAATTACAACACTATTTGATCTAGGACCAAACCTGCCTGTTATCCCAACGAGAGAAGACGGTGCTTTTATCAAGGATCGTAGTTTCAGTTTTATTGAATGGGATATGGATATTGAAGAAAAAATCGCTGCAATTTGGAATGATGAAAATAATGTCGGAATAATGATTAATAAAATGATGGGCATTTTATTAGATCAACTTGCGGGTGAAGACTTCAAATCATTTTCAGACGATCAGAAAACTGCAAAATTAAATCAAGTCGATTTTGCAAACATGATGTATATGTACATGTTTCTTCGAACTGAAGAACTTGGATATGAATTAAAAATGGAAATATCGTGTCCAAGTTGTTTTAAATTAATGAAAAATTTTAAAGCAGATCTTAAAACTTTAGAAATTCATCAAAAAAATGAAGAACATGAACGATTAAAAAGATATGATTTAGCAAAACCAATTCATATTGATAAAGATATTATCACTACAATTTGGGTAAACCATTCAAAATGGTATACAATGGAAAAGGCGGATATTAGTGTTGTTCAAAATGCAGGTAAGATGAAAAAATTACTTTTTGAAACAAGTATCGAAAAAGTTTCCACTTCTAAACCAGATAATACAAAATTTTTCGATATTAAAACTATTATTAAAAAGTTGAAAAAAATTGATATTGAGAAAATTTCAGAATTGATAACAGATAATAGTGGGGGTCCACTTATGGCGATGGAAGGTAAATGTAGCCATTGTAAAAGACCTTTTTATAAAGCTATAGATTGGAGTTATCAATATTTTTTCGACAGTTCATCCCTATAACCGCAAGGGATGAAATATTGGAGGGCAAATTTGTTTTGTCCTACAACATGCAAGGCGGTGTGACTTGGACGGAGATTCGTAAGATGAAAAGGAAGGATTTCTTTTTTGCCTTAAAAAGATTAACAAAACAAAAAATTGATGAAACTAGAGCAATGGAGAAATCAAAATCAAGCATTAAACCTACAACAACTGGTAAAATGAAATATTTGGGGAAATAAATAGGGGGAGAAAAAATAAATGGCTTTTCAATTAAATGCCATCTTAAGATTTAGCTCAACTGGTGCAGAACGCTCCCTTCAACGAACTAAAGCAAAATTTAATAGTTTTCGTTCTTCAGTCAGAAAAGCAAGTGAAGCAGTAAGTCGAGTTGGTCAAGGATTACGTTCAGCAGGAATTGGATTAGCACCACTTACAATTGGAGCTGCTGCTGCTATTAAAACTTTTGCAAGTTTTGAAGCGCAAATGGCAACTGTTCAGGCAATTCTTTTATCTACTGATGAAGATATGAAAGAATTAAATAGTACAACAAAACTTCTTGGGGCGACTACAATTTTTACAGCAAAACAAGCTGGTGAAGGAGCAGAATTTCTTGCCAGAGCAGGATTAAATCAACGACAAGTCATTGCTGCACTCCCAGGCGTTTTAGATGCAGCTGCTGCATCTGGAATTACCTTGGCTGATTCAGCAAGAATTACAGTTAATCAATTAGGAGCATTTGGTTTAGAAGCAAAAGAAGCCGTTCGAGTCGCAGACGTATTGGCCCTTGCGACAGCAAGAACTAATACAAACATGATTGAATTAGGAGATGCTTTAAAACTTGCTGGTCCAGCTGCAAAACAACTTGGAATTCCATTTGAAGAAACTGCTGCTGCATTAGGTATTATTTCAAATGCTGGTATTAAAGGTACACTTGCTGGAACTGCTTTTAAAAATGCTTTAGTCAGATTGACTAAGCCTAGTAAATTAGCACTTAAAGCGTTAGGTGGAAAAGAAGGTCTTGCTAGAGCAATGAAAGAAGTAGTTGATGGACAAATTAAACTTCGACCAGTGCCTGTTATTATGGCAAACATTTCGAAAAAGATCGCTGCAATTCGAGATCCAGCTGAAAAAGCAAGAATTGCATTTGAAGTTTTTGGATTAAGAGGCGCGGGGGCCTTTAGTGCTTTTGATGCGCAATTTAGTAGAAGTGTAAAAATTACTAACAAAAATTCAGGATTTTTAATTGCCGGATTTAAAAAATTAGGGAAAAGCCAAGAAGAAATTAATAAAATTCTTTCAGAAGGGACTATTCCATTTATTACTGCATTACGAGTTCAATTATTAGGTGCAGCAGGTTCAGCTACTTTAATGGCTAAAATTAGATTAAGAAGTTTAATAGGCCAATTTACACTTTTAAAATCTGCTACAGAAGGATTAGGAATTGAAATTGGTGCAATTTTAGCTCTTGGGATTGAACCACTTGTAAAAAAATCAGTACAGTTTATTCAAGTTTTAGTAAGAGGATTTCAACTTGCTGGTGGTGAAACAATAAATTTAAATAAAGAGATGAAAAATTTAAAAGATAATCAATTTGCAGGATTATTAATTTCATCAATTTTATTTGCAGAAGGATTTAAAGAAGGATTCAAAGAAATAAAAACAACAGCAAAAGATACTTTTAAAACAATTAGTAATTTTTTAAAACCAATTATTGATTTAACTGGTTTATCAGCAAAAGATTTTGGAAAAATTGCAGCAAAAATTCTTATCATTGGTGCCGTTGCAGCACCAATTTTAGGATTTCTTGGAATTGCATTTTTTGTTATCGGCGGTGCTATTAGTGGGATAATTGGATTGTTTAGTTTAATGGGGTCAGTCTTACTTGGAATATTTGCTGTAATGAAATTTGTTCTTGTTGCAGCTTTTGGTCTTTTTTCATTTCTACTCAGCCCGATTGGATTAATAATTGCTGGAATAGCGGGAATTGGAGCAGTTTTATTTATTTTTAGAAAAGAAATAAAGGATACTGCCATATCCGCATTTAATTCAGTAAAAGATTTTTTTGCACAACCATTAATAAGTATTCTGTTTAAAATACGATCATCTATTATTCAAGCATTATTATTCCCATTCAAAGCAGTTATATCCACACTTAAAATTTTATTTGCTGGACTTGTTGGTTTTTTACCAACTTCATTTCTTGATAAACTTGGTTTAACAACAAGTGGAATTAAATCAGCTTTATCAGCACTTCCAGGTATTGCAGGAATAGATGCATTAGCTGGAATTGGAGTTTCAGTAACACCTAGAATAAATAATAGTGATTTAAATGCTGATCTTAATTTTAAAAGAATTACTACTGAAACATTAAAACAAAAAGCATCTGTTAAAACCCCAAGTGAAGATGCTTTATTGAGTGAAATAAGACAATTATCTGCCAATCAAGGTAGACAGGGGCAAGCATCTCAACAAACAAATGTGAATTTACAAGGTGAATTTAGATTAAGAAATAAAGATTTAGTATTAGCTGTCACAAAAGGAATGATTGAAAATAGTGAAGCAAATGGAAGAACAGTTTTAAATAAAACAGAACTTTTAACTAACGGATTGGGTATAGGAAAATAAAATGGGTTTTATTGGTGAACTTTTAGGGTTTAGTTCAAAAACTTTTAAAATCATCGGACTGGATTCAGGCTTTGAAACTGAGTTTGAAGGTGATTTTATTGCCCAAAATTTAGAAGAAACTATTGGTGCTTTTTTAGGAGAAACCACTACAATTAATAAATCTACACCAGCATTTCAATGGGTTCGTGGAGAAGCTGAAACAATTAGTTTTACTGCTAGACTTTGGAAAACTTCTGATCTTTTTACAAGTATTAATCAACAATTAGCTGAATTAAAAAGATTTGCACGTAGAGATTCAACTTTAAAACGCGCTCCAAAAGTTCAATTAGTCATTGGAACTGATCTAGAATTTGTCGGATTTATTCGTGGTGTTCGGATTAGTTATGATGAAATTCGAACAAATGGCGCTTTACGTGGAGCTATTGTTGATATTCAATTTCAAAAAACTTCAACCGAAAATGAAATAAAAGATTCAGCTTCTAATTTAGCTGGCGCAATTAAATTTGGTGCTGGAATTATCGCTGGTGGAATTGGTATTGCTTCAACTGTAAAAAGCCTTGTTAATATTCCAGGCGCGTCTTTACATACACAAAGTAGAACAGTAAACGTGAAAGATGGTGATACTCTTGAATCAATTGCTGACAAAGAATATGGAGATCCGTTATTGGGTGATGTATTAAGACGGGTTCAACCTGGCAAAGCTACATTGACTCCAGGTGATGAAATTATTCTTATTGAAGCAGATGAAATTTCACAAATTAGAGTTACACAACAGAGTATAGCTTTAAAAAACACTCCAGAAAATTTAGACTTAAGGGATTTAAAATTGGCTTCACGTAATAGGCCAACAACAATTTTTCTTTAAAGGTGATACATGTCCGTTACATCATTAATAAATCAAGGAAAAATTTCAGCTACTGAAACACAATCACTTGGTTCTAATGTAGTAAAACCAAGAGATATTCATACCCCAGTTTATGAATTATTTATTAGAGCTGGTATTGGGTCTCAGGCAATGCAAATTACTGAAGAAATTAAAACTTTTATTAGTGAAATTAGTTATGAAGATAATGCTACTCAATTTGATAAATTGATAATAAATTTTAGTAATCAAATAGATAATTTTGGTGGTGGTAAAGTGTTATCAATTTTAGATTCAAAATTATTTGCTGAAGGGCATATTATTGAATTAAAAATGGGTTATGGAAAAAGTCTTGTTACAATTGGAGCAGGAATTATTGTAAAAAAAGAACCTGATTTTCCAAAGGATTCACCACCTACATTAAGTATTGAATGTTTTGATTTACTTTATAAAGCTTCTAGAAAACGTCCAAGAAGTGGAGTTTCTTATAAGAATTTTCGTGATAGTCAAATTGCTTCAATCATTGGGTCAAGAAATGGTTTTGATATCAAAATTAAAGATTCACGATCATTTGAAAATATTCGTAGAACAGCTGGTTTATTTAACCGAGTTCAACCAAAAGGCGTTAGTGATTATGAATTTTTAAAAAAGATCGCAGGTATAAATGGTTTTGATTTATTTTCTAAATTTGATCCTGATCGAAAGAAATTCGTTTTATTTTTTCAACCGGGGGCATTAGCCAAACAAAGAGAAGTATTTACTTTTACATATAATGAAGGTGATCTTTCATATAAAAATACATTACTATCATTTAATCCGACTTTGGATGCATATGACCAAGGTACAGACTTTGAAATATTTTTAGTAACAAATAAAAAAGTTGGTGGATCGTCATTTAATCCGTTTAAAAAATTTGGGAATGAAGAACAAAAACAACTTGCTGAATTAAAAGAAGCACGAATTGGAGCAAAAGCATTTTCTAAACCACCATTTAATAAAGATGGGATTCAAGTTGCATTCAAAGCTTTTGGAAGAAGTTTTAAATTTCCTCCACATAAAAGATTTAAATCAGAATCCGATGCTAGAAAATCAATTCAAGAATTCATCAAAAGACAAAAAGAACATTTTGTAACTGGAAGTGGTTCATTAGTGGGTAATGAAGTTATTCAATCTAGACAAGTTCATAATCTAGAAGGAATTAGTGATACACTTTCAGGCAAATATTATTTTACAAAAGTTGTTCATAAAATGTCAAAAGATGGTCCTTATTCAACAAGTTTTAATTGTAGAAATGTAATTGATGATGAAGTTGTTCAATCACCGCCAGCATTTGAAATTAGTGAAACTGATCGAAGATTTGAAAAAGTTAAAAAAGAAGAAAGTGGTCGTAGTAGTACTATTTCAAGCGGAGTGGGAGAAGGTTTTTAATGTCTGTTAAACAAACCCATAATGCAATTGTAACACGAAATACAGATCCAGATTTGGGTGTTGGACTTCGTGGTGGTGTGTTTTTTGAAGCGCCTACAATTTTTGATGGTGAATACCCACTTCCTGCACTTCCTTGTTATCCATATGCTTCAGCTAATGGAGCCGGATTCTTTTTTGTCCCTAAAGTTGGGGATGAAATAGAAATCGAAATTGAAATGGATGATGGAAGTTTTGATACTACTGATGTTGAATTACCAGAACCAAGATGGCGATGTATGGTTTATTCAACATCAGCAGATATTGCTGAAGAATTTAAAAAAAATTATACAAAACGAATGGGCTGGAAAACCAATAGTGGTCATATTTTAATGTTTGATGACACTGAAGGTGAAGAAAGATTTGAATTAAATACTGGAAAAGGACATTCAATTATTTTAGATGATAAAGCAGATAGCCCACAAATTGTGATTCGTCACAATTCAGGCGCTTTATTTCAAATTGATAAAAATGGATCATTTAAATTAATTGGAAAAGATGGTGCTTATTTATTTTTAGATAGTGAAACTAATACTGTTTCAGGTGTTTCAAAAGATGGATCATTTTTTAAATTAAAAGACGATGTTGTTTTGTCTGATAAAGATGGAAATCTTTTAACTATAAAAGATGGGACGATTCAAGCTATTTCAACTGATGAATTTATTGCAAATACTGGAGTTGCAAATATTGAAGCGGGGTCAGTAAATCTTGGTAAATTTGCTGTTTTTAATGCGGTTATTTCTCAGAACTTATCTGTTTTATTTGACACACATTTTCATCCATCAGCTGTTGGATTAACTGGGCCGCCATTTGCTCCAGTTACTTATGCGTTATTTGATTTATCTCCACCTACAGCGCCGACTGCTTCATTTATTAAATTGAAAGGGAATTTACTCTAATGCCTTTAAATCCACCATTATTAACAGCAACAATGTTTGCAAGTCTTCAAACTCAACTTCAAACTAATTTTCCTGAAGTTTTAGCAGATCCTGTTGCTGCTGCTAATCAAATTAAATTAGCAAATGCAATTGCAACAGCTGTAGCATTAGATGTTATTTTACATTTTCAAATAAATGCTTTAGTAAATACACTTGTCAATGGGATTACAGGTACTGGACCATTAGGAGGCCCATTTCCAATTGTCGCACAACCAGGAGTAGGTATAATTTTATGAAACATAAATATTCAATTAAACAAGTTAGAAAATATGTAAACCAAGCTACAAATAAAATTGCATTTAAATTTGAATTTTTACGTGGTGGGCATCCAATTAAAATTGCTGATGTTCCTAAACCAAAATTAGATCCAAATACAAATGTTCCTATTTTGGATAAAGATAATAAACTTCAATATGAAATGGTTCCAGTTTATCGAACATTAGAACTTGAATTTGATCCAGGTGTACCAAAATCAACGATTACTTCATTATTAAAACGACAAATTTTAGAACTTCAATTACAAGATGAAGCTAGAGTAGATGGGCCAGCAAAATTAGAAGATGCGCCAGATATTGGTGAAATTACATCAGATGATTTAACTGGATTAGATTTAGTAAAAATAAAGAAAAAGGTGAAATAAGTGTCAACTCTTGTAACAACAGCAATTGGAAAAATTGATGAAGATGAAGTTTTTAATTTTGAATTTCGTCAACCAATACTTGAATTACCTAGTATTCCTTTTCCACCTAGTTTAACTATACCATTTCCTAGTTTACCTGATTTGCCAAATCAACCTGATCTTGATTTACCTGAATTTTCATCTGATCTCGATGTACCTGATGTTAATATAGCTGGTTTACCATCATTAGGTTTACCTTCTATTCCGTTTCCACCTAGTTTGACTATACCATTTCCTAGTTTACCTGATTCGCCAAATCAACCTGATCTTGATTTACCTGAATTTTCATCTGATCTTGATGTACCAGATCTTGATTTACCAACTTTGCCATCATTAGGATTACCAAGCATCCCATTTCCACCAAGTTTGGCCATTCCTTTTCCAAATCTGCCTGATTTACCTGCAATACCAATACCTGATATTCCAGATATTGATATTGATATAAGTGTGAGGGTTGAATGATAAAAGATATGGATGATAAACTAGGAAATTGTTATAATTGTGAAAAGGGGTTAAATTTTAAAAAACTCACTGGTATTTTAAAAGGCAAAAATGGGGATAAAGTTTATATTTGTAAAGATTGTAAAATGGAAAAATTTCAAAAATATAAAAAATTGATTAAAAGGAAGATTATATAATGGCTACAGGATTAAAAATTCCAGTCGGAGTTAATAAATCTGGAGGGGCAGCTATTGAAAAAAATGGCGCTGAGCAAAAGAAAAAATTGCTCACATTAGCATTATCTGAAGGTGGGGATGACAATGCTTTTCAGAATTTAGGATTGAATCCAAATCTCATTTTTAGCATTAAAGACGCTGCTTTTAGAGGAAAAGCAAAAAGAGAAGTGCAACGAATTTTTGGACAATTTTTAGGATTATTAGAATTAGCACCTAGTACACCGATTACATTTGATGAAGATACTTTAGGTGAGGTAGCATTAATTGTTAGTTATGTAGACTTAGAAACAAATAAGGTTGAAACTTTCAGACGATCATTCGCAAAGGGGTAAATCGTGGCTAATGGTGACATAATAGAAATTCCTGATTTTGATTTTTCTGGCTTTTATTATCCTGAAATTTTTCGATCATTATTGCAATTTAAACGAACTTTTGTACCTGAAATTACAGATGAAAATCCAAATGAACCCTTTATCCAGCTTTTAAGTGCGTTTGCATTAGTTGCGCATTTAAACAATGTTCTATTGGATATTGCTGCAACAGAAACTTTATTACCTACTTCACGGCTTTTAGAATCAGTTAAAGGCCAATTAGCTTTAATTGATGTTAGATTGAGCCAGGCTAAACCTGCTCAAGCTGATGTTATCTTAGAATTTTCAAAAGTATTTCTTGCTAGTACAAATATTGTTCCAATCAATTCACAGTTTGCTACAGTTGAAACAGAAGAAAATCCTCAAATTATTTATGAAACTGATTTAAGTTTTACAATAACACCAACAGATAATCCTACATCTATTTTCACATTTACAGCTGGTAAAATTTTAATTAAAGATAATGCTTTTGATGGTGGTGATAAACTTACTATTGAGGGTGTTGATTTTAGAAATGGTATTGAATGGACACCAGGCGGAACCATTGCTTTAACCTTACAAGCTATTACAGATTCAATTAATAATTCTGTTGCTGATGAAATTAATGGACGTGTATTCGCAATTAACGATGGAATTGATATAATTTCAATCATCCCATTAGCCCAAGATGTAGAATCAATTTCTATTGTTGAAGATGATGGTGCTACTGATAATTTTGATGTTTTAAGTGGAGGATTTGGATTAAATCGAGTTGGATTAGCATCAACAGATGGTTTATTTTTTGACTTATTTGATGATAAACCAAAAGCTGGTGATATTATTTATATAAATCATCTAGATATTTTATGGGATACTGTAGAATTTGTTTTTAATTCTTTTGGTTCAGGTATTGAAGGGGTTTGGGAATTTTTTGATAATACATTAGATGATGATAAACCTGATTCTGTAACAAATCTTGGATCAAATCTTGAATTTGATTTAACTGATTTTTTAGGAACAAGTAATAGAAAAGATACTGTTGTTCGAGTTGTTCTATCAGCAACAGGTGCATCAGAAACTGTTGTAAGTACATTTACTGGTGGAAAAAATATTATTACAACTAAAGGTCTTTTAGGACAAGCAGTTGTTGATCTTGATGAACAAGCTTATGTAGTTGGATCAGTCTGGAATGAAGTAGCAAATACCAATGATTTAACCTCATTTTTTACAGCTGATGGTAAAGTTTCATTTGATTTACCACAAAATCAAACACAAAATTGGATATCAACTATTGTCAATAGTTTAGCTGGATCTTGGTCAAGATTTCGAGTAACAAAATTTACCGAAACAGCAGCTAGTATAACTGGAACAGGTTTTGATGGTAGTGCTCTTGATACATCTAATTTTAATATTAAAATTAAAGTTGATGCGTTTGCAGAAACTGAAATTGATGTAACTGGAGATGCAGGTGTTAGTTCTCCTTATACAATCAGTACAATTGTTTCAAATATAAATGCAGCATTAACTGTAGTTGATGCAAGTCTTTCTAGTGTTGCAAGCGATAGTGGCGGTCAACTTAAATTAACTTCACCCATTGTAGGTGGTCTAAGTCTTGTACGATTAGTCGCACCATCAGGCAACGATGCGACATTTGAAATATTAGGATTAAGCGAAACTTCTTTCCCTCATGAAAATATTGGAATTGGAAAAAATCCAAATGTAGATCGAATAAGAATTGATACTGGAAAACAATTTTTATTAGTACCTGTAGTTCAAGGACAATCTGTAGCTGAAGACCCATTAGCGAGTTCAAATGGTACTCCTGATCAAGCATTTTTATTAACTTTCAATCCTATTATTGAAGGAACATTAATTGTTGAAGCAAACGAGGGATCAGGTTTTCAACCTTGGAATATTGTAGAAAATTTTCTAAATTCTACTTCAGTATCAAAAGATTTAACAGTTACTATCGCCGCTGATGATCAAGCTACAATAAAATTTGGAGATGGAACTAGAGGTAAAATTCCTCTTGCTGGTGTCGATAATATACGAGCGATTTATCGAATTGGTGCCGATAATGATGGAAATGTTGGCGCTGAAACTATCACAGTTAATAAAAGTGGAATTAGTTTTGTTGACCGAATTTTTAATCCACGTCAAGCTAAAGGATTTACAGTTAAAGAAGGCTCTACTGATGAAGATTTAGCAAGATTAAAAATTGAAGGCCCAGCAACACTTCGAACTAGAGGTAGAGCTATTACTATTCCAGACTTTGAATTTTTAGCTACTCAATTTACTGCTGCTAGTGGGAGTGAAATTGTAAGTCGAGCATTAGGAATTGAAGAAACTTTTGGAGTTAAAACAATTGAACTAGTTGTTGTAGGACAAGGTGGAATTTTATTAACTGAAGCTGAAAGAACAGAATTAACTGATTTTTTTAATGGGAATAAAGTACTTGGGATTAGTCCAATTATTTTATCCAATCATGAAGTTACAATTGTCAATTTTACACCAAAAATTATCGATGTTGTTGCAACTGTTACAGGAGGTAATGAAGAACAAATTAAAAATGCAATTACATCACTTTTAAATCCTGAAGCAACATTTGATGATGGTGTAACAAAAAGGTGGGAATTTGGGCAAGAGATACCATTTTCAGTAATCATTGCTGAAATTTTTGAAGTCGATCCAGTAAATATTAAAAAAGTAGTTTTAACAACTCCATCAGCCGATGTAGTTTTGGCTACAAGGGAATTACCAATAGCTGGAACAGTAACGGTTTCTGTAATATGAAGGAAATAATTTAAATGGGCGGAAATGGGAATATTACAGCATGGGAGATAATTCGTTGTGCAGAATGTGAAGAATCTTTAGCATATTTTCCACCTGCTGCTGATATTTTTGGTGATGATGAATTGGAATTATATTGTCATGATTGTGCATTATTATTACAAAAAGGAACTTTAGATGGGTAAAATTGATCCACAATTCGCACATGACATTTTTAAATTCCTCCATCGTCCAATTCGGATAATTGACCAAAAACAAGGTAATAATTTTGTTGAAAGATTTCTTACTGGCCCACAAAATATTTTTGAAGATATTCAGAAAAAAATTGAAGAAATTAAAACAATTCTTGATCCTGCAACAACAAGAGCAGATTTATTACAATTTTTAAAAGACCAAGTTGGTTTTACTAGAGAATTAAATAATATTACTCAAGATTTAACTGAAAATGATTTAAGAAAATTAATAGCTCTTGCTGTAGCATTATGGAAACAATTAGGTACAGAACAAGGCTATGAAAATATTGTTCGTCTTTTTACAGGCAAATCAGTTAGAATATTTAATTTTTTTGATTTTAGAATGATTGTTGGTGAAGCCGCATTTGGTGAAGAACAATTAGGTGAGGATTCTTGGTTTATTTCTGTACCAGGTGTTGAACAACAACAAGATACTGTTAATGATGTAATAGATTTATTGAGTTTTGAAAATAATGTAAAAGATAGTAGTTTTTTTAGAAATAATGCTTTGATAACTGGAGATGTATTTTTCTTTAATAATCCTGCGTCTGGATTTCCATTGGGAAGCACAAAACATATTAAATTTAATGGTGGAGTTGTCTCTCAAAATCATTCAGCCGTATACGACTTTGTAGGTGATTTGACCATTGAAATGTTCATTAGAACTACTGTTTTACAATCAAGCAAAACTTTATTTCATAAAGTTGACGGGTCTGGAAAAGGGGTCAAAATTGAATTTGATAGTTCTACAAATACAATTAATTTTGAAATTAATGATGGGTCTGTAAGTGTTACAGGATCTTTGACTCCAGCTGCAAATATTGATGATGGTGTTCCAAGACATTTGGCTCTAGTAATGGATCGAGCAAATGGGGTTCGACTTTATTATGGCGGAACTGAATCAACTGGATTAATCGCATTGGGAGGATTAGGAGATCCTTCAAATACTCAAAAGATTGTTATCGGTGGATCAGGAGTCATTACTGGAAATTATCTTGGTGATATGGATAATTTTAGAATTGCCACAAATCCAGTTTATGATGTAACTAGTGGAACTTTAACCCCCCGAATTGCCGGTTTTATAGAATTTATTGAAGGGCAATTAGATGAATTCTTTTCAGACATTCGAATTGTTGATGAAGGTGATTTAAATAAAAATTTGATGCTTAGAATTCTCAATTTAATGAGGCCGTCATCTGAACGATTGAATGTAATTTTTATTAGATTTTTTGATGATTTTATAGAAGGATCAGGAAGATTTGAAATAATTAGCGGTTCTGCAATTGTTAATTTAGAAAATGAATTTGAATTATCACCAAATACTATTGTTGCTACTGATGTTTTAGGTGATGCGGATTTTAAAGATATTGTTTTACAAGTTAAAGCTAATGATACTGATCCAGCTGGTGGTATTTTTTCTGTTTTATTCTTTTTCCAAGATGCATTAAATTTTTATGAATATCGAATTAATACTATTACAGCTTCAGTTTCACTTCATAAAACAGTCGTTGGAGTTTCAAGTCAAATTGGAGCAACAACATCATTTGATATTGTACCTGAAGCATCTTATATTTTTACAGTGACAACTACCTTTAATCCTTTAACTAATGACACGCTGCTTAAAACATTTGTTGATTCAAATGTGATTCATAAAGTCATTGATTCTTCGTTTGAAAAAGGACGTTTTGGTATGAAAACTGATGCAACTACAACAATGCAAACTGGTGAAATAGAAATGTTTCAATTACCATTGGATGTTAGACAAGTTTTACCGGGGTTTTCATTATGATAAAGGTGTGTTTTTATTTACATAATGTGTTAGACAAAGTTATACTGAATTAAAGGGGTTTTGGATGGCGACAAGTGATAGAAAAGTAGATATTTTTCTTAAAAAATTTCTAGCACAACAAGAGATCACTACCAATTTTTTTGATTATCTCGAACAACTAACTAAAGATTTATTTGGAATAGTTTACCCAATTAATGGAGTTTTTTCTCCTGACATTGCAACGACTACACTTTTATCTTCATCAGTAATTGATACCTTTACAGTTTTTACTCCTTTGACTGGCACAGATGGCGCACAAGGAAATCTTTTAATTCCTGATCCATTAAATTTCACTAGCGTTCCTTTTCAAAATACAGCTGCAATTCCATATTTTATTGGTGCAAGATTTAATCGTGTTCCAAGAGAAAGTGAAATTAATGTTCGTACTGGAAAAATTAAATTTACATTTTTAGAAGAAGCAATAGGTGAATTGGCTGATCCTGATTCAGTTGTTGATGATGGTGATGAAACTCTTACAGTTATTGTTGATAGCGTTACTGAAGCTGGTGTTAGTAATGCTGGAAGAAAAGTAAGAATTTGGTTAAAAGATCCTAAAAGTGAGGCGCAATTATTTGAAGATTTAACTGTTCTTTGGGATGGTTCAAATAATAAAATCGAAACAACAACTGCATTAGGCCAAATTGTTGGAAGTATTTCAACGACTGCTTCTGATTATCAAGTTTTTTTAATTGGGCCTACTGTTAAAAGAAATACTGATTTAAGACTTGATAGTAATATTTTATTTTTAGGAATAGTAACTGGTATTGGTCTAGGAAGTAGCCCAACAGGTTTTAATCAAACTGATGTAAATAATTTAAGTGTTCCAATTGGTGCATTAGGTGCTTTTTTTGGTGTTGAACATGACATTACAACTGGAATTCATTCTGACATTAATCCAGACACCATCACTACAAAACAGACTGTAACGGGTGTACAACTCGCTACCCAAGTTAATGCTAGTGATGAAGATACTCCTGATGTACCAGCTTCACATACACTTTTCCCATCAGGTGGTGGAAGTGGAATTCAAGGAATTAAATGGCGAATTCTTGATAGTGGTGGAACACCCATTGCATTTATTGACGCTCATGGAAATGCATATTTTCAAAATATTTCAGCAGTAGCAACTGTGTTTCAATCAACTATAGTTGTAGAAGGCAGCTCAACTTTTGGTGATGACATTGCTACTGATACAGTTACTTTTAATTCTGTTCTCCAATCATTAACTGATATGGATTTTTTGATTGATGCGAATAATGATGGAGCAGGACACGCATATAATTTTTATAATAATTCAGTTTTACTTGCGAATCTTATTTTTAAAATTCAAGAAGATGGTCAAATTCAATTTTTCAATACTTTATTTACAAATGATCCAACTCTTAGTGTGGATTTAGATAGTGATAATGATCAAGCTGGTGAAACTTGGAGTATTACAAAAAATGCTGGTGCAACACTTCTTTGGTTTATAAATGAATTTGGAGATGGAAATGCTACACGAGATCTTCTTACAGCTGCAAAAACGGTTTATTCTGATATTTTAGGAAATGCATTAACAGTAGATGCTAGTTTAAATGAAGTTCACGATGAAAGTTTAGCTCGAAAATTACTTAAAATTACTCCAAATAGTCCAAATGACACAATTGTCAATGTTGCTGGATCAAGTATAACCGCTGCTGATGGAAGTGTTTTTACATTACCATTTGGAACAATAATTTCTGGTTTTACCGGCGGTTTAATTAATTTTGAAACAGGTGTTGTAACAGGTGGGGCTAATTTTACTCCAACTGATTTTACAGCAAATCCTGATGAATGGATTAAATATAGTATAAATTTACTAACTGATGATACTCTTTTAATTATACCAGCTACAGGTTTCGGTGCTACACAATCTGCTGCACCAAATCCATTATTATCTAGTGCAGCAATTGCAGCAGCAGTTGTTGCAGTTCAAAATGATTCTGGTGTAAGCGTAACTGCAATTAGAAATATTTCTGAATCAAACTTTACTCGATTACCATTTGCTGGCGAAGCAGGTGCAGCAACGGGTGAATCAGTTTCTAATTTGATTTTAGATGCTGACACTGGTGGTATTATTGTTGACAATTTAGGCGATATTATATTTAAAGTATAAGGGGACGAAAATGAGTAATTTACATAAAGATTTAGTACTGGCTAACATCCATCAATTTCATGCGTTTGCATTTGCTAATACAGCTGCAAGAATAGGCGCAACATATGTAACTGCCGATATAGGAAAAATTGTAAAACAAACTGATAATAATACTTATTGGATTGTTAAAAGTACTGTTCCTGAATTTATTCGTTTAGGTGGTGGTGGAAGTGCTGGAAGTTTTGTTTTTTATCTTGGAGCAGTCGATCAGGCACCAGAAGATGTAGATGCTCAAGGTGTGCGTAGTTTTTTATTAAATGAATTAGATGCTGTAAATGCTTTTGCAATTGCAAATGTACCATTAACTTATGTTGCTGGAGATCAAATTAATTTAAAAAATGGGGTTTATGGAATTGTACCAACAGCAAACAATGTTTTAGTAAGAGCTGTCACTACATTGATTCAACCAGGTACAAGTCAATTGGGATCATTATCAGACACCCATACGAGTATAAACGCAGAAACAACCGTTCCAGCAAGTTCTTTGGAAGTAAAAGCAATTGGGGATATTGATTTAACAGATGGATCAGGTGAAATTAATGCAGTTGCAGTGGCTCCTGGTAATATATTATTGGTAAAGATTTTTAGGGACTTTGGAAATGAAAGTGTTTCTTCTGTTGGAGAAGCCAGAGTATTAAGAGACAGTTTCATACCATCATTTAGTGCATAAAAAGGGGTAGAACATGAAAACATTTAAATTTTTATTAACTTTGGTTTTTTTAATTGGAAACAGTGCATTTGCACAAAACCCAGTTAATCAAATTGTAAATCCAGGTTTTGAACAAGCAGGTTTTAGATGGATTCGATCTGGCGGTGTTTTCTCAATTGAAAAGACTGACTTTGCGGAAGGATTGGCAGCTGGAAAATATGACGCTGCTGTAAACAATGATTTTTTAAGATCCAATCTAGTAGCGGTTCCAAAATCATTACATAACCGTGATTGTGTTGTCAGCATGAAATACAATGGGGGTGATGCAAATCTTAAGTTGCAAATTTACGATGGAACCAATGCTTTACGCGAAGTTGTATTAACACCTGTTACTGTTTATACGGATGCGGAAGTCACATTCACTTGTCCTAATACTGGAAATCTTTCATTAAGAATTTTAGCAACAGCAGATGCTGCTGAAATTAAAGTGGATTCCACTTTTCTTGGATTAAATGAATTAACTAAAGTCGCGCAGTCTGCCATTGCTACAAATGCTAATTATCCTGCCACTGCAAGTTGTTCTTGGACTAGAACAAGCACATCTTCTGGTGCTTTTCCTACAACAGCAGCATGTCCAGCTATTGTTGTTGCTAATTCAGATGCAGAGGCGATTGTTGATACTGCTGATGATGATTTGCCTACAATGAAATGGTCAAGTCTTTCTCCAGGTTCATATGATGTACAGGTGATGTTTACTGTTGCATTAAGTGTAGCTGTCGCCGATAGCACATATACTTTACGAGATAACACAGCTAGCGCTGATTTGGATAAACGAAGTTATGGAAATCAAGATGCATCTAATTTTGATGTTATAGCCTTACATGGAACTTTCGACCATCTTGTAGAAGGTCCAAAAAGTCTTGAAATTTTTGGTGAAGTGAGTAGTGGAAATTTAACCATACAAAACGCAACTGCAACCGGAACTGCTGGGCAAATGCAGTGGATTGTAAAACGATTCCCGCTTGGTTCACAAAAAGTAATTCAACCTAAAGATCAAGGTTGGCATATTAATGCAAATATTGGTGGACCAGGTGCAATTATTTCTTTAGGAACGAGTGATGTTACAACTTATACAGGGATGGGTACTACAAATTTGGATCTTGTTACCAATCCTGGTTCTGCGCCTGTTTTAATTGGATGTGCGGGCACCACAGAAAGCACTTCTAGTACATGCACAGCCGCTGACGAACAAAATGCCATTTCATTTACTCCGCCGTTTGCGGGCACTTTTCGAGCTTGTGTTTCATTCGCTCATGAGTTTGAAGTAGGTAATGCTACAAATTTTGGTGGTGTCTTTACTACATTTCAAATTGTTGAAACTCCCAATAATGCTCAGACTATATTAGCTGAAGGAAATGAAAGAATTCCAAGCGGTCATAGAACAACTGAACCTGGAGCTGGAAATCGAATCACTGGTAAAATTTCTCATCGTCGATGTGGTTTGTTCACTTTTAATTTGGTGGCGAAAAAGACACTTAGGTTAATGTTTGAACAAGATGCTATTTCTTTACTTTTGAATTCCAGAGTGATTGTGAACAGAACAGCAACTCTTGGTCAGCAAGACGTTCATTGGGAAGTATTTCCTGTGACCCGACATGTCCCACAAACTATCGTCTTGAATCAATTGTCTAGCCCATCAAGCGGCGGCATTAAAGTAGCTACAGCATTTATAACAAATAGTGGAACACCAACCGTTTCACGCGAAGATGGCGATTGGATTGTGGGCAATCCTTCAGACGACGCCGTTGGAAGTATGACCTTTACTCTTGTCACTGGAACATTCAGCACATCTCCAAATTGTTTTATAACTTTAGACGCCAATGGTTTTTGTAGCCGAGCGACTACTAGTAGTGCAACTAGTGTAGGTGTGGATACAATTGTTTGTAGTTCTGGTGCTCAAGCTGATGCTCCATTTCAATTTATGTGTATTGGACCAAGATAATTAATCTATGATTGATAAAACTGAAACAATCCAATTAAAAGAAGAATATTCTAACAATTGGGTTGCTGAAGATGGTCTTTCTTTATTAGATTACCGTGGTGATCGTCCACCATTTCCAGGTTTTACAAGAAAAACAGCCGCAAATGATAATGGAATTTTGGGTAAATGTTATTTTATTTGGTTATTAAAACATCATGATCTTTTAACAAATGAAGATAAATATGAATTTTATAATAGCATATTTGATCTTCAACGAATAAAAAATGGAAAACCAATAAAAGGGCTTTATAATCGAAATCCAGGCAGAGATGATAATCCCGAAGCTTTAGATAATTATGCCGCAATTTGTTCAGGTAGTGTTTTAATTGATTCTGATTTTAAACTTGATATTGTTTTTTATGGTTTAGAAAATGGGTTCAATTTTAATAATGTAAGTCTTAATAAATATAATATTAAAAGATGGAAACAAGGAAGTGATGTCGCATTTTATAAAATGTGTGTTAATTATGCACCTACTATTTGGGAATATATTTGGTTAGTTGGTGGAATTATTTTTAATAGTTTTCAACATAAAAACATAAAACAAGGTAAAATGACAAGTGAGGCCCTTTTAACTTGGATTAGATTAAAAGCAATTGAATTGACAGAAGAAAAAAATAAAATGAAAAAACAATACAAATGGATGTATTCAATTGTTCGAACATTTAGGTATTTTTGGGTATGGATGTTAAAAAAATCAACCGATGGAAAAGGAATTGAAACTGTTATTACAGTGTATTTTGGGGGTAGAAATCCAGAAAATCCAATGATTAAATTAGCGCAAGGCGTTATTTATTGAGAACTATATTTTTTAATCAAATTAGTATAACATTGTTTTACAGAATATTTGAAAGGAGATCAAAATGGGACAATATGGAATTAAAGAAACAAAAGAAGTAGTTAAATTTGGTGTTGAACTCGGTGAAGCAGTTGATCGGGCTATGTCTGATGACAAAATGGAAGTAGCGGATCTTGTGCATCTCGTTCCAGCTTTTACTGCTGCTGGTCCAGCATTTAGTGATATTAGTCTTGTACCTAAAGAAATGAAAGATATGGACGAGGCTGAATCTAAAGAACTTATGGACTATGTAGAAAGTGAACTTGATATTGAAAATGATCAAGTTGAAGAAGTGATTGAAAAGTCATTAAGAGCAGTTCTAGCCCTTCATGATGTTTATTTGGCAGTTCGTGGTCCTGAACTTGAAGTACCAGCTCCAGAAGCAGCACCCGCAAGTTAATTAATATTATTTTGAGAGGAAGTTATTTTTAAAGTAGCTTCCTCTTTTTATGAATAATAAAAATGACACATGCTAACGAATTAACTATCAGTTCATGCAAAAATATCTTGCTCAATATTGCTCAATTTAAATTAAGTAAAGCTGCCTGGTCGATGGTGGTTTGTAGTTATAGTTGGTTGTTTACAGATATTCATGTATTAATCGCTGTTTATATTTTAATTTTATTTGATACAGTTACTGGTTTTTGTAAAGCATGTAAAAATGAAAATTTATCAAGTGGAATCTTTTTTAGAGTTGTCATAAAATGCTCAGTCTATTTTATATTAATTCTTACAGGACGATTAGTAGATAAGTCAGTTCCTATTCCTTTTGCTGCAACAATTATTGAATCATTTTTAGTTATAACTGAAGCACTTTCAATAATGGAAAATCTTAGTCAAATGGGCTTTCCTGTTCCAATAAAATTAGTAAAATTATTGAAAATTTTTGGTGAGGAAAAAGTAAAAAAATGAAAATTATCTATTTAATTTTATTTTCAATTTTCTTAATGGGTGGTTGTCCTGAGACACAATATGCAGATGATAGTCAATCACAAGAATTTCTTTCAGCATTTGAAACTAATACTAAAGAAGCTGAAATTTTAATTGATAATAAATTGTGTGTAACACTTGAAGGTGAAAAAGGTGGATGTACAATCTTCCGAAAAACAAGTCAAACTTTCCAATTTAAAATTATAACTGATACTGGTAATGGTGAAGTAACTATGATTTCTTGTAATCGAGAAATTACAAAACCATACGTAAATGGAGCTAATCTTGAATTTACTTTAGAAAATTTAACGATGCAAGATGATTGCGATATCGGAATTGTAATGTTTAGTGATCTAATGGCACCACAACGAGCATCTATTTTAGGTTCAATTCATTTAAGAATATCCGAATTAAATTTCCAAAAATTAGGAGAAATTGGAACTATTATTAATTCAGATGGAGATTTAGAAATTTTATCCAGTCGATTTACCAGACAATTAATTATACATAAAAATAATGAAGAAGTTTTTAATCAAGAAAAAACAAACCATACAATTATAGATGTAAAACAAAATGATAAAATTATAATTCGTGCTTATAGTGATTTAGCACGAACGTCACGTAAGGAATTAACTGTTGGACTGGAGTGACCTTTTATCTTTAGGAAAAAATATTCTCAGTGTCGCAAGCGGCGGTTGGGCAAGTGTGGCTGGAATTGTTGGACTTCTCTTTGGTGGTGGTATAATTTATTTTCTTGTTCAATTAAAATTGAAAAACATTAAAAAAGAACAAGCTATAAAAGACAGAATGGATAAAGAAGGTGGTCAAGTTAAAAGATTAAAAGATAAACTTCTTGATCGTTTTCGAAAAAATAAAGAAACAAAAGATAAATTAAACGAATTGTTAAAAAAAGATGACTAAAAAAAAATCAACAATATGGAAAGGTTTATTAGATTTAGCAATTAAATTAATACCAGCTTTAATTGTTGCATTCTATGATGGAATTCAACATAAAATGAAAAGATTAGAAAATAAAAATTTAAAAATGAAATTAGAAAATGAAGGCAAATTAAAAAAGGAGAAACGGAAAAATGAAAATGCTAAATTATCTGATAATGCTTTCATTTCTAAATTTATTAATAAATTTAAAAATTACAAACGCTGATGAACAAATGGTTATCGATCATTTTTATCCAAATCATGTAATTAAAAAAGAAGTATTATGTTTTAATAAAGAACATTTTAATCTATTGCGTCAATCAATGTTAAGTTGTGATCAAATAGAAATTGACTTAGAAATGGAAAAAAGGTTAAACAATAGATTAATGGAAACAGCTATAAGCCATTCACCCATTTGGAATAAATGGTGGATTAAACTTCCATTATCGTTAATAGTTGGTGGGGTAACAGGCTGGTCAGTTGGTAAATCTACTGATTCTGGTATGGTTGGTGGTCTTATGGGAAGTATTGCAGCGTCTGGAACAATGGCTTTATTTGAAATCAACATTTAAGGAAAATCATGGAATTTAAAATTGAAGATAAAGTAAAAGTAAACGTGAAAATTGTTTATAAAGACAAAAAAGGACTATCAGTTACTAGAACATTAGTTAATGAAAATGGGGTTATTAAAAAAATTGATGGTAATTTTCTTTATGTAAAAACTAATTTTGGAGTCCATTATCTTCAGGCAGAAAAGGTGAAACATGAAGAAAACAGCTAAACAATTATATGATGAAGAAATGGAAAGAATTAATGATTACAATATTTCGCAATTTATAAGTAAAGAAGAAGATCGTGAACTTGAAAAAGAAAGTGAGGAAATTATGAAACAGGTAGAAGAAAAAGAAGTTGTTGATAAATCTATGGGTGAAGAAAAAATTGTTGTAACAAAAGAACAACACGAATTTAATAAAGCAAAACAAATAAATGCCGCAGCAGTTCAAAATTTAAATAAAATTAATGCCATGCGTAGAAAACCCCATTTAACAACCGAACAATTAAAACAAATGCAATCTGTTCTTATTCAATTTAAAGATGAAAAATTAGAAAATCCAGTTTTAAAACATCTAGTTAAAAGGAAAATTGAATTAACAGAAGAATTTCTTAAATCAGAAGTTAAAGCAAAAGAAATTTATCAAAACATGTTAATTCAAGTAAATAAGGTTTCTGAACAAATTGTAAAAGTCCGTGGTATCATTGAACAGACCGACAAAGAGATTTTAGAATTGTTTAAAGAGTCATTGTAGTTGACTCAAACTACTACTTTAAGAATCGATATAGCTAATGTTGAATCGATGAGTTAAGGTGGAATTAAATTAACGCTAACCAAAGGAGATAATAATGGGTAGTTCAAATAATTGGATGAAAACTGGAAGTGTAGTTGGTGAAACTAGTGCAACTAAGAAAGTGATTCTTGGTTTTAAACCACGCTCAGTTCAATTGGAAAATATAACAGGTCTTGTTTCAGCCTATAAATCTGATTTAATGGCCGGTAGTAGCGCGGTGAAAAGAGTTACCGCAGGTACTATGACTTTTCCAGCAAATATGATTACTTTAGAAGACGATGGGTTTACTATTGGAAACGATAGTGATCTTATGGTTGATGCAGAAGTAATTCATTATACTGCCTGGGAAGGTAAAAACGAGTAATCTTTTTAAAAAGTTTATTATAATTTTTTAAAATCAACTTTTTTAAAGGAGATTAAATCATGGCAATTCCAAAAATTGGAAATCGAGAAGCAGGAGCAGGATTATCAAAAGGTCATGCTGATAAAAGCAGAGCATCACTTGATGCTTTGTTAGATGCAATTCGGGATGAAATGACCTCAATGAAAGGTACTGTTGTTGCTGCTGCTGATGCAAGCGATCTTGGTACTGCAATTACTTTGGTTAATGAATTAAAAACCAAAATGAATGCATTAGCTGCAATTGCTAAAGCATTTGACAAGAAATAATCTACGTCTACATCCACAATATAGCCCCTGACCTAATAAGTTAGGGGCTATATTTTAAAAAGAAAATAAATTTATGAAAATCCTAAATGACCATTTTGAAGGCGGAAAAAATTTAAATGATGGGCATAAACATAATGATGGTCCAACATTATCTGGATTAATAAATGAATTACATGAGCAAAAAAATTATTCATTAGAAGAAATTGATACTGGTGGTAAATTTTTAGGTAAAACAATATTTAGAAAAGTTATTGTTATTGGGGCTACTGGTGGTAATGCAATTGTCAGTTTTGCACACGGTATATCTGACCCCATAGAAAGTATAATAAATAGTGGGGGTTCCTTCAAACAATCCGATGGTGATTTTGTTCCAATTGTTAATGGTAATTTTAATACAAATGATTCTGCTGGTATTAATTCCATAGATGACACAAATATTAATTTTTGGATAGGAAGTGTTTATAACGGCAATGATGCTTTTTTATCAGCAGTAGTTTGGTTAGAATATATAAAAGTTTAAAGAATATATATATATGAAAATTAAAAAAGATCATTTTGAAGGTGGAAAAAATTTAAACGATGGGCATAAACATAGCGCTGGGCCATCATTATCTGAATTAATAAATGAACTACATGATCAAAAAAGTTTTTCACTTGAAGAATTGGATACTGGTGGAGTTCACAAGCCTACAGGCAAACCAATATTTAGAAAATTATTTATTGTCGCTGCACAGGGAGCAAGTAATCAACAATTTATACCAATAGGGGCGACTGTAGACAGGTTGATAAAAACTGATGGTTTTTTAAATCAGGGAACCAACAAATTGAAATTGCCCACTGTGCATCCAACAGACATAAATGGATTTATTGGTGTTGCCCTCATAAACTCTGGAACCGTCATACAAATTCATACTGGAAGTAGTGTTAATGCGGTTCATGATGGTGGGGAAGTATGGATTGAATATACAAAAGTATAAATTTTTAAGGTATTTAAATTGATTTTTTCTATTGGTGATTCAAAAAATATTAATATTTATAAACTTCAAATACAACTTCGAACTTTAAAACCTAAACAATATAATACTGGTATAGTTGATGGTATATTTGGAAAACACACAAAACAAGCTGTCATTCAATTTCAAAAAGATAACGGTTTAAATGCAGACGGAATTGTTGGGCTTGAAACATGGTCAAAATTATTTTCTTATAATGAAATACCAAAAAAGCCAAAATTATTTATTCCTGAATCAAGAAATCAATTACGAGAGTTATTTGGAAATCCATTAATCATTGGATATTGGAAATCATATGGTGGGTTTTGTACAACCCCATTGTCATTGAATCATTGCTTTCCTTATCAGTGGAAAGGCTCAAACGGTTTCTGGTGTAATAAATTTCTTATTCCTAAATTTAAAAACGTCTATGCCAAAATTGTTCGAAATAAATTACAATCCAAATTGGTAAGTTTTGATGGATGCTATGCACTTAGAAACACGCGGGGTAAAAATCGTCTATCAATGCATTCATGGGGAATCGCTATGGATCATAATGCTAAAACAAATCGACTTGGTATTGTTGGTGATATGGATCTAGGCATTGTGAAAGCATTTAAATCAGAAGGTTTCTTTTGGGGGGGTGATTTTAGACGGCCTGATCCAATGCATTTTGAATATACTCGTTATGGATTATAAATTTAAAATTTGTAAAATGTGTCACTGGGGTTATATGTATGAAATGCCAGATTGTATAGGTTGGTTGAAATGCCCAGTTTGCGGTTATTGTCAGCCTATCTAAATTTCTGATTTTTCCAATGAAAAGCTTTAAATGACACACCTTGTTTTTTATTCTTTTCTTCTTTTCGTTCTTTTTCTTCATCATGAAATATTTTACAAACTTCAGAACAAAACATCAATTTTTTGACGATTAATACTTTAAAATCGGCATTACAATATTCACAGTGTTTCTTGATCAAATTTAGGTGGGATAAACCGTTCATATAAATTTATTCTACATACTAAATTTATATTACCAACTAAATTTAAAATTTGTATAACAATGAGTGTCATAAATAAGTATAGGTTAAAATTAAACCATGAGACTTCCAGCCCCTCATGATTATCCAAAAGAACTTTTGATTAAAGATACATGGTGGAAAATTGAATTTGTTTCTTATATTAAAAATTCTAAAGGAAAAAAAACAAAAGACTATGGGGAATGTTGCAATGAAACTAAAATAATTAAAATTAAAAAAGGTTTAAATTATTGTGATCATCTTTACACTTTTTGCCATGAATTAGTTCATAGTTTTGAATATGAATATGATTTTGAATTAACAGAAAAACAAGTTGAAAAACTTGAACACGCAATTGCAAATTTAATTCTTTGTAATTTTTCATTATTTAAAATAATGTTTGGTGCTATTAATAAAGGTTAATTGGAATATCTATTAATTTCCATTTATAATAATCTTTTGAATAAATAGTAACAGCATCAGAAACAATAATAAAATGACCACTACGATTAATATAATGAATTTTTAATTTAGATCTTTTATCATCCCTATAAGAACAATGACAAACATAAATATCTATATCTAAACAATCATGATGACGATAACGTCTTCCTGCAATAAATTTAAATCTAGTCATTCAATGTTAATCTACCACAAAGTTGAAGAAAAAATCCTAATGAAACAAGATGTATAACTCCAAATATAACTAATAAAATAAGAACAAAAGGTGGAATTAAAGTTGGTGCTTTAACTGATATTATAGCAGCAGCAATAATTGAAAGTATTCCAGTAAAACCAATTACAGATAATATAAAAGAAAAACGTTGCTCATCACTTATCATTTTCAATACTCCTTATCAATTTCAATATTTCAAACAAAGAAATTGGCCTATAATTCCAAACATCAACACCTACATTAATCATCTTTCGTCTAATCTTCCAAGAATTATGAACATGCCCATGTAAGAGCCAATCACCTTTATCTTGTAATCTATTATCCAAATAACGTAATTTTTGAAATAAAACAACTGTTTTAATTTGTTCCCACAATGTAGGGTAATAAGGATAATGACTCAATTGTAATTTATAATTTTCAATATAAAGAGTATAATCATCACATACTGCATTAAAACCCATTTTCAACCATTTAGCGTCTTTCCATTTATAATCATGATTACCTTTAATTAGAACTTTAAACCCATTAAGTCTGGAAAGAATACCAGTTGTTTTTATAACTCCAGCAAATGAAATGTCGCCTAAAAAATAAACTATAGAATCTTTATGAACAAAAGAATTATACCGTCTGATCAAATGTTCATTCATTTGTTCCAGACTAGTATACGGACGGTTACAATATTTAATTACTTTTTTATGCCAAAAATGCAAATCAGATGTGAAAAAAATATTCGACATTTTCATTATTTATTTTTCATAATAATGTGGTGGAAGTTTTTCTGTTTTCCAGTTAGGACCATAAAGTCTATCTAAACTACATCCAAGTTTATCTAATTTTTTATAAACACTATCAGGCATTGAATCATCCATTGCGACATCTTCATAAATAACTTGTACGCATCCTTGACGTAATCCTTTTTTATACCCGTACCAGAAACTTTCTGCATCATAATTTTTTACTTTTTCAGATGCAAAAAATTTCTGAACAGGATTTGATGACATTATTAAATACAAACATAATGATATTACAACTACAATTATAAAATGTGTCATCATTACTAATTTCATCTTTGTTTTTCCTTTAATTTGTTATTTCTATATTGGCTGGCCCGGATGGATTTGAACCATCAACCTACAGAATCAAAATCTGTTGTCCTACCAATTAGACTACGGGCCAAATTTAAATTAATTCATTTCAATAATAAATAATTTATCTTTACCTTCAATTAAACGACTGCCTGGAGGAGTAATGGAATTCTTTTTCCAGTCACAAGTACATTTTCCATCGTTGCCGCATGTCAAAACAATCACGTCGCCTTCACAAACCCCAGAACGACCCATCCACCAACAATCAGCGGCACCAGTACAGGTACAAGTTTTCTTTTCCCCTGGATTATCAGTGCAAGTATATCCAAGACCAGATCCAGGCACAGGTATTGCAGCTGTGTTTGCAGAGTTTGGTAAAAGCATTAAAACAAAACAAGTTAGAATAATACGAATCATGATTTCTCCTTTATTATTGTGGATAATTTTTAATAATAATTCCCTTATCTTCATAATACCACACAAACATATTTCGTCTTAATTTAGCTCGCCAACATTTTTTTTCAGCTTTACGTTTTAAATTATAGAAAATTATTCCTTCTGCAAATTCTGCTTCTTCAAATGTACATTTATGTGTTTTAATACAAAAACGGCTTTTAAGAAAATTTCTAAACCAAGAAGACCAATTATCAAATGTTCTATCATGTTCTTCAAAAGATTTATATCGTAAATGTCCAATTGCTTTGTCAAATGGATACCAGATATGATTATCAAGAAAATATGGATTATTTTGTAATTTAGGACCAATTATTTCACCAACCTGTTCGCCATCTGATAAAACATAACCTTTTTGAATAGCGCGAAAAATACCTTCAATAATAAAAGTTTTTCCTTTTATTATTTCAAGTGGGTCAATAACATTTTTTCGATTTTGAATATGGAGCAATCGTCCATTTTTAGTTAAAATTTTAACATTTGTACCATCTAATTTTTCAACTGCAAAAGTATCAGGATCATCGAACACCCATTCAAAGCCAGGATTTATTTGATCAATTACAAGATAAGCTATAGGTTTTCGTAATCCATATTTATTACCTAATTCCTGCCAATGATGTTTATTCACATCAAATTCTTTTCTAATAAATGGACAATGAAGTTTTGGGTAATCAGTAAGCATTTTCTATTCCTTCATATAGCCTATTACCCAAATAAAACTATTAATGCAATAATTTCCTTAAAAAATTTTAATTTTAAAGTTTTTTAATAACCTTAAAAACAGGCAATGATAAAGTTTGACCCGCACTATTTACAATTTGAACTATTTTTTCAAATTCAACCATGACATGAGCAGTGCTAATATTACTATCTGCAATATCATTGAATTGAGCACAATCTTTTTTCGGAACAACAAAATAATAATTTCCAGATCCTGTTTTTTTACCAAATCCAATATCAAAATTATAATAATAAGTAAACTGGCATTCTCGTCCTATTAATTTACTGAAGTAACTCATATTAGCCATACCATCTCCCATAATCATTATTTGATATTGCTTTCCAATAAACTTTTTTGAATTCATTACAAAAACTGAAGACGCAAGAATAATAGGATATTTTTTTATTTTTTGTTTCTTTTGACTTGCCTTAAATTCTTTTAAACTAACTGGCTCATCCTCGATTTCAGACACATCTAAAGCTTGAACGGGATTACATATTAAAAAAAACAAAGTTGAAAAACACATCAATATATTAAAATTAATTTGTTTCATGTAAATATCCTTCCTCTACCCTTACATCGTGGACATAATATTAATTGTTTTTTGCTACATTGTTCCCTTAAAGACTGAACAATAAATTCACTTTTATTTGGAATACTATCTAACAGACTAGTTAATTCAGGATCAGCTCGAAAAGCATGAAGTTTATTACAACCTGATTTAGTTTTTTTATTTTTTCTTTTATATGAGGATCTAGATCTTTTTATTAATTTCTTTTTCATTTTCATCTCCCTCTTTAATTCAATCTTTATTATCTTACATTGTAATATAAATAACGCGGTTTGTCAAGTAAAAACGTATAACATGGTTATACTCATTTGATTGACAATGTATAACAAGATGGGTCATTTAATAGTCTGATTTTATTGGGTATTATTACAGCATATGCTGTATGGCACACGTCGCCATGTCGTCGGTAGTTCTATCTACCGAAATCAGTAGTTCTATCTACCGAAATCAGTAGTTCTATCTATCGCCTCTGAGAACGTCTTGAGAGTGTGTCTTTAATGACCCATCCTTCCCCATGAGTTACGGGTTAAAAGTCTCTAAAATAGTGGTTTAAATAGGGCTCAGTCCATTTAAAACAAGAATCAGTTCATTCCATTTTGTAGTAATTGCCTTGTAAGCAATTATTTAGAAAAATTACGAGTATACTCCATGGGTCAATTTTGAAGATGTATATACATGGCTAAACATTAAAATACGAATTAACTCAATCAAATAGAGTAGTTAAAAAATTATACCTATATATTGTTCAATTCTGTTTTTTTATTCGTGAATATACACATACCTCATCCGCTGTCTCTTAAGCGGGCCTACCTCATCGGCGGTAAAGCTAATTTTTGTCAATATTTCCATTTTTTGCCAGTAATTAGTCAAAATGTTATCAATTTTTAAAAGTGTAAATCGAAGGGTTTACACTGTTCAGGGTATGGGCGAAATATTTAACAGTGTTAAAAAATAAGTGCTATCTAAATTTTACTGTATTGCTCTGTTATGAATTTTTTGCTTTTATAGCTTTTCTAGCTGCTACAACAAAAGAAAGCGGAACTTTGGGTTGAAAGTTTTTCCAGCTATCAGATAAGTCTTTAGCTTCATTGTCTATGAAGGTAATCGCCTGATCTACAGATATTTGAAAGTTAGGCGATTTTTCTTTTAAAACTCCTCCTGTTTCGTTTAACAAAAAAGATCTCTTTGATGTATAGAGAATATATTTTGATTTACTAAGATCTACTCCATCTTTAATACTATACAACGAGTAAACGCCTTCATTTATTAAATTTCGAGTTTCTATAGAAAGATCTACAAGCCCTTGGCGTTCTTCTGAAGGTAACTGATCAAGAATCTCTTTCTCGACAGGAAGTGGTTGTAATTTCTTAAAGCCAGGTTGTTTACAATTTCCAATATAAAAAATGGCCCCTGGAAAATGCAAAGTAATACTGGGATCGGTGTGATCTACGTGGAAACCCAGACTAAACCACCAATTTTTACATATTTGAATTTCCCATTTACGTTTCATTTTTTACTCCGGTAAGTGAGTCGTCGATCCGATTTCCCATAAAATATAGATAGTGACAATTAGAATTATTACCACAGATAATATTAACTCTTTTTTCATCGTTTATTTCCACAAAAATTCATTTGACATATCGTTTCTAAACATTCTATTTGTCGCTATTAGGCATACCATATAGGGGGTGAAAAAGATGACAAAAATAATTGCCATCAATTGCATACATATAAGATTAATAATCCCTATTATAATTTTTTTAAAAATGCTTAATATTTTCATTAACTAAATCTCCATTCTGGTCATAGTTTATAGTTTACTGTATACTATAAACTATAAACCATAGAAAAATTTTACCATAATTTTGGAAAGTATTTTATACATTTTTAATACTATTTGGAAATTATACTTTCCATTATTTACCTTTATTAAAAACACAAATATTAGCTTTTGCTATTGGTTTTTCCCACGGCACCCCATTAGGAAAATCATCAATTGCAATATCAGGTTTGATACTCCATTTCTCAATAATTTTTGCTTCAAGCCCTAACTTTTCTGCCCAATGTTTTGCATAGTCAACTCCACCACCAGACCAAATAATCATTTCACATCCCCATTGTTCAAACTGTTTAAAAAAAGCAATCACATCATAGCGTGGGGTATCGTCATATTCGATCAAAGTTCCATCGACATCAAATGCAACTGTTGCTGGTTTAATCATTTTATTTGCGTCCTATTTGCGTTAGATTTACGTCAACCTTTACGTCAACCTTTACGTTAGATTTATATTTTATTTATCATAAAAAAATAAACCAATTAGCTTATACGATTAATCATATCAATTCAATACCATTAATCGTATCAAATTGATATGATGACTCAGTGTGACTTGTTGGTTTTATGACACTTGTTATCATAGAAACGTCAAAAAGTTTACCACCATGGAAGGTGAGTGCCGGGGGAGAACAGGGCTGTTTAAATCCACGGAAGGACTAAAACAGTTCTGTTCAAATATATCTAATTAAATACATAAATCTAATTGTTATAAATTATGATATTACATTGTGGGACCAATGTATAACACTTGTTATACATTATGATATTACAATGTAGGACCAATGTATAACAATGTTATACATTACATATCACGTTGTGGTCCTATGGTGGAATATATAGGCACTCATATATTATGGAGTTATTATTATTATTTAATATTCAATAATACTTAATATTCAGTAGATAAATGAAAGAAAGAAAAAAGAAAAAGAATAAAAACGAAAAAAGAAAGAAAAATAACACATTGTAAGATAATATAATACATTGTAAGATAATATAATACATTGTAAGATAATATAATACATTGTAAGATAATATAACACATTGTAAAAATCAAAACGCTTTTCTTTTTCAGACGATAAAACCACGAAGGCCCAATCGCCGATTTGCGTTAAGTGATTGATTTTTAAATTAAAAAATTTTTTATTGACTTTTGATTTGTTTGAAATTAAGATTTTTTTCATGTCGGAAGCCGAAAAAACAAATTTGAATCAAGAAGTTGAAATCATGCAAGAAATTCAAAAAAAATTACCACCAAAATTTATGCATTTGGATTCATTGCAAAAATTCGATTGCATCGTGAAAATTGCGAATAAAGTTTTAAATCCACCGGGAGATTGGATTTTAGTAAACGGCGAAATGACCTTGATGGAATTAATTAGCCCACCTTCGATAAAAAACCCTTGACAAGAAATTTTTTTAAAAGTTAAAAGCGTATACCACATTGTGAGATGGGATTACGATGAAAATTATTTTAACAATTGATTCTTATATACATTTTGATTGGAAAAAATTTAAACAATTTGATAATAAATGCGCAAAGTTAATTTTAAAAAAGTTTACAAAAAGAAATCCTAAAATTTGGCAACTTAAAAGATTAGGTTTTTCTACCCACGGTGTCCCACATAAAATTCGATCTTATTTTTTTAAAGCAGAAGAAATTTTTATTTACCGTGGGGGTTACAAAAAATTAAAAAAGATTTTTGAAAAGTTTAATCATTCTGTTTTGACAAGAGATCATCGAATTTCTTTTCCACCAATTTCTTTTTCATCAAATATAAAATTAAGATCAGAACAAGTTGAACCTGTTGCAAAAATTCTTGAAAAAGAACAAGGATTAATTCGTGGTGCTTGTTCATGTTTGGTAGGTGATACTAAAATTAGAATAAATCGTGGTGGTAAAGGTTCTGAAGTTTCTTTAGAACGTATGTATCTTCAACATAAAGAGTTAACTAATAAAATATGTGGTAAAGCATGGGATTTAAAAATTCCAACTAAAGTAAGATCCTATAATGGTAATACGATTCAATTAAATAATATTGAAAATATTTTTTGTAATGGTCGAAAAATTGTTTATGAAATTATTTTAAAAAATGGCAAAAAAATTCAAGCAACAGCCGATCATGGTTTTATGACAAATAATGGTTGGTGTGAATTACAACATTTAAAAATTGGTGTTGATTTAATTATGGTTGATACATTAAAACCAGAAAAATCTATATCTTTTAAGAAAAAACGTAAAAGACCAAATATGATTTGCAATCTTTGGTATCATCGATTCGCAGGTAAACAAAAAATAAATAAAGTCAGACGTGGTTTTACTAAACGTCTTTTAATTCATAGAGCGATATATGAAGCAAATTTTAATAATTTATCGTTAGAAAAATATATAGAGATTTTTAGGCATAATAAGATTGAAGCTAAAAAATTAAAAGTTTTTGATCCTGCTATTTTTGATATTCATCATTTAAATTTTGATGAAAGTGATAATAAAATTCAAAATCTTGCTTTAATGCATAAATTTGACCATAAAAAACTTCATTCTGAGGCAGGAGTGAAATTTAATTTTAATCAAGGTATTCCTAAATATTCAAAAGTTATTAAAAAACGTAAAATAGGAAAGAAAAAAGTTTATGATATTTGTTGCGCTGATCCTAATCATAATTTTGTCGCTAATAGCATGGTTGTTCATAATAGTGGAAAAACGATAATACTTTTGGAAGCAATTGCGAAAGCAAAACAACATGCGTGTGTGGTTGTATGGAATACTACTCATCAAAAACAATGGATTAAAGCTGCGCTTGATCCAAAACTTTTAAATTTTAGAAAATCAGATCTTGGTGGGATTGGCGGAGTATTTGCAAAACCAAAATTTGGAAAATTAAATATTTGTATGCAACAAAGTTTATTTAATCTCGCCAAACGAAATGCGCTTGGTTTTTTTTCAGACCGTTGTGGTTTTATTGGTTGTGATGAAGTTCAACGATTTGCGGCTTCAACTTTTCAAAATGTAATAAATGAATTTCCTGCTAAATATCGAATTGGTGTCTCTGCTAATGAAAAAAGAAAAGATCGTTGTCAATTTTTGATTTATGATTCTTTTGGAAAAATAATTCATAAAATTGAAGATAAAAATATTGAATCCCGTATAAAAGCAAAAATTTATTTAATACCTACAAAATTTTATGATGAAGATTATGATGATAATCCAAATCAAAGGGTTTCGATGATTACGAATATGTGTGAAGACACAGAGCGTAATAAATTAATTTTGTATATGGTTCGTCGCTCTGTAGCAAAAGGAAAAATCTGTTTGATTCTAACGGAAAGGAAAGAACATGCAATTAGATTAAAATTCGACTTGTCAAAATTGCGGACAGGGTTTTTAATAGGTTCGACTTCCAAAGAGTCGATTTGTAATATGGGATTTTCAGACCGAGTTAAAAATTATATGCTTGACTTGGATTTGGAATCAGAAGAAAAGAGAGTTTTTAATTTAGCAAGAAAACGAAAATTGGATGTAATAGTTGGTACTCAAAAAGTTGATGTAGGTTTAGATATTCGGACACTCGATCATTTATTTTTGACAATGCCGAGTGGAAATAATATTGAAAGATTTAATCAACAAAAAGGCCGTATTGAAAGAAGTCATGGGGATCTTGAAAAATATTTTGGTGAAAAGGCAATACCGAAAGTTTATTATTTTTGGGATGTAAAAATGGAACGCTTGAAAGAAGCCGGAAATAATATTATTAAAGCTTTTCCAAGTACAAATATTTTAAAATTGAAAAATAGAAAGGGAATAGTATGACTGATGAATTTAAAGGATTAAAAGCATTTTGTAAAATTCATAAAATTAAAGTTGGTAAAGGTGATAATTTTAATCTTGCAGAGTTTATATTACAAATTTCACAACAAGGTTTATCTCTTGCCGTTTTAAAAGGCAAAATTAGTGAGACAATTAAAAGTTTGGGTGAAGATTCGGAAGAATGGGGCGGTTGTCCGCGATGCGGTTCGAATGTTTGTCATGAATTTGATAATTGCCCATATTGTGGATTAAATTTAAAAGAAGATGAAGAAGAAGTTGAAGAAGATTCTGATGATGAAGAAGAATCCGATGATAAAGAAGATTCAGATGAAGAAGAATCAGATGATGATTCAGATGATGATGATTCAGATGATGATGATTCAGATGATGATGATTCAGATGATGATGATTCCGACGAAGATTCTGATGATAATGTGGAAGATGATGAATCCGAAGATGACGAAGAAGATGAGAAAGAAAATCAGGATGATTCTGATGAAGACGATGATGAAGAAGATGACGATGAGGATGAAGAAGGTGACGACGAAGAATCAGAAGATGATGATTCAGATGATGATGAAGAATCTGATGGTGAAGAAGAATCGGATGATGACGAAGATGGTGATTTTGAAGATGATGAAGAAGATGAGCCTTTAGGTGAAGCTAAAAAACAAGCAAAACAAAAAAAGAAAAAAAGTAAGTCTGCTAAAAAGAAAGAAGAAAAAGAAAAACGTCGTGCTGAATTAGAAAAATTGATACCTAGTTTAAGAAAGAAACCAAAAAGGCTTAATAAATTAAAATATGCTGAGAAATTAATGATTGCAGGAATTTTAGGATCAAGCCGCCCAATTGGTATTGGTGATTCAAAAGCACTTACATCTTGGATTGTAAAAAAATTGGTAAAATCGAAAGATAAAAAATCTAAAAAGAAGAAGAAAAAGAAGAACTAAGTTCCCTTAAACTGTTCTCTCTTATCATTTATATTGGCTTCAGATTAATTTTTGAAGTCAATATAAATCGATAGGAAGAAAATGAAAATGAAATTGAAAAAATTTTGGGGGGATTTTGAATTTAATTTTAAAAAAACAATCTGTTTCAAAAACAATTGATGGAAAAATCATTGTTAATTTAACGCTTGAATTAATTGATAAAAAGAAAAATAAACGTAAAAGAAAACAAAAAAATGAAATTGATGTTAAAGTAATTCAATTAATTAATCTTTATAATAAATTAAAAAAATCTTTTTATAAAAATAAATCAATTATCGATATTCTACCAACAGCAAAAAACATCGCCCATTTCAAAAAATCTATTGCTATAATGGACAGACATAATGTAAAAAATTTTAAGGCTTTTTTGAATGCTCAAATTGAGGGACTTAATTGGACTAATAAAGGTAAAGGTTCGTTTCCAAGTGTTTCTCATTTGTGTAGTAGCGGTGCGGAAGACCGTTTGTTAAATCATATAGAAGATCGTGACCCAATTGAAGACGCTTTTGAAATTAAGGTCACTATTCCACAAGATGAATTAGATATGGCATTATCTAATAATGTAAAATACCAATTTGCAGCGAAAAAAGTTTATGATGGTGTTGCTAATTTAAGACAAACAATTTACGTTAAAAAATTACAAATGGTTAGACGAGGGAAAATTAAAAATTGGGTAAACGTTCATCTTGAAAAGATAACAAAAAAGTGACTATTAAAGAATATTTAAAATCAAAGAAAATTAAATTCCGAAAATCAGGTGACAATTATGTGATGAATTGTCTTTTTTGCCCGGATAATACAGAACGACTGGGAATCCATATTGAAACCGGGTCTTGGCATTGTTTTAATTGTGATCGAAAAGGAAAAAAATTAAGGACATTTAAGAAAGAGATTGAAGGGCGTTCGGTTACTGAATTAAATTTAAAAACATCAAAAAGAAAACAAAAGAAAGCTGTTAAGATTGATCAGACCTTAGCAGAAAAATATCATCGGTTTATTTACGAGAAAGAAAGAAAATGTCTTTCTTATTTAATGAAAGAACGTGGTTTTGAAAAAAAGACTATTAATCATTTTCAATTGGGTTCAAATAAAAAATCTGGTTATGAATTTGTTTCAATCCCATTTTGGAGAAATGGCCAGCTTGTAAATATTAAATTTCGAGCTATCAAATTTGAAGATAAAAAATGGAAATGGAGAAGAATTAAAGGTGGTGAAACATCATTATTTCATGATGAAATTATAAGCGATAAAGAACACAAAGAGATTTTCATCACGGAAGCTGAATTAGATTGTGTTTCACTTTATAATTCTGGAATCAAAAATGTTGTTTCTGTTACAGCGGGAGCTGGTTCATTCAAACAGGAATGGTATGAACGGCTTGAACGATTTAAAAAAATATATTTAGTGTTTGATTCTGATGTTGATGGCCAAGCAGGAGCAAAAAAAATTGCTGAACGATTGGGATTAGACCGTTGTTTTAATATTGAATTACCGAAAAGTATTAAAGATGTAAATAAATATTTTTGGAATGATGAAAAACATGAAGAAAATTATAGTTTAAAAGATTTTTTGAAACTTAAACAACTCGCTAGACGATTTGAAGTTAGAAATATTATGTCTTTGAAAGACACATTGAAAGAAATTCATAGCGATTTATTTTTAGCGGATGAAGATGAGATTTACGGTTTTGAAACTCCTTGGTCAAGAGTTAATAAAATCATGGGCGGTGCAAAAAAGGGTTACTTAGTTATTGTAAGTTCCCCCCCGAAGATTGGGAAAACTACTTTTGTTTTAAACTGGATGCTTTCTTTATCAAAAGAAGATGTTCCTACTTTGCTTTATTGTTGTGAGATGCGTGGAAAACGGCTTGGTGAAAAAGTTATTGCTTATAAAAATTTTGATTTTACTAAACCAGAAGAAATCACCGAGGAGCAATTATTTTTTGCAAATGACCAGACAAAAGACAATGTTTATTTTGGATACCCAGTTCAAGATAAATTAGATTTAGACAATGTTTGTGATGATATAAAAAATGCAGTTAAACGGTATGGAATAAAATTTGTTGTTTTTGATAATTTACATTTTTTAGTTCGAAATGAAAATGTGACTTCTGAAGTGGGTAATATTACCAGACGGTTTAAATTGTTGGCTGAAACTTTAAATATTGTTTTTGTTTTAGTTGTTCATCCTAGAAAAATTGGGCATAGGGCTATGGATACAGATGATTTTAAAGATTCAAGTTCTATTTGGCAGGATGCGGATATTGCAATTATGCTTCATCGAGATTTGAAAGAAGATGAAAATGATATTTGTGAAGATGATGAAGTAAAACAGGGTCATTTTGAAGATTTAGTTCAAGTAAAAATTGCTGGACGATGGGGAGATGGCGGAAAAGCTTTAATTGCGTATGAAGGTCAACGATCAATGTTTCATGAAACTGGTAGCTTTTTTTCAAAAGCGTTACAAATTGAAAAATTAAAAAAGAAAAAGAAAAATCAGCGGAGGAATTATGAAAAAACTAGAACAACGTGATCGCGTTATGTATTCAGAAGGGTTGAAAATAAATATTGGTGATTATGAATCATATGATTTGCATCTTTCATATAGTACCGATGTGAGTCAAACAGAGACAAAAGAACAAGCATTGCAACGTGCTGTTAAATTTATAAAAAAAAGTTTGGATAAAAGAGAACGTATTGCTAGAAAGCGATCAAGGGAATTTGTTGATTTTGACACTATGTCAAAAGCTAGAGGCAGTTACAAAAAATGAAAAAGTGTACTGATTGTGAATTACATTTTAATGCTTATACGAATTGTATGGCCGGTGTAGGCAATGATGAAGCCGATATTATGATTGTTGGAGCATCACCAGGTCATAGTGAAGATGAATCAGGTGAACCTTTTAGTGGGGATGTTGGTAAGAAACTTTCATATTTATTGAAACGAGCTGGATTAAAACGAAGAAATGTGTTTTTAAGTCATGCTTTAAAGTGCGCTCCGAAATATAAAAAGCCAAAAGCAATTCATGTAAAGGCTTGTCAAAAACATATTATGAAAGAAGTTTTAAGAGTTAAACCAAAAATTATTGTGGCAATGGGTGATAATGCTCTTGAAACATTTATTGGTGAAAAAAATATCGGGGATAATAGAGGTTTTTTTGAAGATTTTGAAATAGCTGATCGTAATTTTAAAACAAAGATTATTGCAACTTATAGTCCATCTGGTTGTTTACATAAATGGGAATTTGATGATTTAGTTATTCATGATTTGAAACGTGCGAGAGATTATGTAAAAAAAGGAATTATACCTAAGCGAAAAAAATTAAAATATGAATTTGTAACAACATTAGATCATTTGAAAAAAGTCACAAAGAAATTAATGAATGTGAAATCATTTACTTTCGACTTTGAGACAACTGGATTGAAATTTTTTCAACATTCAATTATTATGTCAGTTTTTTGTGAGAAGCCCGGTTTGGTTTATGTTATTCCACATCATCTATATGCAAAAGAACATATTGATAAAATTAAAAAAGTAATGGAGAAACAAGGAAGATCTAGAAAAGATATTAATAAAAATTTGGACCAAATCAAAAAGATCAATACATTTATAAGTAAATACGAAAAAGAACTGAAAGCACATATGAAATTGATTTTTAAATCTAAAGCAAAGAAAAGTGCTCATAATGGAAAGTTTGATGTTAATTTTGCTAGAGCCGCAGGTTTTCCAGTTTCTAATTTTACTTTTGATACTTGTATTGCCCATTCTTTAATTGATGAAAACAAGCCACATAATTTAACTTTCTGTCTTGAATGGTATGATATTGAAGATTCTAATTACGAGAAAGGAAACTGGATTTATGTCAATAAAAGTAAAGCTAGAAAAAAATCTTATTTATTTATTCCACCGTTAGATCTTGCTTTATATGCTTCGAAAGATGCGGATGGTACTCGGAGGCTAAAACCAATTTTAAAAAAATTGTTGGAAAAAGAAGGAATGGTCGATCTTTTTTATAAACAACAAATGAAATTAGTTAATGTAATGGCTGATATAGAATATCACGGTATGAAATTAGATGTTCAAATGCTTCTTAAAATGTCTAAGAAGTTCCAATTCGAAATCGCAGACATTGTAAAAGAAACAAAAAAGATTGCCAAAAATAAAGATTTTAATCCAGCCAGCCCAACTCAATTAGCTGATTATTTAGAAGGTCAAGGCGCTTTTGGAAATAGACGTGGGAAACAAACACCTACTGGTTTATGGTCAACTGATGAAGATTCATTGAAAAAACTTTTACAATTTAAGAAATATCAAAAGATGCCATTATTAATTTTAGAAATGCGAACTTTGTCTAAAATGAAATCAACTTATATGGATGGCAACGATGGCAAAGGCGGGATGTTAAGTTGGACTGATAGTAATAATTTTGTTCATTGTTCATCAAATATCCATACGCCAAGAACAGGTAGACTTTCCATTTCAGACCCAGCACTACATCAAATTCCCAGGCCAAATCCTAAATATGATATTAATTTGCGGCAAATATTTATTCCAAGTAGTAAAAAGAATGTAATTGGAATCATCGATTTTAAACAGTTAGAAATGAGAGTTGTAGCTTTTCTTTCTAAAGATTTAGTTATGATTAAAGAGATTCGTAATGATGTGGATATCCATTCTAGAAATATTGTTATGTTTGGTACTCGGTTGGGAATATTGCCTGAAAATATGACTGAGAAGAAATTTATATCGATTCGAAATTATGAACCACCTGATGATTGGAAAATATCAGGGAATAGAAAACAGATTAAAAAGAAAATTCATTTGACAGCTGAATATGAAGAATTGCGAGTCATGGCAAAGACTATTGGGTTTGGATTGAATTATGGTAAAACTGCTTATAGTATTGCAGAAGAATTCAATCGTGAGACTGAAGAAGTTGAAGACATGATCCAAATTTATTTTGATAAATATAAAAGATTAAATTTATGGCGTGAAGATCAAAAATTAATAGCTCGTACTGATGGTCTTTTAGTTTTACCAGAAACAGGTCGTAAAAGGCGTTTTACATGTGCTGATTGGTTTCAAAGTGTTTATTCCCAGGAATGCCGTATGCGTGAAATGGATTTAGAAGCTGTGTATCGGCAAGCTATGAATTTTCCGATTCAAGGATATGCAAATGAATTATTTGTTTCTGGTGGAAATTATTTAGGTGGAAAGATTAAATTTCATGAAATGTTACGAAGAAAGAAGATGAAATCGAAAATCATACTGTCCTTACATGATGGGTTGTATGTGGATGGTCCTTTATCTGAAATGAGAACAGTAGAGAAGTATGCAAATGCTTGTTTACCTAGAATTTTGGGTGAAGGTACAAAGTATGAAGTTAAACTTGATATAGATTTTGGAGTGAAAGATCGATGGGAAGGAAAAAAAATAAAATTTTAAATTCAACAAAATTAAGAGAAAAATATTCTAATTTAATTTCAGGATTTGAAAATAATGCAAAGCTAAATAGGTCAAAATTGTCAAGTGAGATGGCAAGAAATAGTTCATTGGTGTTCAATATCGGTATGATAAAATCTGACGCAGAGTTACAAATGGATACGGCAGAAAATCGTATTAAACTCATTGAATCAAAGGTTGACAAGTCAATCAGAAAGAAGTTTAAAGGTAAAAAGAAACCGTCTGAAGCAAACATAAAAGCAATGATTGGAACGCATAGTATGGTTGTTGAAGCGGTGGATCAGTATTTGGAAACGAAATGGAAACATAGTGTGTGTTGGGCGGCGGTAAATAGTATTACACAAAAAGGGCAACAGTTAACAAACATAGGTTTGATGCGGCGGAAAGAACTTGATGCTGGTGTTGTTCGTTCAAAAGCATCAAGTGCGGATCATTTAATTCGAAAAAAGAAAAAAAGGAGTAATTGAAAATGGGTAAAAGACATTCAGTAAATATGGATGAATTGAAAAATCAGGCGCAGGAAGATAAGGCTCAAATTTCTGGAGGTGGAAAACTACGAGATAAGATGTTTAAGTTCAAAGCCGGAAAAAATAAGATTTTGATTTTACCACCTTATAAAAAAGGTGGTCTTTATAAACGGGTTGTAAGTTATGCAATTTGGAAAAATAAAAGACCAATTATTCAAGTAGGTTCTCCAAAGATTAAAGATGGCGAGATTGATAAGGTTATGGAATATGGTTTCAAATTAAAAGAAAAATATGAAACTCACAAGTCGAAGAAACTGCAACAGGTTTGGCGGTTGTTTATGCCGGTGACGGATGTTTATGTTAATGCAATTGATATGAAGAATCCAGATCAAGGCGTCAGAGTTATGAAATTGCCAATGGTCGCTTATAAACTTTTACTTTCTGAAATTGAAGAATGTGACAGCGCTGATGATATTTGTGATTTGGATAAGGGTTATCCAATGATTGTAGAAGCGCAAGGCGAAGGTAAGAAACGAAAATATGAAGTAGCGAAGTTCTCAAAGAAACCAGCTAATTTAGTTGCAAATGAGTTAGTTGATGAAGATGAGATACTTGATAATCTGCCAAATCTTGATAAACTTCAGCCTAAAGTTAGTGATGATAAATTAGAAAAATTATTTTCTAAATTGAAATCACGTGCTTTAGAAATCATTGAACATGAAGGCGAATCATATAAAGATGATGACAATGATGATGAAATTGAAGATGGTGATGACGATGATGAAATTGAAGATGACGATGACGATGACGAATCGGATGACGATGATGATGAAGATGATTCAGATGACGATGATGATGAGGACGATGACGAAGAATCTGAAGAAGATGATGATGAGGATGACGAAGAAACAGAAGATGATGATGACGAAGACGAT